>ERZ795048.25-NODE-25-length-158902-cov-17.054625_pt1 | contig 158902 bp, 134 predicted proteins | sample MGYA00375132_ERZ795048 | MGnify/ENA primary metagenome ERZ795048 (study PRJEB30177, sample SAMN05720225) | activated sludge metagenome | isolation source: Anaerobic digester | place: Hong Kong | collected 2014-12-17 ...
CAGCGAATTGTGTGAATTCAACGAAGGTCAGGTAGATATTTTATCTGATTTATTCAGTATTGACACAAGTTGTCAAACGGTTGAGATACTTTTGGACCATTATCAATTTATTTACGTCCAAATTTTATGTTATGATGAAAAAAGTATTAATGATTTTGGCAGTGTTACTGCTGGCATTTTCTTGTGAAAAAGAGGGAGGTATTGAATTATCCAAGGCTGATTTGGTGGGGAAATGGAATGTGACAAAAATCACCTTGAATGGCGAAACAACTGAATTGACCTCTGGTGCAATAATGGTTGAATTGAAAAGTGATGGCAAGTATTACGTGGATTTTTTAGGTGACAGCTATGTCGGAACATACATTGTCGGAGGTAATACTGTGACCGGTGTATCTGGTTCTGTAACGGAATATTTTGAGTTCACGTCACTGTCCGGTAACAAAGCTAAGATTGATTACAGGAATTCAGAAGGTGATATCTACAAGTTCGAAGCAGTGAAAATTTAATTTCTGTGAGATGGTTTTTCGTTAATAAACGTCCTATTTCTACTGATATTTATCTTTTAATTACTGGTTTATATGTTTGATTCCTAAATGTTAGCTATATTTGGGAATAAACCAAAATAAATTATTAAGAAAAAGACATTTATCTTCTTATTAATTTCATTATCTAGTACAAGCGTTTTTTCTCAATTCAAACTTACTATTGACGGTTTTTTTACTGAAGATGACAAAGAATATCTTGTACTAAATTACCCTGAGAAAAGTGCTGAGGAGATGTATAATCAAACTCTAATGTTTATTCACTCTGTATACAAAATTCCTGATGCTGTTATTAACGAAGTTAAAAATGAAATGATAACCGTTAGTGGCTTTAAAAAAGATGCTGTCGGTACTGGTAAGGTTCTAGGGTCTTATCTAGCTGTGTGGGATTTACAATATACAATATCTTTCCAATTCAAAGATGATAGGGTACGTATCAATGCTCCCAATTTTGAATGTACAGGTAATTCTGATGGTAAAGAAACAAGGTTAGTCCTTCACGGGAAAAATAGTATTGTTACCCCAACAAGATCACTTTTTAAGAAGGAAGGAAAACCAAATATGAAAGACTCAATAAAGATGTTAGAGTCTTTTTTCAATGATTTTTGTACTCAGTATGACAATTTCATCAAGAACAAAGAAACAGATGACGACTGGTAAAATTTCTGTACATTCAATCTTGCCGAAAATTGCACATGCGAAGTAACTGATTACAATTATAAACTGTTTAAGGAAAAACACCTATCATCCCCATCAAAATTCTCGCGTTTGTAAAAAATTGAAAACGGCGCAAATAGTTGTTTATAAACTAAATGCGCCGTTTCAATGGTTGTCCCACCAGGATTCGAACCTAGACTGGCTGAACCAAAATCAGATGTGCTACCGTTACACCATGGGACAATCCTTATCTGCTTCGTGAAAAGCAGTGCAAAAATAGCACAATATATTGAACGGTCCAAATTATTCAGCCCCTTTTTCAGGGTCTGATTGGTTACTATTCTGCGATGAGCAGGAAGTAGCTTTTCTTGCCGCGCTGCGCCAGGATATACTTGTCGCCAATGAGGTGGGTGTGGTTGATCTCCTCGTCATACTGCTCCAGCTTCTCCTTGTTGATCATCACACCGCCGGCCTGCACGGTCTTGCGCATCTCTCCCTTGGAGGGGAAGACGGCGGCCTCATCGGTAAGCAGGTCGACGGCCTTGATGCCTTCGGCCAGCTTCTCGCGGGAGACGGCGAACTGGGGCACGCCTTCAAACACTTGCAGGAAGGTGGTCTCATCGATGGAGCGCAGCATCTCGGAGGTGGAGCGCCCGAAGAGGATCTGCGAGGCGTTGACGGCCATCTCATAATCTTCTCGCGAGTGTACCATCACGGTGACCTCTTCGGCCAGCCGCTTTTGCAGGGGACGGAGGTGGGGTGCGGCCTGTTGCTCGCTGACGAGTGCCTCGATCTCCTCACGGGTGAGGGAGGTGAAGATCTTGATGTATTTCTCCGCATCGGCATCGCTCACGTTGAGCCAGAACTGGTAGAACTGGTAGGGGGAGGTGTAGCGCCGGTCGAGCCATACGTTGCCGCTCTCGGTCTTGCCGAACTTGCCGCCATCGGCCTTGGTGATGAGGGGGCAGACGAGGGCGAACGCTTCGCCTCCCTCCACACGGCGGATGAGCTCGGTGCCGGTGGTGATGTTGCCCCACTGGTCGGAGCCGCCCACCTGCAGGCGGACGCCCTTCTCGCGGTAGAGGTGCAGGAAGTCGTAGCCCTGCAGCAGCTGGTAGGAGAACTCGGTGAAGGACATCCCTTCACTGGATTCGCCGCTGAGCCGCTTCTTCACGGAGTCTTTCGCCATCATGTAGTTGACGGTGAGGTGCTTGCCGATGTCGCGGATGAAGTGGAGGAAAGAGTAGTCTTTCATCCAGTCGTAGTTGTTGACCAGGATGGCACGGTTGGGGATGTCGCTCTCGAAATCGAGGAACCTGGCCAGCTGTTGCTTTATGGCTTCCTGGTTGTGGCGCAGCGTTGCCTCGTCGAGCAGGTTGCGCTCGGCGGACTTCATGGAGGGGTCGCCTATCATGCCGGTGGCACCGCCTATGAGGGCTACGGGCGTGTGTCCGGAGCGCTGCAGGTGCTTGAGCATCATCACCCCTACAAGGTGGCCTATATGCAATGAGTCGGCCGTGGGGTCGATGCCCAGGTAGCCGGATGTCTGTCCCTTCAGTAACAGCTCCTCGGTGCCGGGCATCACATCGTGTACCATGCCGCGCCAGCGGAGCTCTTCCACAAAATTCATCATGTTGTTTCTGTCTCTATCGGTTCATAAAAAAGTATGCAAAGATAATAAATTTCATCGTTATTTGCGGCCTGCCATCATGAAGAGGGCGAAGATGTTCATGATCTCCAGACGACCCAGCAGCATGTTGGCGGAGAGGAGGTACTTGGCCGCATCGGGCATGGCTGCATAGTTGCCGAAGGAGCTCACGTCTCCGTAACCGGGACCGACGTTGCCGATGGTGGCGAAGGAGGCGGAGAAGGCTGTCACGCCATCGAGACCCATGAGGGAGAGCAGCAACGCGGTGACGAAGAAGGTGAATATGTAGAGGATGATGAACACCATGACCTGCAGTTCCAGCTCATGCTCGATGGTTCGCTTGTCCATCCTGACGGCATAGATTCCGTTGGGATGGAGGATGAGCTTCAGCTGCTTGCTGACGGAGTGAAAGAAGAGGTAGATCCTGTCAAACTTGATGCCGCCGGCAGTGGAGCCTACCATGCCGCACTGGAACGAGAAGTAGATGAGCAGCACAATGGAGAAGAGCGGCCAGAGGGATGTGTCGGCGGTGACGAGTCCCGTGGTGCTGGTAAGCGAGACCACCTGAAAGGCGGCGTAGCGGAACGAATCGCCCAGGCTGTACCTGGCTTCATGGAACAGCTGAAAGGCGATGAGCAGGATGCCGGTGGCGACAACGATCATGTACATCCTGCTGGGTCGCGAGGTGAAGATGTTGTGCTTCTTGCCGGTCATGGTGGCGTAGATGAGTCCGAAGTGCATGCTGCTGAGCAACATGAAGAGGGTGATCACCATCTCGATGCGGGCGTCGTTGAAGGCGGCGATGCTCAGGTTGCGGGTGGAGAAGCCGGAGGTGGCGATGGTGGAGAGCGAGTGGCAGACGGCGTCGAAGAAGCTCATCCCAAGCGCTTTCAGCAGGATGGTCTCGGTGATGATGAGCGAGAAATAGACGGTGGCGATGATGCGCACGATGTGGCGCGAACGGGTGCGGAAGCTCATCTTGGAGAGATCGGAGACCTCGGCACGGTAGAAGCTGGATTGCACTCCTTTCTTTTCGGGGAGGACCAGCAGCACGAACAGGATGATGCCCACACCGCCAATGAAGGAGGTGGAGGAGCGCCAGAAGAGCAGTCCCATGGGCAAGGCTTCCACGTTGGTGAGGATGCTGGCGCCGGTGGTGGTGAAGCCTGAGACGCTTTCAAAGAAGGCGTTGGTGAGGGTGAACTCTCCGCCCCAGATGTAGTAGGGCATCATCCCCACGATGCAGGTGAGCAGCCACCCCAGCACACTGATGGCGAGTCCCTCATGGAAGCGCAGCTCATCAACCTTCTCCACGAAGAGGTAGGGGAAGGTGCCCAGGGCGGCACACATGGTGGCACTGAACAGCAGCGCGTTGAGGGTGCTCTCACGGTGGTAGAGGGAGATGAGGGCGGCGATGAACAAAAAGAGTGCGTTGAACAGCAGGATATAACCGAGATACTTGATGACGACCCTTGTGCGTACCATCTTTTCTATTCTTTAGGTTGTTCTCTTCGCCACAACAGGCGCGATATGAGGTTGTTCATCTCCTCTTCGAGCTGCTTGAACTCATCGCGTGTGGCGATGCAGGCATCGAGCCTGCCTTTCTCGGGATAATAGTCGCGGATGCTCTCCGTCAGTTTTTTTACCGGCCGGAAGAAGTAGATCCTGATGAAATAGAAGAGCAGCAGGGCAAACAGGACTGCTGCGGCGAGCGAGATGAAGGCGGGCATCATGGCCCTGCGGGAGCGTTCCTGGATGATCTCCGACTGATGGTACATCTGTTCCTGGTTGAGCATCAACAGGGCATTCACCGTCTCTTTGGCACTGAAGAAGAGCGATTGTGTCTCGCTGTTGTAGATCTCTTTCGCTTCTGCCGGAGGTAACGCCCCTTCGAGGATGGAGAGGACGGAGGCATGGTAGGCATCATAGCTTTCGGTGATGTCGGAGATGTGGCGAGGCTCATCGGTCTCGGTGATGTTCTTCACAGCATCCTCCAGTGCACTGCGGATGATGGCATGTGATGCATGAATGGTTTGGGATCCCTCTTCCTGCTCTCCGATGATCCAGAGCAGGAGTCCGCTGTCCTCCCGTTCCAGTGCATCCATCATCCGCTTTGCTGCTTCGATGGAGCTGAAGTTGTTGTTGAGCACCCCTTTCACCGAGTCGCCCATGTTGCGAAACTCCATCATCGACATGACTGCTGCGGCCAGCAGCATCACCACGAGGAGCGAGAGACTCAGTACCAGTTTTATTTGTAGTGAACGGATCATTGTTGTTTGAATGGGCTGTTGTCTGTTTTCAGGGTGTAAAATTAGTTTTTTTTCACCGGTTGCAGAAAGGATTGCCTCTTTTTTTAACGAACACACCCCAAAAGGCAGGTGATGCGCTTTTGGGGTGTGCAACAAGAACGGTGTCCTGCCTTAGGAGTGCGTTGCTGTTAGTTCAGCAGCGAGCGGAACTCCTGGTTGGTGAGGTACTTCGCGAACTCAAGGTCCTTGAGTGCCTTTTGTGCGATGGCGGGGTCGTGCGCAATGGCGGAGCGCAGGTTGGAGACCACCTCGTTGAAGTTGTTGGTCCTGGAGGCGATGATGGCCAGCAGGTAGGCGGTGGTGGCATCGGGCTGCTCAATTGCTTCGAGCGTTTGCTTGGCCTTGTTGTAGTCTCTTACCAGCAGGTGGGCCAGACCGGCGTTGTTGGAGACGGAGTTGCCATAGGCACCAACAGCCTGGTTGTAGTTACCTTGCAACATGCTGTAAAGGCCCATGGCTTCATCCAGACCGGAGGCTCCGGCGGAGCGGCCCAGCAGCTCGTTGGCTTCGTCTGTCTTGTTCTCCATAAGGGCCAGCAGTGCCTTGTTCATGTTCACTTCGGGAGCGGAGGGGTTCACCTGGGCTGCACGGTTGAATGCCTGTAGTGCCTTGGTATAGTCACCCTGCTTGTAGAACATTGTTCCGATGTTGTTCCATCCACGGTAGTCGTTCGAGAAGTTGGCGGTGACGTACTGGTAGATGCGTTCCTTCACCTGCTCATCGTCGGTGAGCGAGGAGGCGTAGAGCAGCTCCTCTACCGACAGCTCTTTGGGGTTGTTGTTCCAGGCGGTCATGATCTCCTCGTCGGACTTGCCCACGATCTCGATGTTGGCCACGATGCGGGAACGACGCAGCTGCGGCAGGATGGTGGTTGCCAGATCCTCAAAGACGTAGGAGATGTTCTTGATCTCACGCTCGCGGGTCTCTGAGTCGGGGTACATCTCCAGCACGCGCAGGATCAATTCCTTGTCCTGCAGGTCGGAGGCTGATACCAGCTGGCGGAAGCCTTCCCAGTCCTCGGCAGTGTAGCGGGCATAGACATCGGTGTCGATGTTGCGCTTCTTCAGCTCCTCTTCCAGATAACTGGAGGTGTTCTGTTCACGCTTGGCGGCAAGTTGTTCGTTGAGGGAAAGACCTCCATCGGGCGAGGCATAGGCCGATACTTCCACGTTGATGTTCTGACGGGGATCGTTGAAGGCTTCCTCGACACGTCGTTTCCAGTCGGTGAGGTCTCGCTTGTTGAGCTCGCTCGTACGCAGGTTTGCTTGCTGGATCACGAACATGATGCTGGCTTCCTGTGCCTCCTTGATGATGCGCTGGAACCCGTCGGGGGCTACCGAGGGGGTGGTGGTGCGCACGTCGGCCAGGGCGGAGGTGGCGATGACACCATCTGCCACCTTGAGGTCGGGCAGGAGCGATTGTTTGTTCTTGATGCTGCCGTTGAAACGGAGGAAGAGCTCTGAGGAGATCATCTCCTCGTTGTAGGGGAAGGTGGAGCTCATGGTGAAGTTGCCACCACGGCTGTTGGAGATGGTGGTACGGTTGCCGGCGATGTTCTCTCCCTGGAAACTGTAGGGTGTGCCGGCCAGCTCTTTGTCGCCATACTTCAGGATGGGGGTGATGGTGACGATACCGTTCTTGTGGAACCACTTTTCAGGGAACGTACCGTTGATGGTTACCGGTACCTGGTTTCCCACCGTCTCCATGGGGGAGGGGGTTACGTTGAAGTTGTTCTGTGAGAGTGGTTTCAGCTTACTGCTGCAGGAGGTGGTGAAGAGTGCCACACCTATCATCAGTAAAAATGACAAATAGAAGGATTTTTTTTTCATGTTTTTTGAATTGATTTGTATGTGAGTTTGAATGGTCTTTTCCACTTAGATATTCTGCAGACAAATTTAAGGTTTTTACCGCAATAGAAAAAGCCTTCACAACGATTTATGAATTTTTTTATTTTGTGGGCTGCACTTCTTGCGGAGCGCGCTATGCAACGATGAATCCGAGCTGCTGAAGGGTCTCTGCAATGGCTTGATGGGCATGGCGGATCGTGAAGGCATGGTACTCCCTGCGCAGGGGGTACTCCGAGCGGAAACGGTAGAACTGTTGGGGCGATACCTTCAGTGCGGAGGTCTCTTGCAACGGTTGGTAGGTATGCCACACGGCATGTGCCAGTTGTGCCTCCGGGGGGACATCTTTCAAATCGATGAGGGGTTGTTCCGGAGCCGGTATCGCAGCATAGTGGGGCGTCACATCCAATGCGAAGTGCTGAATCAGGTTTTCGATACTCATCTTCGTGGCGGTCCACTTGCCGTCGGCGCTGTATCCGGCGATGTGGGGCGTTGCAATATCTACCAGCTGTAACAACTCCCCACTGATGTTGGGTTCGTTCTCCCAGCAGTCGATCACGGCACCCCGCACCGTGCCTTGTTGTAGCGCCCTGGTGAGGGAGCGGTTGCAGGTGACTCCTCCGCGGGCGGCGTTGAAGATGAAGGGTTTCATGGGAAGGTTGTCGTAGAACGGCTCACCGGCAAGGTGATGGGTGGCATGCTTCCCGGTGCGGGTGAGCGGCGTGTGGAAGGTGATGAAATGGGCTTCCCGGCGGATGGTATCGAGGTCGGTGAAGAGCCCCTTGCCCTCGCGCTCTTCGCGGGGTGGGTCGTTGAGCAGCACCCGCATGCCCAGCTTGCGGCAGGCGGCGGCTACCTTGCTCCCCACGTTGCCCACGCCCACGATGCCGATGGTCATGGCCTGCAGGTTGAACCGGTGTTTGTGTGCCAGCAACAAGAGTGAGGAGGTGATGTATTGCTCCACCGAGGCGGCGTTGCATCCGGGGGCGGTGCGCCAGGCGACATTGTTGTTGTCGCACCAGGCGGTGTCGATATGGTCGTAGCCGATGGTGGCGGAGCAGATGAGCTGCACACTGCTCCCGGTGAGGATCTCCTCTCCGAAGTGGGTCACCGTGCGCACGATCAAGGCATCCTTGTCGCGTATCGCCTCACGGGTGAATTGATTGCCCGGCAGGTACTCCACCTCGCCCAGCTGTTCGGCAACGCCTCGCAGGTAGGGGATGTGGGCATCGGCCAGGATCCTTAATTTTCTCATGACAATTGTTGTTGAAGATGTTGGTGCATCGCTTTGGCTGCCTTGCGCCCGTCACCCATGGCGAGGATCACGGTGGCACCGCCGCGTACGATGTCGCCGCCGGCGTAGATCATCTCATCGGCGCTCTGCATGGTCTCCTGGTTCACCACGATGGTGCCCCAGCCTGTGACTTCTAATCCGCTGAAGCTTTGTGGGATGAGTGGGTTGGGGGAGACCCCCACGCTGACGATCACCTCATCGACCTCCAGCCAGTCGGTCGCCCCTTCGATGGGCACGGGACGGCGGCGGCCCGACTGATCGGGTGCCCCCAGCTCCATGCGCTGCAGCAGCATGCGCTGCACCCGTCCCCGCTCATCGCCTTCGTAACGAAGGGGGTTGTGCAGGGTGTAGAACTCGATGCCTTCCTCCTTGGCATGCTTGATCTCCTCGATGCGGGCCGGCATCTCCTCTTCCGAGCGGCGGTAGACGATCATCGCTCTCTCAGCACCCAAGCGTCGGGCGGTACGAACGGCGTCCATGGCAGTGTTGCCGCCACCGATCACTGCTACCTTCTTGCCCATGTGTACGGGGGTGTCGCTCTCCGGGTCGGCGGCCTGCATCAGGTTGACACGGGTGAGGTACTCGTTGCAGGACATGATGCCATTCAGGTTCTCACCGGGGATGTTCATGAAGTTGGGCAGCCCGGCACCACTGCCCACGAAGATGGCCTTGTAGCCCTCTTCACGGAGGTCTTCCTGCGAGATGGTCTTGCCGATGATGCAGTTGGTTTCGAATTTCACCCCCATCTTGCGGAGCCCCTCGATTTCGATGTCGACAATATTGTTGGGCAGACGAAACTCGGGGATGCCGTAGCGGAGTACCCCCCCCAGCTCATGCAGCGCTTCGAAGACGGTGACGTCGTAGCCATACTTTACCATGTCGCCGGCAAATGCCAGTCCCGCGGGACCGGAGCCCACCACGGCGATCCTGATGCCGTTGGCGGGTGCCGTGGCCGGCACGGAGAGCTGGCCGCTCATCCGTTCATAATCGGCTGCGAACCGTTCCAGGTGACCGATGGCCACCGGCTCTTTTTTCAGTTTCAGGGTATAGAAACATTGGCTCTCACACTGCCTCTCCTGCGGGCATACACGTCCGCAGACTGCCGGCAGGGCACTGCTCTCCTTGAGCGTGCGGGCTGCTTCGAGATATTCTCCCCGTTCGATGTTCTTGATGAACTTGGGGATGTTGATCTCCACAGGGCAGCCACTGATGCAGGTGGGATCCACACAGTCGAGACAGCGGTGTGACTCGCCGGTGGCCAGCTCTACGGTAAGTCCCAGGTTCACCTCATCATAGGTGTGACTCCGCACCTCCGGGTCTACCTCCGGCATCTGCACCCTAGGGAGGTTGGTGCGATCTTTGTTCTTCATCGATTTGCGCAACGCTTCACGCCACTCCTGTGCCCGTTCGGCCTGTAAATAATCGCTCATATTGTTCCTCTCTCATTCTCCTGCCGCCCCGCTGTTGAAGTGTGGCTTTGGAGAACTGTTGTAATGTGTTAGTTATATGCTTTTAAGCGCATCAGCATCTCGTCGAAATCGACCTGGTGCGCATCGAACTCGGGTCCGTCAATGCAGACGAATTTGGTCTTGCCGCCCACCGTCACACGACAGGCACCACACATGCCGGTGCCGTCTACCATGATGGTGTTGAGCGAAGCGATGGTGGGTACCTCGTACTTCTTTGTCAGCTGCGAGACGAACTTCATCATGATGGCCGGGCCGATGGTGACGCAGAGGTCTACCTTCTCGCGCTGGATCACCTTCTCCACGCCTTGTGTGATCAACCCTTTCTCTCCGTAGGAGCCGTCGTCGGTCATGATGATCACCTCGTCGGAGTGGGCACGCACCTGATCCTCAAGGATGATGAGATCCTTGGAGCGTGCGCCCAACACGGAGATCACCTTATTGCCCGCCGCTTTCATCGCTTCGATGATGGGCAGCATGGGGGCGACACCCACACCGCCACCGGCACAGACCACCGTGCCGAATTGCTCAATGTGGGTGGCCTTGCCCAGCGGTCCCACCATGTCGGTGATATAGTCACCCACCTCCAGCTGACACACTTTTTCGGAGGACTTGCCAACACGTTGGATGACCAGTGTGATGGTTCCTTTCTGCGGGTCGGCTGAGGCGATGGTGTAGGGGACCCGTTCCCCTTTCTTGCCCACGCGCACGATGACGAAGTGTCCTGCACGGCGGCTCCTGGCGATGAGTGGTGCCTCCACCTCAAACTTCACCACCTTTTCAGAGAAATTTTCTTTCCCAACAATCTTGTTCATTTTGATTCCGGATGTTGATTTCGATGTGTAATTTATTTTACAAAAATAGGATAAATTTGCGGGTTGGGGATGCTATTTCTGCATAAAAATGACAGAATGGAGGGGCTAAGCGCTCCTCAGCAGGGTCGCAATAAAAAATTGAGCTGAAAAGTTGTGGCTGTTAAACCTTTTGGGTATCTTTGTGCCTTACAATCGCCTGAGCGCTTTTGTGTTTCAGGTTCTACCGGGGCTGTTTGGCTTTGACAGCGGGTAGAAGAGGTTTGTAAGCATGCAGTGCGCGGTCGGTCGGCACTTTAATCCCGGCAGGCAAACAAGTAACTGGCAACAACAATTACGCTCTTGCTGCGTAACCGAAGTATAGTAGGTTAACGCTTAATTCTGCCACCAGGTGGCGGAACAAGACATCACCCGGAAGCTGTGGCTTCGAAGCGTTCCGATCAGGTGGTGCAGGTAAATCGGAGATAGGTTGGGTGAGGCTTCGGCACCCTTCTGAAAATTAAGAAGATAAGGATTGAGTATGGTGGCTTCAGTCGCGCTCTTTCCCGACAACCCAAATGAAGCTAAGCATGTAGAAAGCAGATTGCTTCCTCGTTTGGACGAGGGTTCGACTCCCTCCAGCTCCACAAATGATACCGTCTCTTGAGGCGGTATCTTTTTTTGGGCATAAAAAAAGCGCAGTGATCATATCCTGCGCCTCTTGGGTCTGTTGTTTGTTGTGGCTTCTTATTTGTTGCGGCCGTTGCCACGGTTGCTCCGGAAGTTGGTTACCTCTTTCTGGATGAACTGCCGTTCGGCTTGCTGTGCCCTATAGAGCTTCTCCGGGGTGAGCACCTTCTCAAATCTGGGTGCATATTCCTTCTCCAGGGCTGCCTCTTTCATCTTCAAATCCACATCGTCATCCAGTAATTTTCTGTACTCCGCCTCCGAGATGTTGCTGTTGTCCTTGATGCGTTGCACCTTTTCCCTGTGTTTGCGATGCAGTTCGAACTTCTTTTTTGTCAGTTCGTTGGTGAGGGGGAAGTATTTGTCAGCTTCCGCCTTGCTGAGCCCTGCCTCTTTCTCTACAAACTCTTTTTTTCGTTTCTCGTAATCTGCCATGTTCATCTTCCTCTCCTGTGCGGTGAGGGTCATCACCTGCAGTGGCAACAGAATCAAACAAATCAACAATATGATATTTCTTTTCATAACTCTATGGTATGTGCGTTGTATCATCAATTGAGATAATATTGATCATACATGTAATCAAAATAACCCTCTTCCACCAGCTGCTCCTCCAGATATTGGTAGAACTCCTCCTCGGTGACCTGCACCGTTGACCAGTAACTTTCCTGAATCTGGACCACCGACTGACGGGATGCTACATTGTCATTGTCAGCCTGCCGTGTGAGAAACTGAATGGTGATGTAGAGACCGACAAACATCGCTGCCATATAGACCCAGGGTTTCACCTTATCCCAAAAAGGAACCGTTCGCGGTGGAACGATCTCTTTTTCCGGGAGATGATTCATGATCTCTTCATTCAATCGGGCGAAATAGTTGTCTGGGACTTTAAATGGATTTCGTTTGCGATCTATTTCTTCTAATTTGTTGAAATGAGATTTCATACGGTACTTCTATATTATTGATGTTCTTGCACTTTCGATGCCTTTCCTTTTTGGGCCTACTGTTGAATAGACATTTCGCCCTGGAAAAGGTTTAATCTTCTTCGCCTAAAAACTTTTCAATTTTTTTAACTGCATGGTGATAAGATGCTTTCAGTGCCCCCACGGAGGTGCCGAGGATTTCGGACATCTCATCATATTTCATCTCATCGAAATATTTCATCTGAAATACAAGACGCTGTTTTTCCGGCAGGGTGAGGATCGCTTTCTGCAGTTGCAGCGCTGCCTCGTCACCGTCGAAATAATCGTCACTTTCCAGCACGTTGATCAGGAAAGAGTCATCCTCATCAATTGAGATGTTGTTCTGGCTTCGTTTCTTGTTCAGGAAGGTGATGCTTTCGTTGATGGCAATCCGATAGAGCCAGGTGGTAAGCTTGGCGTCGCCGCGGAAGTTCTCCAGGTTTGTCCATGCCTTCACAAACACATCCTGGAGGATGTCGTTGGCATCGTCGTGCGAAAGCACCATTTTTCGTATCTGCCAGTAGAGTCGTTCGCTGTAGGCGGCGACCAGATCGGCAAACCCCTGTCTGATGGTGTGCGGATTCCGAAGTGCTTCCAGTAAGGTTTCCTCGTTGTTCATTTCCATAGGTATGGCATTCAGGACAAAGGTAAGATATTTTTCGCTACCCGCTCAGCTTGCATCACCATTTTCAAACCATCGTACAAAATTTCCCGCGGCCTCTTCGTTCTCCTGCCACCATTGCAATGATTCGGGGTAGTAGGAGACGGTGATGTAACGGCAGTAGGTTTCGAAAAAGTCAGATTGCTCTATATGGGTGAAAAAAGGGATGTAGTAGGTCCACAAGACCCCCTCTTTGTGGCCGATGCTCTCCGCCTCGAGGACCTTCATGATGGAGCGGTTCACGGTTGTGAACAACAGGAATGGATCGGCTTCGTTGTCACCCGCCTGCAGTGAGTCGATGGTTGCAGTGATGGCACCGTATACAAGGCTGCGGTCGAGGTTCTCCTCGGGTGTGAGCGGCGGTGTCTCTTCACTCTTATTGCTCTGTACGGTTTTGTTGCGCATCATCTGTTGCTGTATGAAGGAGCGTTCTACAGGTTCCTCGCTCTTCCTGATGGACATGGTCTGCAACAGCTCCTCGAAGGCGTTCTTTGAACGGTCGCTGTCGGGTTCCAGGAGTAGAAACATCTGGAATGAGAGGATGCTCTGCACCCAGAGGCCTTGGTCGTTCAGCAGATAGGCATTGAGCAGAAACGCTCCGCTGTGGCTCTTGTCAACGTCTATAGCCCTTCTGACATGTGTCAGCGCCTTCCCGCTCTCACCTTGTTTGTAATAATTGAGCGCCAGGTTGAAGTGGAGCAGGTAATCGTCGCCATACTTCTCCAGACCCTCCTGCAGGAGGGCGATGGCTTCATCGGCACGATCGGTTTCCAGGAGGACTTCATTCTTGACGGCATAGGCGCCGATGGCCAGCTTTTTCTCATCGGATGCAATCACTTCACTGCTGTACTTCTCTGCTCCCGCATAGTCTTTCAGCTCGAGAGAGGTGAGCGACATTTCATAAACAGCCTGTATCAGTCCCGGATCGAATGCCAACGCTTCACGATATTTGGCCATCGCCTCTTCATATTCACCCTGGTCATGGAGTGCCACTCCTTCTTCAACCAGTTGCTGCGCCTTGGATTGTTGCCCATGCAGCAGATTGGGCAAGGTGATGGAGAAAAATGCAAGCAGTATGATAATCTTATACATAGGTGATCTTCTAATGAATGTTCTCAGTGGGCCGACAGGCTTAACGGAAGCAAAACCACTGCTCCGGCCAATGTGTGCGGCTCATTTGGTGGGTAAAAGTAAACAAAAAATGAAGCTTGCGGATAGCTTCCTCTCAAATTTCACATCTTTTGTAACACTAATAAACATATGAGAATGGCAAATAGATTTTTTTTACATTTTCCGGTATCAAAAAGATTGTCGTACATTTGTGGGAGAAATTAAGCCCGAAAGAGACTAAGATGCAATACAACCAGGTTCTGTTCAAATGTGATCCCTACAGTGAGATGATCACCGACATCCTATCTGCAATGTTGGCAGAGATAGGATTTGAATCATTTGTGAGAGGTGAAGATGCTTTGGAAGCCTACATCCCTCAGCCGCTTTTCAGCCAGTCGGCGCTGCAACAGGTGCTTACCGACCTCCCGTTGGAGGTGGAGATCAGCTATTCCATCCACACCCTGGAAGACAAGAACTGGAATGAAGAGTGGGAGAAGAACTACTTCAAACCCATTGTCATTGAGGATGAGTGTTGCATCCACAGTTCGTTTCATCAACCCGACAAGGCATGTCGTTATCCCATCGTGATTGATCCGAAGATGTCGTTCGGCACAGGCCATCATCAGACGACACTCCTTATATTGAAGGAGATCCTGGCGATGGAGCTGAACGGGAAAAGTGTGCTCGACATGGGGTGCGGCACCGGGGTGCTGGCCATCCTGGCTGCCATGAAGGGCGCTGCCCCCGTGACTGCCATCGACATTGAAGAGTGGGCCTATCACAATGCCGTGGAGAATGTGGGATTGAACGGCATGACATCCATACGTATTGAGCAGGGAGGAGCGGAACTGTTGGGCGCAGAGCGGTATGAGGTGATCTTTGCCAACATCAACCGCAACATCCTGTTACAGGATATGCCACGCTATGAGGCAGTGATGGAGAAGGGGGGAGTCATTGTCATGAGCGGCTTCTACCTCGATGACCTGCCCGCCATCCGTGCACGGGCAAATGAGTTGGGTCTTTCTTTTGATCATTTGAGGGAGATGGATCGTTGGGTGGCCACAACTTTTGTAAAGAAGTGAAAAAAGGGTTACCTTTGCAGCTTGTTACACAATTTTAGGTTATTACAGAATGGAATGGTTTGTTGAACTTATTAGCGGATCGGGTATTGCGCATTCGATCCTGATCTTGGCAGTAGTAATTGCCATAGGACTCCTGTTGGGTAAACTCAAGATCTTCGGGATCTCGTTGGGTACCACCTGGATCCTTTTCTTCGGTATTTTTCTCGGTCACCTGGGTCTCCACATTGAACCGGAACTCCTTCATTTCCTGAAAGAGTTCGGTTTGATCCTCTTCATCTTCTCCATAGGAATGCAGGTGGGCCCCAGCTTCTTCTCCTCCTTCAAGCAGGGGGGGATCACACTCAACCTGCTGGCTTCGGGTGTTGTATTCCTGGGTGTTGCCACCACCATCGTGATTCATCTCATTACCGGTTTGCCTATTGCCACGATGGTAGGCATCCTCTCGGGTGCCGTCACCAACACACCCGGTCTGGGAGCGGCACAGCAGACCTTTACCGATGCCACCGGCAGCACCGATCCTACCATTGCTACTGCCTATGCGGTTGCCTATCCGTTGGGAGTGGTGGGCATCATCCTCTCACTGGTGCTGTTCCGTTACATTTTTCGCATCAACCTCACACAGGAGAACAAGCGTCTGGATCAGCTGAACGATTCGAAACAGACGGAGGCTCAGATGTTCACCCTCAATGTGCTTAATCCCGCCATCATGGGTAAGAACATCAGGCAGATCAAGAAGCTGATCGATCGTGAGTTTGTCATCTCACGGGTGCTGCATGCACGGAACGGTGAGCTGGTTGTTCCCCAAACAGAAACGAAACTGGAGGATGGGGACCGGTTGCTGGTGGTCTCCAACCTGAAGAACATCGAAGCGATTGAAGCACTCATTGGCAAACGCATCGACATGAACAGGGAGGAGTGGGCCAAGCTCGATTCACAGCTTGTCTCCCGCAGGATCTCCATCACGCGCTCTGCAGTGAATGGACGTTCCATCGGTAACCTGCGCCTGCGCAACCTCTTCGGCGTCAACATCACAAGGGTGAACCGTGCCGGTGTGGACCTGATTGCCGATACACGGCTGGAGCTACAACTGGGCGACCGCGTCACGGTGGTGGGATCGGAAGAAGCGATTGCCAACGTGGAGAAATTCCTGGGCAACTCGATGAAACGACTGCGTGAACCAAACCTGATCTCCATCTTCATCGGCATCGCACTGGGCGTACTGGTGGGCAGCATTCCCTTCATGATTCCGGGGATACCACAGCCTGTGAAGCTGGGACTGGCGGGTGGACCACTGATCATTGCCATTCTGATCAGTAAGTTTGGGCCCCGCTACAAGCTGGTTACCTACACCACCATGAGTGCCAACCTGATGCTGCGCGAGATTGGCATCTCCTTGTTCCTGGCCTGCGTGGGGCTGGGTGCAGGGGGCAACTTTGTTGAGACCGTGGTGAACGGTGGATACATCTGGATAGGCTATGGTGTGATCATCACCATGTTACCGCTGCTGATCATCGGCTTCATTGGCCGCAAGGTGAGCAAGCTGAACTACTTCACCCTGATGGGGCTGCTTGCGGGGAGCATGACCGATCCCCCGGCACTGGCATACGCCAATGCCAGCGCAGGGAATGATGTGCCGGCAGTGAGCTATGCGACGGTTTACCCGCTCACCATGTTCCTCCGTGTGATTACGGCACAGTTGTTGATTCTTATTTTTCTCTGAATGAAGCGGTCAGCCTGAACAGCGTAGGGTCTGGTCGCAATCGATTGCACACGATTCTACGCAAAAGATCCGCTTATTAAAGTCATTCGTTCCCATTTCGTTGTAGATTTGTCGTCGAAGACAATAATTTAATACGCAGACCATTTCAAGGGATCTCACCCTTCGAATGGGTTTAACAAAAGGATCTGAATGGCTCTTATTGCATTTCATCTCAACTATCATACCATCTGGGGGCAACAGGTCTGCCTCTGTGGATCGACGCCCGAGCTGGGAGCGTTCGATGAGGCCAAGGCCTTACCGCTCACAAGCAACGGTGACAACTGGAGCACCACGCTGAAGATGGGCGTGACCGATACCCTCGAGTATTATTACCTGATACGGCAGGGCAACAGCACCATCCGCCGGGAGTGGGGTGCAAGACGTCAGCTCCGCGTGATTAAAGGGAAGAAGGCATTCAACGTGCAGGATCACTGGAACGACAAGCCGTACCATGCTTATCTCTATTCATCGGTATTCACCGACAGCATCTTCCATCATCCCATATCATCGTTGCCGACAAGATATTATTCCAGGTCGCTGTTGCTCAACATGATCTGCCCCTATGCCAACCGCGACCAGGTGGTGGCGGTCTGTGGCGCAGCAGATTTTTTGGGAGGATGGGATCCCGCTAAAGCATTGCCGCTCACCTGCGTGAACAACGGTGAATGGCAGATTCTCCTTAATGCGGAATCGCTGCCCGCAATGAGTGAGTACAAGTTCCTGATCATCGACCGCAATAGCGGCGAGGTAGTACACTGGGAAGATGGCGCCAACAGGCTGCTGGATGCAACTTCAGCACAACAGGTGAACAGCGTGACTGTGGAGATGTCGATTGCATACCGCTATTCCGGATTCACATTCAAGGGAACAGGTACGGCCATCCCCGTGTTCTCGCTCAGGACAGAGCAGAGTTTCGGCATCGGTGACTTTACAGATCTGCGTAAGATGGTAGAGTGGACTTCACTCACCGGGCAACAACTGATTCAACTGTTACCGGTAAATGATACCACCACGACCAGAACATGGAAGGATTCTTATCCCTACAGTGCCATCTCCATCTATGCCCTGCATCCCATCTATCTAGGATGCAGTGACAACCCGTTGAAGAACAAAAGAAAACAAAAGCAATACCTGAACCGGGCAGCCACCCTCAACCGGCTTAAAGAGATCGATTACGAACAGGTGTTGCAGCTCAAATCGGCATACAGCCGTGATCTCTATCTCGAGGAGGGGGACAAAGTGCTCTCATCGGACGAATACAACAGTTTCTTTGAGAACAACAAACAGTGGCTCTTCCCCTATGCTTGCTATTGCACCTTGCGCGACAGGAACGGGACTGCCAATTTCAGGGAATGGACCGGATATGCCTCTTACAGCGAGTCACAGCTGAGAGCCATGCTGGAAGAAGATGCAGCAGCTGCCAATGAAACAAACTACTGGTATTTCGTACAATTTCTGCTACACAAGCAGTTTTCATCGGTGAAAGCATATGCACACAAGTGTGGCATCACCCTGAAGGGAGACATCCCCATCGGGATCAATCGTGACAGCATCGACGCCTGGACTTCACCCCATTTGTTCAACATGGATACCCAGAGCGGGGCTCCTCCGGATGACTTCTCCTTTTTTGGTCAGAACTGGGGATTTCCTACCTACAACTGGGTTGCCATGGAGAAAGAGGGCTTTGCCTGGTGGATCAACCGCTTTCGCAAGATGGCTGACTATTTTGACGCCTACCGCATTGACCATATTCTTGGATTCTTCCGCATTTGGGAGATTCCCCTCGATGCCGTACAGGGGCTGCTGGGACATTTCAGTCCTGCCTTACCCTATTGGCCGGAAGAACTGAACCGTGCAGGCATCCCCTTCGATGAGGAACGGATGGTGCAGCCATTCATTCACGAACAGTTCCTGCCGGAGATTTTCGGCCCCTATGTGGATGAGGTAAAGGAGAAATACCTTGAGGTGAAAGGATGGCAGCTGTTCCGTTTGAAGGAGTGTTGCGATACCCAGCGTAAGATTAAACAAATGTTTGAGGGTGAGCAGGATGAGAAGTCGGCACGGGTGCGCGACGGGCTATATTCCCTTTGTACGGAGGTACTATTCGTACGTGATCCGCTCGATCAACATCGTTTTCACCCCCGCATCACCGCTCAATATTCCTATTCCTACCGCTACCTGGACGATCATGTAAAAGAGGCATTCAACCGTCTTTATGATGACTTTTTCTATCACCGCCACAACTACTTCTGGCGCGAACAGGCAATGCGTAAACTGCCGGTGCTGATTGCTTCAACCTCTATGTTGGTTTGCGGGGAGGATCTGGGAATGGTGCCTGATTGTGTTCCCTCAGTGATGCAGGAGCTGCAGATGCTCAGCCTGGAGATACAGCGGATGCCCAAGGATCCCAAGGTGCTTTTTACCGACCTGCAGTGGTTGCCTTATCACTCAGTCTGCACCTCCTCGACACATGACATGTCACCCATACGGCAATGGTGGGGCGAAAACCGGGAGTTGACACAACGGTATTACAACGAAGTGCTCCACCAGGAGGGGATTGCACCCGAAGATTGTACCACTGCGATATGTAACCAGATCATCACCTCACATCTCCACTCATCGGCCATGTGGGTGATTTTGCCCTGGCAGGATTGGATGTCGCTCAATGAAGCACTCCGCAATCCCGATGCTTCAGCCGAACGTATTAACATTCCGGCAAACCCTGAGCATTACTGGCGCTACCGGATGCATCTCTCCCTTGAGGAGCTGCTCAATGAGACATCGTTCAATGAAGAGATTGCTGCGATGAGCAACAGAGTATCGTAATCTGGATTATTTATTGGAAAAACCACAAAAAAGAGCGGCCCTCCCATTTGGGAAGGCCGCATTCTTTATGAAATGGAATAAGGGTTATGCCTTACCAGCGCTGCCCAACACCTTTTCCGTTTTGTGCTTGTAGAGCTTTTTCAACTCCTCGCGGGCCGGTCCCAGGTATTTGCGGGGATCGAACTCAGCCGGATTGGAGGCCAACACCTCACGAATGGCCGCAGTCATGGCCAGACGACCGTCAGAGTCGATGTTGATCTTGCAGACAGCCGACTTGGCAGCCTTGCGCAACTGTTCTTCGGGAATACCGATAGAGTCGTTCAGCTTACCGCCATTCTGATTGATGGTAGTCACATACTGCTGTGGTACGGATGAAGATCCGTGCAGCACGATGGGGAAGCCGGGGATTCGTTTTTCAATCTCTTCGAGAATGTCGAAACGCAATGGTGGCGGTACCAGTACTCCTTCTTCATTGCGAGTGCACTGCTCGGGTGTGAACTTGAACGCTCCGTGTGAGGTGCCGATGGAGATAGCCAGTGAATCAACACCGGTACGCGATACGAAGTCTACCACCTCGTCGGGTTCGGTATAGGTGTGGTGTTCAGCCACTACATCATCTTCGATGCCGGCCAGTACACCCAGCTCACCTTCTACGGTCACATCGTGCTGATGTGCATATTCCACCACCTTTTTGGTGAGGGCAATATTTTCTTCGTAGGGAAGGTGCGAACCATCGATCATCACCGATGAGAAGCCACTGTCGATGCAATCCTTGCAGAGCTCAAAGCTGTCACCATGGTCAAGGTGCAAAACGATGGGGATTTCATAACCCAGTTCCTTGGCATATTGTACGGCTCCCTGTGCCATGTAGCGCAGCAGCGTTTGGTTGGCATACTTGCGGGCACCGCTCGATACCTGCAAGATGACGGGCGATTTGGTTTCCACGCAGGCAGATACGATTGCCTGCAGCTGTTCCATGTTGTTAAAGTTGAAAGCGGGGATGGCATAACCACCGTCAACTGCTTTCTTGAATAACTCTTTTGAGTTTACGAGACCCAGTTCTTTATAACTTACCATGATCTTATTGTTTTTAAATTGGAGTTTAAACCTAAATAATATCACAAAAATACGATTAAAAATGCAATTTATGAAATTATTTCCCCAAAGAGTGCTAAAAGATGTCTGCCGTAAGTGAAATAACCGGTAAAAAAAGGAGTCGATAAAACCATCCAAACCGATTGGTTTTTTTTATTTTTTTTCTATTTTTGTAGTCTTCGGTCTGTAACCGCTCTCTGATTTCTGCAATGTGCATACTGGTGCCGAGTTGAGTCGCCTTAGCTAATATTATTAATTTCAAACACTTTACATTAACTTATTATGATTATTGGAATACCGAAAGAGATCAAAGTACTGGAGGGTAGGGTCGCCATGACACCCGCAGGGGTGATGGAGTTGACCCGCAGAGGGCATACTGTTTTCCTGCAGAAGGGTGCCGGCGTGGGAAGCAATTTGCCCGACGAACGCTACCAAATGGCAGGAGCAGTGATCCTCGATACCATGGAAGAAGTATATGCTGCGGCAGAGATGATCGTGAAGGTGAAAGAACCACTGGAAAAAGAGTACAATCTGATTCGTAAAGGTCAGATACTGTTTACCTACTTCCATTTCGCATCCAACAAGCAGTTGACACAGGCAATGGCTGACAGCGGAGCTGTTTGCATTGCCTATGAGACTGTGATGGACAAGCTAGGAGCACTCCCGTTGCTTACCCCCATGAGTGAGGTGGCCGGAAGGCTCTCGGTACAGCAGGGGGCAAAATACCTTGAAAAGCCACAGGGAGGCAAAGGTGTGCTGCTGGGAGGTGTGCCGGGTGTCAATCCGGCCGAAGTGATGATCATCGGTGCCGGTGTGGTGGGTCACAATGCGGCACTGATGGCTGCCGGCCTTGGTGCGAACGTGAAGATGCTGGACATCAACCTGAACCGCCTGCGCTATCTCTCCGAGGTGATACCTGCCAACGTAAAGACTCTTTATTCCACCGAACTGTCGATCAGAGAATCACTCAGGAGTGCCGATCTCGTGATCGGAGCCACACTGATTGTAGGTGCCAAGGCTCCCCACCTGGTGTCGCGAGAGATGCTCAAGGAGATGACTCCCGGCACGGTGATGATCGATGTCTCAGTCGATCAGGGTGGTTGCTTCGAAACAACACGGCCAACGACCCATGCCGACCCCATATACGAGGTTGATGGCATCATTCACTATTGTGTGGCCAACATCCCCGGCGCGGTACCCATCACCTCCACGCGTGCTTTGACCAATGCCACGATGCCCTATGTGATCAGGCTTGCTGAGCATGGTTGGGAAGAAGCATGCAAACGATTTGAAGACCTCAGGCAGGGACTCAATATCCTGGACGGGGAGGTGGTCTACAAGAGCGTGGCCGATTCACTCAATCTGCCTTACAGGGAGCTTCTCTGGTAAGCGATCTTCACAGCAGCATCCCGTTTTGCCGGGATGCTGCAGAGAGGTACGGAAAAAGGGATCAATCGGGAAAGATTATCCCTTTTTCCTTTGCAGATAAGGAAAAATTATTTTTCTTTGTTTGCTTTATTTAGATTATTTTTAAACAGCGTCAGAATCACAGCATCACAATGGAAGATTACAATAAGGAGACCCAGATACAAATTGAACTGAGCGAAGAGGTTGCACAGGGGACATACTCCAACCTGGCCGTCATCTCTCACTCCGCATCGGAGTTCGTGGTCGATTTCATCCGCATGGTGCCCGGCATGCAGAAAGCAAAAGTGAAGTCAAGGATCATATTGACACCTGAACATGCGAAACGGTTGTTGCATGCCCTGAAAGAAAATATCGACAAGTTCGAACAACAAAACGGTCCCATCCGCATTCAAAGTGATCCCGGCTTTCTGCCTCCCATCGGTGGCATTGGGCAGGCGTGAAGCTGACCATTTCGTCACAACTCACAGCAATTATGGAAAAGGAAAAAGACATCACAGCAAGAAAAAAATACAATTGGTTTACCATGTTCTGGTCAGGTTTCACCAGCATGAGCCGCATGAGCAAAACGCTCTGGATCGTGGCTATCGTGAAGCTGGTGATCATGTTTTTCATTCTCAAACCCTTCTTTTTTCCAAACGTTTTGGAAACCAACTACGACAACGATGCCGACAAGGCTGAACATGTCCGCACGGAACTTTATGAAAAAGTACCGGCATCCGAATGAACCCAAACAACTATAAAACAACTATATAAAACCTACATTTATGGATCTTTTAAGTGCATCTGCAGTAAATTGGTCGAGAGCGCAATTTGCGCTGACGGCCGGCTATCACTGGCTGTTCGTCCCGCTCACCATTGGACTGGGACTCATCATGGCCATAATGGAGAGTCTCTACGTCAAAACAGGAGATGAGAAATGGAAGAATGCCACCAAGTTCTGGCAGAAGATATTTGGCATCAATTTCGCCATCGGTATCGCTACAGGCATCATCCTCGAGTTCCAGTTCGGTACCAACTGGTCGAACTACAGCTGGTTTGTGGGCGATATCTTTGGAGCTCCTCTCGCCATTGAAGGAATTCTGGCCTTCTTCATGGAAGCCACCTTTGTCTCTATCATGTTTTTCGGATGGAACAGGGTCAGCAAAAAAATGCACCTGGCTTCCACCTGGCTGGTATTTGTGGGTGCTTCTCTCTCTGCCTTCTGGATCCTGGTGGCCAACGCCTGGATGCAGTATCCCATCGGTATGGAGTTCAACCCCGAGTCGGTCCGCAATGAGATGGTTGACTTCTGGGCGGTGGCTTTCTCACCGGTAGCCTACAACAAGTTCCTGCACACCACCTTCTCCTGCTGGGCCGTGGGTGCCGCCTTCGTGGTGGCCATCTCCGGATGGTACCTGCTGAAAAAGAGACATACCGATTTTGCGGTGAAGAGCATGAAGATTGGTTCGCTGGTCGGTCTGGTGGCTTTCGTCATGCTGGCGGTTACCGGCGACGGTTCGGCATACCACGTGGCACAGAAGCAGCCGATGAAGCTGGCAGCCATGGAGGGCCTCTATGAAGGCACAGAGGGTGCCGGTCTGGTGGCCGTGGGGATGCTCAACCCTGCACGGAAAAATTACAACGATGAGGTGGATCCCTACATCTTCAAGATAGAGCTGCCTAAGCTGCTCTCCCTCCTGGGATACAGGGATATCAACGCCTTTGTGCCGGGCATCGTAGACATCGTAGATGGTGGTTACACACTTCCCGACGGCACCACGGCACTCTCCTTTCAGGAACGCAGGGAGAGAGGCCTGAAGGCCATACAAGCGCTGGCCGACTACCAGGTGGCCAAGGAGGAGGGACGTGATGCAGATGCTGCGAACCATGAGATCATCCTACGCGAGAACTATGCCCACTTCGGTTATGGATATCTGGAAACGGAGGAGGATATGATTCCCAATATACCGCTTACCTTCTACAGTTTTCACCTGATGGTGATGATTGGGGTCTATTTCATCCTCTTCTTCATGGTGATGCTTTATTTCCTTTATAAGAAAGATATGGTCAGCAACCGCTGGCTGCAATATGTAGCCCTATGGAGCCTCCCGCTGGCCTATCTGGCCTCCCAGCTGGGGTGGGTGGTGGCCGAGGTGGGACGCCAGCCCTGGACCATACAGGATATCCTGCCGGTACAGGCAGCCTCCTCAGCCATATCGGCACAAAACGTGGCCACCACCTTCATCCTCTTCGCAGTGCTGTTCACCGGTTTGCTGATTGCCGAGGTGACCATCATGGTGAAGCAGATCAAAAAGGGACCCGACGGCGAAGGGCTGAAAGCATGATTTCATCAATTTGAACGGATTTAAAAATAAATAATATGATCACTTACGAATTTCTACAACAATATTGGTGGTTCATCATGTCACTATTGGGTGGCCTGCTGGTGTTCCTGCTCTTTGTGCAGGGAGGACAATCGATGCTCCACTCCCTCTCACGAAAAGAGGATGAGAAGAGGCTGCTGGTCAATGCACTCGGCAGAAAATGGGAATATACCTTCACCACGCTGGTTACCTTTGGGGGGGCCTTCTTCGCATCTTTCCCGCTCTTCTATTCCACCAGCTTCGGCGGTGCCTACTGGGCATGGATGATCCTGCTCTTCTGCTTTGTGCTGCAGGCGGTATCCTATGAATTCCAGTCGAAGCCGGGCAACATCTTCGGGGCTACAACCTACCGCATGTTCCTTTTCATTAACGGATTGCTCGGCACCTTCCTGCTGGGAGTGGTGGTGGCTACCTTCTTTACCGGTTCAGAATTTACCGTGGGCAAGGGTAACATTGCGGGACTGGGTACGGCAGGACCGATAATCAGCCAGTGGCAGAACCCGCTGCACGGATTGGAGCTGCTGGGGAACCTGCGCAACCTAACACTGGGATTTGCCGTACTCTTCCTGGCACGTACCCAGGCCAGCCTCTTCTTCGTAAACAGGCTCAGCCATGAGGTGCTGGAGAAGCGCTCCCGTAAGTTTGTGCTGTACAACGGACTGCCCTTCGTGGTATTCTTCCTCATTTTCCTCATCTGGACACTCTTTTCCGAAGGTTATGCTGTGGATCCCCTCACCAAAGATGTATACCTGGAGAAGATGAAATACCTGAACAACTTCATCGAGATGCCGCTGGTGATGGTGCTCTTCCTGCTGGGGGTGGTTGCCGTGCTGTATGGTATCATACGAACAGTATTCAGTGCTGACTTCAAGAATGGGATCTGGTACGCCGGTGCGGGTACCATCATCACGGTGACCATGTTATTGCTGATTGCCGGTTTCAACAACACCGCTTATTACCCTTCGTCGATTGATTTGCAGAGTTCGCTTACCTTGCAGAATTCATCCTCGAGTGAGTTCACACTCTCGACCATGGCGGTGGTGTCACTGCTTGTACCGGTGGTGGCTGCTTATATCTTCTATGCCTGGAGGGCCCTGGAGCGTAAGAAGCTAAGCCTTGATGATCTGAACAACGACGGACATGCCTATTAGGCTCACTGTAAAATGATTCAAGAGGGTGGGGTGCATTTACATGCCCCCCCTTTTTGTTTCTGCAGTTCATTTTCGGCTGGAAAAAGGGCTGATGTCGATAATAAAGTGTAATTTTGCAAAAGAATATAACAGCGTTCTTATATGGAGAGAAGATTTTTTCTGCTGCTGATCAGCTCACTAATGATAGCCGCAACGTTTCTCATAAGCTCCTGTGGTGAAGGTGGAAATGGGTTGAACCGGACGGCCAATAAACTGACGTTGGACACCATCCACATCGAATCGCGCCGCCACCTGGGGGGGGACACAGCCAATCCCTACTGTGACATCCGTCTCCATGTGATCTATCCCATTGACAGCGAAGGGACAAACCTGGATACCCTGCAGCGTTACTTTGTAACGGCGCTTTTCGGACCGGCCTACCACAATCTGAAACCGACGGCGGCCATAGAGGAGTATGTAAGAAACTATGAGGAGAACTACAGCCGTGATGCAGCCATCTATCATGAGAATGCGGGCTCAGCTGTGACATCCGATCCGGTAGTGCAGGATGATGTGCAGGTGCATGACTATGAAGGTCTTTCTACCGCTGATAGCTTCTATTCCTATTACGAAAGCATCTCAGATACGATCTTTTACAACCAGCATGGCATCATCTCCTTTCAGGTGAGACAATCGAACAACAAGGGGGGTGCAACGTCCTACCAGCTCTGCCGCAACCATGTCTTCAACTTGAGACAAGAAGCTCCCGTAACAGAGAACGAGCTCTTCAAAGCCGGTTATGATACTGCGCTGCGCAACATCCTCATCGCCTCCCTGCTGGAACAGAACGGCGTGAAGAGCATCGATGAGCTGGAAGAATTGGGATTCTTCGGCATCCGTGAGATCCTGCCCAACAAGAACTTCCTGCTCAATGACAAAGGGATTGTCTATACCTTCAACAAGGGAGAGTATTCCGCTTATCAACTTGATGCGCAGGAGATCATGATCCCCTACGGCTCTATCCGCTCTCTGTTGAGAGAGAATAGTGTTGCATCTAAACTGGCCGATCTGAAGTGAAAGAGATCCAACATTATTTTCCCGCACTGACGGAACAACAAGTAAAGCAGTTTGAGGCACTGGGTGACCTCTACAGGGAGTGGAACAGCAAGATCAATGTCATTTCCCGAAAGGATATCGACAACTTATACCTGCATCATATACTTCATTCACTGGCGATTGCCAGGTATGTCTCTTTCACTCCCGGCACCAGCGTCATGGATGTGGGTACCGGTGGAGGCTTCCCCGGGATCCCGCTGGCGATCCTCTTTCCGGAGAGCCGTTTCCTGCTGCTCGACAGCATCGGGAAAAAGATCAGGGTTGTGCGTGAGGTGGCTGATGCCATTGGCTTGACCAATGTGGAGGCGATTCATTCACGTGCCGAAGAGGAGAAACGTACGTTTCACTTCGTGGTGAGCCGTGCAGTGATGCCCCTGCCGGAGTTGATCCGCATCATCCGGAAGAACATCGCGAAGGAACAGATCAATTCACTGCCCAACGGTATCATCTGCCTGAAGGGGGGTGACCTGACCGCAGAGCTGCATCCTTTCCGGCAGGTGGCCGATGTGGTGTCACTGACCAATTACTTCACCGACCCCTTCTTCGGGACAAAGAAACTGGTTTATGTGCCCCTGGGCTGAACGATGAAAATAAATGAAAATGGCATGAAGATAAAGACTTTTGAATTCAATCCTCTGGGAGTCAATACGTATTTGCTCTCTGACGAAACCGGGGAGTGTGTGGTGATTGATGCTGCATGTTATTATGCCGACGAACAGGAACTTTTGCTCAATTACCTTCTGGATCACGACTTCGTGGTGAAGCATCTGATCAACACCCATCTCCACTTCGACCATCTCTTCGGAGTGAACCTGCTGGCAAACAGGTTTGATCTTCCCCTGCTGTACCATCCCGACGATGCGTTTCTGTTGGAGGATATTCCCAGTCAGATGGGACTCTTCGGATTCCCCTCCCACCATGCCGATTACAGACCGGTGAGGAGCGCATACCTGAAGGAGGGTGATAAGGTATCCTTCGGAAACCATACACTTCAAATCTTGCATGTCCCGGGACACTCTCCCGGCAGCATCGCATTCTATGAGGCCGAAGCTGCTGTAGTGATGAGCGGTGATGCTCTTTTCAATTCCGGCATCGGACGTACCGATCTGCCCCGTGGCAGTTATGAGACACTCAACGCCAGCATCCGCAACAAGTTATATCTGCTGCCGGAGGAGACACGTGTCTACCCCGGTCACGGACCTTATACCACCATCGGTGATGAGAAACGGAACAACCCGTTTGTCAACATGAATCAACAATGAAAGAACCCAACTAAAGCCTATTCATAGCAATGGAACATTTTAAATACCGCCACATCGGCATCAGCGAAGCAGACAAGAAAGTGATGCTCGAGACCTTGGGAGTGAACAGCGTGGATGAGTTGATTGAACAGACCATCCCGGGTGACATACGGCTGACAAAGCCCCTCACGTTGCCCGCAGCACTTACCGAACAGGAGTATGCCGAGGAGATTAGCCGCATCGCCGCTCGAAACAGGGTATATGCTTCCTACATCGGTATGGGATGGTATGACACCATTACTCCCGCACCGATATACCGCAACGTGTTTGAGAACCCTGTCTGGTACACCTCCTACACCCCCTATCAGGCAGAGATATCACAAGGCCGGTTGGAGGCACTTCTCAACTTCCAGACCATGGTGAGCGAACTGACCGCATTGCCGCTCGCCAACAGTTCGTTGCTCGACGAAGCCACTGCCGCGGCGGAGGCCGCCACCATGATGTATGGCCTGCGCAGTCGTGATCAGGTGAAGCAGCAGGTAGAAACCCTCTTTGTAGACCGGCATCTCTTTCCACAGACACTTGCCGTGCTCCGTACACGAATGCGGCATACCGGAATTGAGATTGTTGTTGGCGACTACAACAGCTTCACTTTTGAGACCCCCTGCTTCGGTGCAATCGTGCAATATCCCAACAGCAACGGCAGCGTGGAGGATTATCGCTCCTTTACCGAGAGAGCGCATGCGGCGGACTGTAAAGTGGCAGTGGCGACCGACCTGATGGCGCTGGTGCTGCTCACACCACCTGGAGAGTGGGGGGCCGACATCGCCTTTGGCAGCAGCCAACGTTTTGGCATCCCCATGTTCTTCGGCGGACCCTCCGCTGCCTTTTTTGCCACCCGCGACGAGTACAAACGTTCCATGCCGGGCCGCATCATCGGCATCTCGAAAGATGCCTACGGAAGGGAAGCGTTGCGTATGGCGCTGCAGACGCGCGAACAGCATATCAAACGGGAGAAGGCCACCTCCAACATCTGCACCGCGCAGGCATTGCTGGCTACAATGTCATCCTTCTATGCCGTATATCATGGACCGGAAGGGCTTAAAGGTATCGCCCGCCGCATCCACTCGCTTGCCTCGCACGTGAGTGATGAACTGGAAGCGATGGGATACCGGCAACTCAACGAAAGCTTCTTTGATACCCTCACCATAGCGCTGCCTGAAAGTATTTCCGTTGGGGATATACGCAACCACGCCGAGATGCGCGAAATCAATCTCCGTTATCATGAAGATGGCAGAATTGGCATCAGCCTCGACGAGACCACCAACGACTACCGCGTGCATGAGTTGCTGGCCCTCTTTGCCATGGCTGCCGGAAGCTCCAAGGTGTTCATGATCGATGACCTTCCCGAAAAGAGCACCTTGCAGGAAGATAAGCTCAGGAAAAGCAGTTTCCTGACGCACCCCACCTTTCAACGTTACCACACCGAGACGGAGCTGATGCGTTACATCAAGCGACTGGAACGGAAGGATATCTCACTGGCGCACTCCATGATCTCACTGGGCTCCTGCACCATGAAGCTGAATGCCGCTTCGGAACTGCTGCCGCTGGGACTGACAGGCTTCCAGCGCATACACCCCTTTGCACCGGAAGATCAGACGGAAGGATACAAGGAGATGATCGATGAACTGGAGGAGATGTTGTCTGTGATTACCGGGCTGGCTGCCACCAGCCTGCAACCCAACTCGGGTGCCGCAGGTGAATATGCGGGGCTGATCACCATTGCCGCATATCAGGAAAGTATTGGGCAGGGATCACGAAAAGTGGTACTCATCCCAGCATCGGCACACGGCACCAATCCTGCCAGTGCCGTACAGGCAGGTTATACACCGGTGACGGTGGCCAGTGATGCCCGTGGCAACGTAGACATTGATGATCTGCGCAACAAGGTGGAGCAGTACCGGGATGAACTGGCAGCCTTCATGATCACCTATCCCTCCACGCATGGCATCTTTGAAACGGAGATCCGTGAGATGTGCCGCCTGATACATGAGGCAGGAGGGCAGGTTTACATGGATGGGGCCAACATGAATGCACAGGTAGGGGTGACCAACCCCGGTACCATCGGAACCGATGTGTGCCATCTGAACCTGCACAAGACCTTTGCCATCCCCCACGGTGGCGGAGGTCCCGGCGTGGGCCCGATCTGCGTGGCCGAGCACCTTGTACCTTTCCTGCCCGGACATCCTGTTTCGCTTGCAACGGATACGAACACCGTGGCAGCTGCCGCTTACGGCAGTGCAGGGGTGCTCCCGATCACTTACGGCTATATCCGCATGATGGGTGCCGACGGATTGAAAGAAGCAACAGAAGCAGCTATCCTCAATGCCAATTACCTGGCAGAGAAGTTGAACAATTCTTACGGAATCCTCTATCGGGGTGCTGACGGCAGGGTAGGTCATGAGCTGATCCTGGATTGTCGCGGCCTGAAAGAGGTCTCCGGAATTACCGAAACCGATATCGCCAAGCGACTGATCGACTATGGCTATCATGCCCCCACGCTCTCCTTCCCGGTACATGGTACCCTGATGGTAGAACCCACCGAAAGCGAGAGCCTGGCGGAGCTGGATCGTTTCGTGGCGGTGATGGATCAGATTCACGAGGAGATCATCGAGGTGTCACGCGGAACATTCAGTCGCGAAGACAATGTACTCATCAACGCGCCTCACCCCGAATATGAGGCTGTGGCGGACGAATGGAAACATGCTTATCCGCGCAGCAAGGCGCTGTATCCCTTGCCGTTTGTTGCAGAAAACAAGTTCTGGGTGAACGTTGCAAGGGTGGACAATGCCCATGGCGACAGGAATCTGGTCTCCTGTCTCTGTGAACTTTAATATGACCCTGAGTGAAGAATCTTCAAACAAATCTGTTTATTGCATGCGTGGAAAAATAATTCCTCTTCTACTGCTCTGCTTGATGCCACTGTTATTTCTTACTTGCGGAAAAGAGGATGTAAGTGAGAATGCAGCGCGCCTGCGGATCAAGCTGACCGATGCAGCAGCACCGGTGCTGAAGGAGATGTATATCAACATTGAGTCCATAGAGGTGCAGGCAACCGATAGTACCGGAGTGGAGGGTGATTGGGTCACACTCGAATACAACGGAGGGGAGTACAACCTGCTCAAGCTGATGAACGGTAAAACGGTACAGCTCACCGATCAGTACTTCCCCGCAGGAGGGATGATCGACAAGATCAGGCTGAAATTGGGAAACAACAACAGGATGGTGACAGTCACCGACAAGCCCATCCCGCTTGAAAAATCACCCAATGTGATTGAGCACCTGATCATCGACAATGTAAATGCAGCTCTCCCTGCCAACTTCATTGTAAGCATTGTGATCGATATCAACGCGGCACTCTCTGTCTATGAGTTGAATGGCAACTATTATCTTGATCCCCGTGCAAGGGCCTACCCTGAGACCTATGGAGGCTCACTCAGGGGATACGTGGCCCCTATAGAGGCATCACCGGTGGTGTTAATCACCCGTGAGGGGGACTCCCTCTTCTCCCTACCCGAGGGAAGTGACGGGATGTTCCTCTTCTCCGGCTTGGAGGAGGGAGCATGGAAGGTGCATCTGTTTGCCAATCCGGAGTCTGGGTACCGTGATACCATCTTCTTCTCCGACTCAATCCGGCAGGGCAGTGTTACAGATATCATCCCCAAACCCTTACGACTGCAGCTGAAATAGAGCGTTATAACCTGTTTTACAGTTCTTTTGCATTAACTAAATTCATAATTCTTTTGCTTTCTTAACGCACTCTACTGAACCAGTAGAGGGGCACTGTTTGTTGTATAAACGGATACAATTCCATTTTGAAACAAACAAATGCGTTCTTAATTTTATTAAAGCAAAACACTATGAAGAAAAGATTTTACACAATTGGTTCAACAATGATCCTCGCGCTGTTGCTCCTTTTTATTGTGACAGCCTGCAATAACGAGAATGATCAACTGTCGAAAGGTGAAACGGCAAGGATTCAATTGATGCTGACAGATGCACCTGCACTCGAGTACGATGAGGTGAACATCGACATTCAGGGCGTGAGAGTAGGGGTGGCAAATGAGTATTTCTATACCGTTGATCCCTATCTTGAAGAGAGTGATGTAGATGACTCCATTGAAGGCGTTGAAGTTGTGTGGGTTGACCTTTTGGTGACCAACCCGGGTCTCTACAACCTTCTCGATTACCGAAATGGTGAGACTGTGCTGCTTGCAGGAGGGGATATACCGGCAGGCAAGATCAGTCAGGTACGTCTGATTCTGGGTGATGAGAGCAATGTGGTGATAGATGGTGAGGTGCATAGCCTGAAAACACCATCGGCACAGACCAGCGGTCTGAAGTTCAACCTGCACGATGTGTTGATGCCCGACATGATGTACAGCTTCGTGATTGATTTCGATGCCTCACGTTCGGTAGTGCGTACCGGTAATGATAATTTCATTCTCAAACCGGTAATCCGTACCTACGCGGACGCATTTGGCGGTAGCATCAAAGGCTTCGCGGTACCGGCTGACTCAGTTGATTATGTACAGATTGTGAGTGGTGAGGATACGCTCATCTCCCTGCCAGAGGCTAACGGTCTCTTCCTCTTCGCCGGACTGGAGGAGAAAAGCTGGAATCTGACAATCTTTGCTGACAGCCTCGCAAACCGTAATGATACGCTCATCACCGACATTGTTGTGGAAGAAGGTGCCGTAGTGGACCTTGGTGAAATTCAGCTACCGGTGAAATAAAATGCTGCAATAGGTACTGTTATTGAAAATGTATAGAAGGGATGGAGTACTTATAAAGGCTTCATTCCTTTTTAATTAAATTTCACATCTGCAATCGTGTAGGGATTCGCTTCTTTATTATCTTTGCATGAATGAACAGAGTTCTGAACAAATCAAAATTATCTAATTAGATCACACAGATGAAAAAATTCCATTTTGCACTAATCTTAGCAACACTGCTGGTTATCGGCACCTCCTGTAAACCGAAGCAGAGTGCATACAAGCAGGTATACGAAGCAGCCAAGGAGAGAGAGATGCAACAAACAGCTTCTCAACCCACCACTGTGGTGAAGGACGCTAGCCCATTGCCTCCCGTAGAGGTCTCCGTGCGCAAGGAGAAGGTTGAACCGGTTTATCCAACCGACGCTTCGGGATTGAAGAAATACAGCGTGGTGATTGCCTCCCTGAGTGTGAAGCTGAATGCAGAATCGCTGAAGACACGCATGATGAACGAAGGTCACAATGTGATTCTGGCAGAAAATGAACAGGGGATGTATCGCGTCATCATTGCCAGTTACGACGACAAGGCTGATGCTGCCGCAAAGCGTGAAGAGATATACAACAACTATTCTGCAAAAGGCAATACCGATTACCTGAGAAAAACCTACGGGGTACCTTTTAACGATCTCTGGATCCTTGAAAGACAGTATTGACCGTTGAACGGTTGAAGTTCTTTCACTCTCACTGTGTGAGGTGACCAATCATAAGAAAAGCTGCCCGTTGTCTGCAATGCGGCAGCTTTTTTTGAATGGAATGACTCTATGAAGATACGATTTTTGGGTACAGGCACCTCTACCGGCATACCACAGATTGGTTGCAGCTGTCCTGTCTGCCGGTCGGCTGACAGGCGGGACAGGAGACTGCGGTGCTCAGTAGCGATCACAGAGGGGCAGCAGCAGATATTGATTGATTGCTCCCCCGACTTCCGTCAGCAGGCACTCACTTTGTCCTTTCAGAAGATCGACGGTATCCTTTTTACCCATGAACACTACGACCACACCGGCGGCATCGACGACCTGCGACCCTATTCACAGTTCGGAGCTGTGGATCTCTACATGGAGGAACGTGTGGAGGATGCGGTAAAAAAAAGACTTCCCTATTGCTTTGCCGAAAAGAGGTACAACGGTATACCCGATCTCCGCATTCAACGAATTGATTCCCGCCATCCATTTCGGATAGGAGCATGGGAGGTGATCCCGATCAGGCTGCTACACTACAAACTTCCCATATTGGGGTTCCGCATCGGAAACTTCGCCTACCTTACCGACGTGAAGAGCATTCCCGAAACGGAGTATGAGAATCTGCGTGATCTGGATAGACTGGTCATCAGTTCGCTTCGCAAGACAGAACATATCTCACACCTTTCTCTCGCAGAGTCGTTACAGATCATTCATAAAATTGGACCGGCAAAGGCATATCTCACCCATTTCAGCCACGAGATGGGACTGCATGCCGACCTGATGGAAGAGCTTCCTGACGGTGTTTACCCAGCATATGACGGTTTGGAAATCAATCTCTGAACTGTCTATTTTTGTTTTTTTAACCAGAAGAAACGCAGCGTTTGGTGGTCGCAAACGTCTTTTCAATGGACTTCCTATCCTGCTTTCCGTGGATCAGGTGATATTGTAACGCAAAAAAAAGGATGCACCATTAAACTATCTGAATTGATTGCTGTCATAGAATAAAGATAAAAAAGATCGTAAACATAAATAAATGGGGAGAAACAATGAAAACGAATAGATTTTTACTGGCAGTTTTGTTGACAGCCATACCTTTCTTCGGTTTCGCCCAGGAATGGGATGATATCTATGCCGATCCAACTCAAAAAGAGTCGGTGAAGGCTGAGGTGAAACTGCAGGAACCACAGAAGAAAAAGGTAGTCATCGTGCAGGGTGATGCCTCCGGCATGGAGGTACAGGCTAACGGCAGGGATGTGGATGAGTACAACCGCAGGGACACAAATGATCTTCCTGCCGGTGATGAGGTATATGAAGATGATTCACTCGAATATGAGGATTATCAGTATACAGACCGTATTGTTCGTTTCCACGATCCTGAATCGAGCATCAAGATTACCGGTGCCGATGAGGTGATTGTTTACGTGGGGGATGACCTCTACGAGAACTACAACAACCGCGGATGGGAATCAAATTATTACTACGGCATGGGCTGGGGAATGGGTTACTATCCCTGGTATGATCCCTGGTATTACAGCGGCTGGTACGATCCCTGGTACGGTTTTGGTTCCTACTACGGATGGAGCCGCTGGAACAGCCCCTGGTATTACAGTCGCTGGAACAGCCCCTGGTACTACGGTGGGTGGTATGATCCCTGGTATTACGGGTACGGCAGCTATTATGGCTATGGCGGCTATGGTGGCTATTACGGCTACGGTGGAGGCTACTCACACGGCTTTTATGACGGCTATTACAGCAGCTTGACAAACAACAGATCCGGTCGTAGCAGCGGGGTATACAGAAGAAGCTCAGCCAACAGGAGCAACGCAAGCACAACCGGCCTCGCAAGCCGCTCGTCAGCATCAACACGCTCAGCCCTCTCCGGCAGGAGTGCGAGCAGTAATACGCGGAGCACCCTCTCCGGCAGGAGTACCACGGCTACAAACCGCACTGTGACAGGCACACCCAGAACACGCATCATCGATAACAATGGCAGGGTTCTTGATTCCAGAACAGGAAGGGTAATTGATCGGAGTGGGACTACCCGCAACAGATCGGTTTACGGTATTGCTCCCAGCAGCCGTACCGGAAACTATTCAACCGGTAGCAGCAGCAACAGAACATATCAACGCAGCTCTACCACCACCGGCAGAAGTGGATCAACCTATCAGCGTTCTACCACCACAACCCGGAACAGGAGTTACACCGCTCCCTCCCGGAGTACACAGTCGAACCGCTCTTCAACATACAGCACTCCCTCGCGGAGCAACAGCTCCACGAGGAGTAGCTCTACCTACTCGGCTCCAAGCCGCAGTTCTTCATCCAGCTCCGGTTCATCCAGTCGCAGCTCCGGATCATCCGGGCGCAGCTCCGGTGGTGGACGCAGGTAAACAGGTGTAATGTAGGAATAGAATCGTTTCGAACAAACATAATGTCAACACAATATGAATAAAATCACATATCTTGTCACTACTTTACTCATCATTTCCTCCTCTCTCTTCGCACAGGGAGAGGTGGATGCTTTGCGCTTCTCGCGCGAAGGACTTTACGGTACGGCACGTGCCATGTCAATGGGGGGTGCCTTCGGTGCGTTGGGGGGTGACCAGAGCGCCCTGGCCATCAATCCGGCCGGCATCGGGGTGTATCGTAGTTCAGAGGTGGTGGGGACTTTCAACCTCTCCAACAACCAATCGGTTGTGGGGGACCAGACAGCCAACAAAACCCGCTTCAACATGGACAACCTCGGCTTTGTAGGTTATTTCCCGCTGCGCAACGACATGATGCCGGTGATAAACTTTGGCTTCTCCTACAACAAGCTGCAGTCGTTCGACAGGAATATCTCTGCGATTGGCACCGCCAAGGGCACTCTGATCGATTACATCGCCAAGAACAGCGCCGGAATTGATCCCCTCTACCTGGAGATGGGAGACAATCTCCCCGATCCATTTTTGGATATGCCCTGGCTGACAGTGCTCGGCTACAACTCCTGGCTGATTGACCCGGTGGATGATGAAGGAACGCAATATGAACCGGTGACAACGGAAGCTGGTCCGATCAACGAGATCCGACTTCGTGAACGGGGCTATATTGACAACTACGACTTCACCGTGGGAACTACAATTGGTAACGTGATCAACCTGGGCTTTGCACTCTCTATCAAGGATATCTCTTATAGTCTGACCTCCGATTACCTGGAAGATTTCAACAATGGCGGTTACACCCTTACCAATTGGCTTAACACCACTGGTGCCGGTGTTAGTGCCAAGATCGGAGCCATCTACAGGCCGGTGAACGAGCTGCGTCTGGGACTGGCTTACCATACCCCTACCTGGTACGCACTGACCGAGACTTATGAAGCCCAGATAGACGACGACATGGGAGCATACATTTCAGATCCCAATTATCAACCGGCTGTGACCAGTTCGAAGTCATTTATCAACGATTACGACCTGAAAACACCCGGTAAGCTGGTTGCCAGTATCGCCACAGTGTTGGGAGGCCGTTTCATTGCCAGTCTCGACTATGAGATGACGGACTACTCTAAAATGAAGCTCGCGCTCCCCTCCCGAGCCAACGAAGAGGGGGATTGGTATGAATGGGACAATGAGTATATCGCGATGGATTTCCGGCCTGCTTCGACCATCCGTGCAGGAATGGAATATCGTTTCACACAGCAGTTCTCGGGTCGTCTCGGCTATGCCTGGATGCAGAACCCCTACGACAGTGACCTGGTTGAGTTCGGTGATGCAGCCATCGTTGGATCGAACACCATCTACCGAATTGAAGGAGACACCAACTACCTGACCGGGGGATTCGGATATCGCTTCAACAGGAATTTCTTCCTCGATATGGCCGTTGTCTACAGCAGTCAGACCGATGATCTCTATCCTTTCCCCAACTACTACGATGGTGCAACACTCTCAGTAGATGCTTCACCTTTTAAGATGGATAACAACAGCCTGAAAGGTTTGGTCACATTGGGATACAAATTTTGAACAATCTGCCAAATAAAAACAGAAGCCGGGAATGCAACTCCCGGCTTTTTTTTTACCTTTTCAACTATAGACAGTGAACGTTCTGTCAAACGAATCGCATAAACCGGTTTAAAACAAACATGTGAAACGGGAATCACCGGTATTGCGAAAAATTGTACCTTTGCAGCATACAATACAATCATACAAGAATCCCTATGGAACAACAAAAAGGTTATCTAACCACAGACGACAAGAGAAAAGTGACCACCCACCGTCTGATGGAAATGAAACAACGGGGTGAGAAAATATCGATGCTCACGGCATACGATTATTCGATGGCGACTGTGATCGACCAGGCCGGAATGGATGTGATCCTGGTGGGCGACTCGGCATCGAACGTGATGGTGGGCAATACCACCACGCTGCCGATGACCGTAGAGCAGATGATCTACCACGGTAAGTCTGTGATGAATGGTGTGAAGAGAGCCATGGTGGTTATCGACATGCCTTTCGGAAGCTACCAGGGAAACCCCCGGGAAGCGGTGGCCAACGCGGTACGGATCATGAAGGAGACGGGAGCGGACTGCCTCAAGCTGGAAGGGGGCAGGGAGATCATGGAATCGGTGAAGCTGATTCTCAGCGCCGGCATCCCCATCATGGGACACCTGGGACTGATGCCCCAGTCGATCAACAAGTATGGCACCTACGCCGTAAGGGCTGAAGATGAAGCGGAAGCAATGAGGCTGGTAGACGATGCCCATCTCTTGCAGGAGGCGGGCTGCTGTTCCCTGGTGCTGGAGAAGATACCCTCCTTGCTGGCAAAAAGAGTAGCGGAAGAACTGGCCATTCCGGTCATCGGTATTGGTGCCGGCCCCCATGTGGATGGCCAGGTATTGGTGATGCACGACATGCTGGGAATAAACAAGGGCTTTTCACCTCGTTTCCTGCGCCGCTACGCCAATTTATTCGAAGAGATAACCAATGCCGTGCAAAACTACATCAAGGACGTTAAAACGGCTGATTTCCCCTCAGAAAAGGAGTCTTACTAGTTCGTAAGTTAGTATGTTGGTAAGCTGGAAAGTTCGTAGTTCATAGTTCAAGGTTCAATGCTGACAGCTCGCCGTACAACGGTATATCGGTCAGAAACTGGTACTCTAGCGTGGTGAAATCGATCCGGTAACAGAAGTGACTGATGCCGTTTGAAACAACAATGTAAGGCACCCGCAGCACGCTGTTGTAGCGCGCCACCTGGTCGAAGACCTGCTGGGTGATTGTCACCCTCGGTTCCTTGTATTCCAGGATCATCAGCGGTTCCAGCTGCTTGTCATATACTACCGTATCGCATCTGCGGGAGAGCGAATTGAGCCGTATGGCAGTTTCATTGGCGATGCGTGAGGAAGGATAACCTTTTTGTTGCACCAGGTAGTTCACGAAATGTTGGCGAACCCACTCCTCAGGTGTCAGCACCACATACTTCCTGCGCAGAGGATCAAATATCTCCTGCACCTCGCCCTTTTTTCTGATTTTTGCATCGTAGGATGGCAAATTTAACGGGTACATATTGTATCTTTGTTTGTATAACAGGGTTCGCTCTGAACAAAAATAGCGTTTTTTTATGAGAACGAAACAAGAAATCGTGGAGAACTGGCTTCCCAGATACACCAAAAGAGCACTTGCCGATTTCACCGGTTTTATCCTGCTGACCAACTTCCAGAAGTATGTGGAGATCTTCGCGGAGCACTTCAAGGTACCCATCGTGGGTGCCGATGCCAACATGCCAAACGCCTCCGCCGAGGGAATTACCATCATCAACTTCGGCATGGGGAGTGCCAACGCAGCCACGGTGATGGATCTGCTGAGCGCAGTGAAGCCTACGGCAGTTCTCTTCCTGGGTAAGTGCGGCGGTCTGAAAGCACGCAGTGAGCTGGGGGACTATATCCTGCCCATTGCTGCCATCAGAGGCGAGGGAACCTCCAACGATTACTTCCCGCCAGAAGTACCCTCACTACCGGCATTCAGCCTACTGCGTGCAGTCTCATCCAACATCCGCGACTTCGGGAGGGACTACTGGACAGGAACCGTCTACACCACCAACCGCCGTGTGTGGGAGTACGACGATGACTTCAAGGGATACCTCCGGCAGGTACGTGCCCTGGCAGTTGATATGGAAACCGCAACGATCTTCACCTGTGGTTTTGCGAACCACATCTCTACCGGAGCGCTGTTGTTGGTCTCCGACCAGCCGTTGATCTCCACCGGTGTGAAAACGGAGAAGAGTGACCAGCATGTCACCGAGAACTTCGTGGAAGAGCATGTGAAGATCGGAATCAAATCGCTCTCCTCCATCATGAACAACGGATCCACCATCAAGCACCTGCGCTTCGACTGGTGACCTCCACTACAAATCCTGAACAATGGCAGCATCAACCAAAAACAGCTACGAGGCCATCCGTGCCGACATCCTGAAGGGACAATTTCATCCGGTCTACCTGTTGATGGGTGATGAGGGTTACTTCATTGACCGGCTCACTGATCTGCTGGAAGAAAAGGTGCTCACCGAAACGGAGAAGGATTTCAATATGCTCACTTTTTACGGTGTGGACTCCGATGTGCATGCCATCATCGCGGCGGCACGCCGCTATCCCATGATGGCGGAGCATCAGCTGATCGTGGTGAAAGAGGCCCAGAATCTTCCAAAGTTTGAAGAACTGGATCATTATGTCAGCAACCCAATGCCATCAACCGTGCTGGTGATCAATTACCGCCACGGCAAGGTAGACAAACGGAAGGCATTGGTGAAAAACATAGAGAGGATTGGGGTTGTTTTTGAATCGAAAAAACTGTACGACAATCAAATTCCCCCGTTCATTGTCTCCTGGTTCAGGGAACAGTCGATCACCATCGACGAGAAGTCGGCACAGATGCTGACCGATTATGTGGGTAACGACATCAGCAAACTAATCCCCCAGCTGGAAAAACTGATGGTGTCACTTCCTGCCGGCAACAAGAGGGTGACCGCTGAACTGGTAGAACAAAATGTGGGCATCAGCAAGGACTTCAACACCTTCGAACTGCAGAAGGCAATCATTCGCAAGGATCTGCTGACGGCAAACCGCATCGTGGATCACTTCGGCAAAAACCCTAAGGAATACCCGATGATGGCTACAGTGGCTGTCCTCTTCAATTACTTCAGCAACCTGCTGGAATGCTACTGGCTCCCGAGCAGGGATGAACAGTCGGTGATGGCTGCATTGCAGATCAGGAACAGCTTTTTTGCACGCGATTACATGACCGGACTGAGGCATTACAGTGCAGCCAAGGTGATGGAGATCATCTCTGACTTGCGACGTTTCGATGCCTCCTCTAAAGGGGTGGACAACGTATCCGCCACACAACATGAACTGCTGCGCGAGCTGGTCTACCGCATCATGCACTAGTCCTGCTTTATCCAGTCGATGATCTTATCGCTCAGGGGGCTCTCACCGGGCATCACCACATCTACCAGATGTCCCTGCTCATCGATCATGTATTTCTGGAAATTCCAGGTTACCTCCTGGTCCAACACACCGTTTTCATCCTTTTGAGTAAGCCAGCTGTATAGCGGTGCCATCTCATCTCCCTTCACGCTGATCTTGTCCATCATTGGGAAGGTTACGCCAAAATTGCCGGTGCAGAACTCTTTGATCTCCTGATTTGTGCCGGGTTCCTGATCGTTGAAGTTGTTCGCCGGAAATCCGATGATGGTGAAGTTCTTATCCTGATAAGTGCTGTATAATTTCTGCAAATCCTCGTACTGGGGAGTCAATCCGCAGCGGGAGGCGACATTCACCACCAGCACCTTTTTTCCTTTCAGTGTAGCCAGGTTGAATTCATTCCCGTCGATGTCTGTTACCGTAAAGTCGTGCAACGTTCGCTCGGAATTTCTGCTCTCTTTGTCGGGGAGATTAGTCGTCTCCTCTTTTGCTGCCTGATCTTGTTTGTTCTGACCACTGCACCCCGGTGTGATTGTCAAAAAAAGAAGTGCAAACAATATGCCTATCCATCTCTTTTCCATTCTCTCTTTTTTTAATTGTTAGCATGAACTGATCTGCCGGATAGAAATTGTCTGATTGTATCAGCAGATCATCATTGAACTATAACAAATGTTGCTGCTGTAGGGTTCAGCTTCCTTCTCACTTTTCTGATGTGAAATTCCAAACATGATAATACGATACTATTTTACGGAATATCATGCAGATAGGAATATTTTAAAGGCTCAGGAGCAGAATAAAGTGTCACTGACAAGGGAAGTATGGGGAAAGAGGCCCCTCAGGAGGAATTGAGCTCATTGCAACGAGCCCAACGCATATTTCTGGAGTGAATTGATTCTCCGAAAGCAAACACCCGGTTATCTATGCAGCGACAATTCAATAATTACACAGCTGCCCCAATGGAGTATAATAAAAACGCGATTTACAAATGTGATAATAAAAACGCGATACATTTGTCGAACCGGTTGCCTGTTACAATTCCATAATAGGATACAATTCTTATATTTGTCCTTTAACAATCAATGCGAGAGAGTAGGTTGAACAAACAACTTCTTATCAATAAGAGCATCATATAAGTTATTTCAAGTTTTGGATTAGATTGTATTGGGAGATGGGGTTCATCACGGCATTTATTTGTTAAATACGAATCATTTTAGGTTATTAATATCTTATATATCAATTATATGAGTAAATATTATTAAGTTATACTTATCACCTGTTCAGGCTTTGATGTGGTTAAGTGGAATTGTGCTGATACAAATGTACTACAATATTGACTCTTTTGTGAACTACAAATCCATCCTGCAATATTCACCAATTGTGAAATATATTTCATACATTTGTGAATCACCCGGAGAGGTGTATAAATATTCATGCAACCCCATACAGTGACGCTATGAAAGATCGCATCAGAAAAATCATGGAAATCGAGCATTTGTCGCCCACACAGTTTGCCGACAGATTGCAAATCAACCGTGCTGTCATCTCCCATATTCTAAATGGGCGGAACAATCCCAGTCTTGACGTGGTGACAAAGATTTTGGGTGAAATGAACTACATCAATCCGGATTGGCTGCTCAATGGGAACGGTTCCATCTTTAAAGAGGGCATCGATCCCGAAGCCATCGCAAAAGAGCCCGATTTATTTCACCAGGATAACGCAGAACAGGACAAGAGCAAGAGTGAAACAAATCATGCACGGGAAATGGCCTTTAAGGAACTCCCTTTTGAGATGAAAGAATCTGATGAAAAGAATGTTGCGCCGCAAAAAGGACGTGAGAAGAAAATCACGCAGATAATCATCTACTACGACGACAACACGTTTGAGACATTTATACCACCCCTTCATTAGAAGCCAAGCCACCCACTACTTATAATTCTCTCATATGGGTCGAGATGAAAATGGATGAGTGTCAAAAATGAATTCCATTCGTTCTTTCTGAAATATATGATGTACTTTTGTAGCGAACAAAGATATGATTCCGATGAAACAACTCGATTTCACCGTTCGCTCAAATGATAAACTGAACGATCAGAACCATCTGTTAAAGGTTGTCCCCAGCGACAACGAGCAACTGCCGGAGATGCTCCCGGGGCAGTTTGTGCAGATATTGGTGGAGAATGCGCAACATACCTTCCTCAGAAGACCCATCTCAATCAACAACATCGTACCGGAAAGGAACGAGATCTGGCTACTGGTGCAAACAGTGGGTGAAGGTACCCAAAAGCTATGTGAGATGGCTGTCGGGGGGCGACTCAACATGCTGGTTCCGCTGGGAAACAGCTTCACCATCCCATCCAGTCGCGGAAGCTACCTGCTGGTGGGTGGCGGTGTGGGGACGGCTCCCCTCCTGTTCCTGGGAAAGAAGCTGCATGAGAGGGGCATAGCGTGCGATTTCCTGCTGGGAGGAGCATCGGAACAAAACATCCTGCAGCGATCCGACTTCACAGCGTATGGTACGCTCTACTGCACTACAGAAGATGGTTCACTCGGCGAGAAGGGATACGTGACACATCACCCGGTACTGCAGCACAAAAAGTATGACTTCATCTTCACCTGTGGTCCCAAGCCGATGATGGTGGCGGTGGCACGCTATGCCCATGAAAGGGGAATCAGGTGTGAGGCATCGCTCGAGAACCTGATGGCATGCGGATTCGGAGCCTGCCTCTGCTGCGTGGAAAAAACAACCCGTGGCAACGTATGTGCTTGCACCGAGGGACCGGTATTTGACATAAATGAACTGACATGGCTCGATTAGAAGTGACAATAGGCAGTATGCAGCTGCGCAACCCGGTGATGACCGCCTCGGGGACCTTCGGCTATGGTACCGAATATACCGATTTCATGGATCTGGGTCGCCTCGGTGGCATTTTCGTGAAGGGTACCACCCTGGAACCGCGCCAGGGGAACGACTACCCCCGGATGGCGGAGACGCCCTCCGGCATGCTCAACGCGGTGGGGCTACAGAACAAGGGGGTCGATTATTTCGTAGAGCATATCTACCCGGTGATAAAGGATTATGACACCCGGATGATTGTCAACGTCTCCGGATCCACTGTGGAAGATTATGTGGCCTGTACAGAGAAGCTGGTGGGACTTGAGAAGATACCCGCCATCGAACTCAACATCTCCTGCCCCAATGTGAAGGAGGGAGGCATGGCTTTCGGTACATCCTGTGCCTCGGCAGCACAGGTCACCAGAGCGGTACGCAAGGTCTATCCCGGCACCTTGATCGTCAAACTCTCTCCCAACGTAACCGACATTGCGGAGATCGCACGCTCGGTGGAGGCAGAGGGAGCCGATTCGGTCTCTCTGGTGAACACCTTCCTGGGAATGGCGATCGATGCCGAGAGCAGACGGCCGAAACTCTCCACCGTCACCGGTGGGCTCTCCGGTCCCTGCATCAAACCCATCGCCCTGAGAATGGTATGGCAGGTGTTTCATGCGGTCAACATACCGGTAATCGGCATGGGAGGCATCTGTAACTGGGAGGATGCCATTGAGTTCATTCTGGCCGGAGCCACAGCCATTCAGGTGGGAACCTATAACTTTATCGATCCTTCAGCATCGGTGAAGATTGTAGAGGGTATTGAGGAGTACCTCCTACGACACAACATTGCATCGGTGACCGACCTGGTGGGTGCAATGGAAATGGGCTGAACCCTATTATCAAAATGTACTTTTATTTGGGATTATATTTGACAAAATGAAAATTTATACTATCTTTGCAGATTCAAATTGATTCATAATAGATAGATAGCATGTCAAAATTGCAAATCCCATATGGTTACATTCCGCTGTTGAATCTCAAACAGACCGAGTTGGGAATCAAAAGCATCAAGGATTTCTTTCAGGTCAATCTCTCTTCAGAGCTTCGGCTGAGAAGGGTGACCGCTCCTCTGTTTGTGGAGAGCGGTACCGGAATCAATGACGACCTGAACGGCGTGGAGCGCCCAGTTCGTTTTCCCATCAAGGACATGAACGACAAACATGCCGAGATCGTACACTCCCTGGCCAAATGGAAACGGTTGACCCTGGCCGACTATGAAATTGAAGAGGGTTTTGGCATCTATACCGACATGAATGCCATCCGGGCCGATGAAGAACTGGATAACCTCCATTCACTTTATGTGGATCAGTGGGACTGGGAGCTGGTGATCAGTGAAAAGGAGCGAACGGTGGAATTTCTGAAGAACGTTGTCAGGAGAATCTATGCCGCCATGCTTCGCACAGAATACCTTGTGTATGAACTCTTTCCCTCAATTACGCCACAACTGCCGTCAGAAATCACTTTCATCCATGCCGAGGAGCTCCTGCAACGCTATCCCGATATGGATGCCAAACAGCGGGAAGATGCCATCACGAAAGAATTTTGTGCGGTCTTCATCATCGGAATTGGAGCTCCCCTGAGCAACGGTGAACCGCATGACGGACGTGCACCCGACTACGACGACTGGAGCACAATCGCTGAGGATGGTTACCCGGGTCTGAATGGTGACTTGCTCGTCTGGAATCCTGTTCTGAAGAAATCGGTGGAGCTCTCCTCCATGGGAATACGTGTCGATGCTACTGCACTGGCCACTCAGCTTAAGGCCCGCGGCAAAGAGGAGCGTCTCTCGCTTTATTTTCACCGGCGACTGATGAACAATGAATTGCCACTTTCCATTGGAGGCGGCATCGGCCAGTCGCGCCTCTGCATGTACTACCTGCGCAAGGCACACATTGGAGAGATTCAGGCAAGCCTGTGGCCGCGGGAGATGCGTGAAGAAGCAAAAGAGCAGGGTGTATTTTTGATCTGAAACAGCTCCTTATCCTTAATAGAATAATAGAGGCCGTCTCATCTGATATGATGAGACGGCATTTTTTTGTTTATACGTTACAGTTTGAGTTGCCTTATTTGAGGAAGAAACAGCATATCTCCTTCGGTACTGGTTCTAATCTCGTTCTAATCTCGTTCTAATATGGTTCTAATATGGTTCTAATAGATTAGAATCAGTAAAGAGTCAGTTACGACTGAGTTTATACGCAGTAAAAAGCCAAATAAGGCGATTCTAAGTGGATGGAATGTAAAAAAACCATCTCATTTGTATCTTGAGACAGTCTCTTTTCTTTTTATACTGAAGATGATTTTGTATTTTCGTTAACCCTAATCTGCTTGTTATGGATGTGAAAATTGAAGAGAGTTGGAAGGAACTGCTACAGAGTGAGTTTGAACAGCCCTATTTCGAAGAGCTGACCCGTTTCGTACGGGAGGCATATCGCAAAGGAACGGTCTATCCCCCGGCAAAGCTGATTTTTCAGGCTTTCGACCGCTGTCCATTTGATCGGGTGAAGGTGGTGATCGTAGGGCAGGATCCCTATCACCAGCCGGGGCAGGCCCACGGTCTCTGTTTCTCGGTGAACGACGGAGTTGCGCTGCCTCCCTCACTGCAGAATATCTACAAGGAACTGCAGAATGATATTGGCAAACCACCCGCGGCTTCCGGCAATCTTGAAAGATGGGCCACGCAGGGAGTGTTGCTGCTCAATGCAACCCTCACGGTTGAAGCCAACCGGGCAGGTTCACATCAGGGCAAGGGGTGGGAGCTATTCACCGACAGGGTAATTGAACGACTTGCAACGGAAAGGGAAAACCTTGTCTTTATACTCTGGGGGGCATATGCACAAAAGAAAGGGGAAGGGATTGATGCGAATAGACATCTAATCTTAAAGTCGCCACACCCTTCGCCACTCTCCGCACATCGCGGTTTCTTTGGAAACAGCCATTTCAGCAGGGCAAACGCCTACCTCTCGGCCCATGGAAAAGAGCCAATAATTTGGTAGCGAATTACGGCAGAATTACCCTACACTGCCTTCGAGACTTATTTGAAGAAGTTTTTGCGCCTCCACTGCAAACTCCATTGGGAGCTTGTTCACCACCTCTTTCACGTAACCGTTCACGATCAAACCGATTGCTTCCTCTTCACCCAGACCACGCTGGTTGCAGTAGAAGATCTGATCTTCGCTGATCTTGGAGGTGGTTGCCTCGTGTTCGAGAATGGCTGTCGGGTTCTGAATATCGGTATAGGGGAATGTGTGTGCGCCACAGTGATCGGTCAGCAGCAGACTGTCGCATTGCGAGTGATTGCGTGCGTTCTCTGCCTTCTTGCTCACCTTCACCAGTCCGCGGTAGCTGTTGTTGCTGCTGCCGGCCGAGATACCCTTGGAGACGATGCGGCTGCGGGTGTTCTTGCCCAGGTGGATCATCTTGGTACCCGTGTCGGCTTGTTGGAAGTTATTTGTCACCGCCACCGAGTAGAATTCACCTACCGAGTAGTCGCCGGCAAGGATGCAGGAAGGATACTTCCAGGTGATGGCTGAGCCTGTCTCAACCTGAGTCCAGGAGATCTTGGAGTGGTTTCCCTTGCAGATACCACGCTTGGTCACGAAGTTGTAGACCCCTCCCTTACCGTTCTTGTCGCCGGGGTACCAGTTCTGTACGGTAGAGTATTTGACTTCCGCATTTTCGAGCGCCACGATCTCCACGATGGCGGCATGGAGTTGGTTCTCGTCGCGCATCGGGGCGGTACAACCCTCCAGGTAACTCACGTAGGAGTCGTCATCGGCCACAATCAGGGTACGTTCAAACTGACCCGTGTTGGCTGTGTTGATTCGGAAATAGGTGGAGAGCTCCATCGGGCAGCGCACACCTTTCGGGATGTAAACAAAGGAGCCGTCGCTGAAGACTGCCGAGTTAAGAGCAGCATAGTAGTTGTCCTTGTAGGGTACCACTGATCCCATATACTTTCTCACCAGATCGGGGTGATGTTTCACCGCCTCACTAAAGGAACTGAAGATGATCCCTTTTTCGGCGAGCACCTCCTTGAACGTGGTTTTAACAGAGACGCTGTCCATGACCGCATCGACCGCTACACCGGTGAGCTGCTTCTGCTCTTCCAGTGGAATGCCGAGCCGCTCAAATGTTTTAAGGAGCTCCGGATCCACTTCGTCGAGGCTCTTGGGGGTTTTGCGTTTGGTAGGATCGGCGTAGTAGATGATATCTTGAAAATTGATAGCAGGGATCTTCAGATGTGCCCACTCCGGTTGCTCCATTGTGAGCCAGTGGCGGTAAGCTTTTAACCTGAATTCCAGCAGCCACTCGGGTTCCTCCTTCTTAGAAGATATGAGCCGGACTACCTCTTCGCTGAGTCCTTTTTCAATCACTTCGGTTTCTACGTCGGTTGTGAAACCAAATTTATATTCTTGTGACGTTAATTCGTTTAATATCTGATCCTGATCCAGTTCTTGCATAGTTATCTTGAAGTTTTCGGGTCGTTTCGACCGGCATGAATAAGTAGGGCGGTAGGAGCCACCCAACTTGTAGTAACAACCAACAGGTTGCTTTTGTTGTACAAAGATAATCCTTTTTCATCAATTAAATCAATCACCGATGGTCCAACAAAAGCTTGAACAATTGTATCTCCGGTACTGTTAGAAAGAAGAATCGACAATTATCTATGAATATGGTTCGCTCTTCTTCATTCAAGATAAAAGGTGCAACCTCATTTAACATTTTAAAATACAAAGCAATATGAAAAAAGGACTCTTTTTACTGATCACCCTCTTTGCTGCTTTCGCTCTTGCGGCGCAGTCGCACTACAAGGTTGACCCTGCCCACACATCGGTTAACTTTAAGGTGAAGCACAGTGGAATCACCTTTGTGAACGGGAAGTTCGAGAAGTTCGACGGCGGCATTATCGGCAGCCTCGACAAGATGGAGGAAGCAAGGGTATTCTTCAACGTGGAGGTGGGAAGCATCAACACCAGTGTCGAGATGCGTGATGACCATCTGCGCAGTGCCGATTTCTTTGATGCAGAGAAGTATCCCTCCATGTCTTTCGAAAGCACCAGCGTTGAGAAGGTGGATGACAAAAAGTACAAGCTCAATGGCAAGCTGCAGATAAAGGATGTCACCAAGGATGTCACCTTCGATGTGATCTACGGTGGCATGGTCAAGGGTCAGGATGGTGGAGAGACGGCAGGCTTCATTGCCAAAACAACCATCAACCGACTCGATTACAATGTCTCTTATGACCCCGATGGATTGGGCATTGGCAAGGAGGTGATGATCACTCTCTATCTCGAGTTCAAGAGTGCCGTACAATAAAGCAAGTCATTTGGAATGTTTGATCATCTTATGAAACATGAAAGTAGTAGATGACCGTTGAACAATAAAAAAGAGGCTGTCTCAAAATCGAGACAGCCTCTTTTTTATTTCGTTGTGAAGTAGCGTGTGATGACTCCCCCGGGAGAAAGCAGCTCTGTAAGCTCGCTGTAAGGGATTGTCACATCAATGACCCCCATGGAGTAGGGGGCAATTTCATACTGGTTATAAGCGTAGTGAATGGCGCTATCGCTCAACCAGAAGTTGTTGTTGGGCACGATATCCTCAACGGTGAAGAATCCTTTCATCAGCAGTGAATCGGGCTCTGTAACCTCGTTGTCTTTCATCAGCTGCGCCACGATCTTCTCTGTAAGAGGGCGGTAATAACCCGGCAGGAAGAGGTCCTCCTCCGAGAGCGTCGTAAGTCGATTCAGGTCGATGTTGGTGTAGGTAACCCTGTGCGATCCGTGTGCTCCCCCCTCGTAATCGCTGTAGGAGACGCTGTAACTCATCAGTGAGTCGCTCACATGCAACAGCTCGTTCCGGATATCGAGCGTATGCCAGTACCAGACCGGCATCTCTCCATCCATCATTGCTTTCTCTTCGTAGTAATTGTTGGAGAGCGCACGGTAACGTTCACGATAAGCCTCGGTGTAGCGGGTAATTGCTTCCTTTGGGGAAAGGGCGTCATATTGAATGTCACCAAAGAAGGTGCCGGTGAAGATCTGCTGCAGACGCCTCAAGGAGGCTTCGTCCCGGAACTGCTCCGGATAGGTGAAGGAGAGTGTCAGCTCCGCGTGGGGCAGCGTTGTATCATTCTCCGCCAGAAGGGGGATCTGTTCGTTCACTACCGTCGTTTCGAAGCGAATTTCGTTGCAGGAACTGATAAGCAGGAGAGTTGCCGCAGTAAGGATGAAAAAGAGGAACCGTTGTTTCTGCATCATCGGGGGTTATTGTATGATCTGTTTGATTGCACCCAGTTCAGGGTAGAACAGCACACTGATGGGTTGTTTCATGTTTCCGAACATTCGTTTTGCCAGGACCTCCTTGGTTCCGTATTGTACTACATCCACCTCATTTTCGAGGATCTTCTCGTGACGGAACTCAATCACCAGCGCTGCCTTACCGGGGACATTGTACACAAGCCCGCTGCTCATCTTATCCTCCAGTTTTTTCAGCTCCCGTTCATTGAGTATCAGCTCCACACTGGGTGTCTTGTTTGTTAAAGAGAGGTAAATAGGTTCACCTGCCAGGTTGTCGGCATCCACCGGACCCAGACGTTCCGAGAAGCGTGCCACAACACGGCGGTCGATATCCTCTGCATCGGGTATAACGCTGTAGCTCACCGAGAGGTACTCAACGGCTTTTGTGCCGGTGAAGAGACCGGTAAGCGTCTTCTCCTGAAGATCGATCTGATCCATCACCACTTTGTAGGCGGTGCCATCGGGGGGCATGCTTTCCGCTTCGCCTGTGAGGATATCGGTACGGCTGCGACGCAAGTCGAGGATTTGACGTGCTACCAGCTCAGCCTGCTTGGCTGTGGAACCAGCCATCAGCGTTTCCTGTGTGAAAAAACGACGTGGGTTGAGATCGGGTGTCTCACTGTTGGGAAGCGTTGTCTCGCTGTCACCTTTCAGCTCCCCCTCACTGTTCACGGCTACAATCACGCCATCCTCACGCAGCGTGACGTAGGGTTCAAAACTCTTGTCCTTGAACTCAATCATGTAAGATTGATCCTTGTCGGCAATCCCCTTGTTCACAACTGAAAGATCTTCCAGCGTGTAGCGCGCTTGGTTCTCGGTGATTGGGTCACTGATTCCCAGGTAGGGCTGTGCATATGTGTAAAAATCGCCCCGTTGGTAGGTTGTTTTTTTTACCAGCAGGGTGATCTCAAATGTACTCTTCGGAAGGGTGTAAACCACACCATAGTCGTTTGCCTTGACAGCATTCACACGGATTGTTTTCTGTGCATGGAGGTTGCTGGTGGTTACCATCAGCATCACCATCAGCATCAGCCGAATTGTAATGTTTGCTCTTTTCATATGGTTTACTTGTTGGATTGTAAATTCAATCAATGTGCCGACCTGAACTGCTCCAGGAAACGTAGGTCGTTCTCGGAGAACATACGCAGATCTTTCACCTGGTACTTTAGGTTGGTTATGCGCTCGATACCCATTCCCAAGGCATATCCGGTGTATTCTTTGCTGTCGATGCCACAGTTCTCCAGCACGTTGGGATCGACCATGCCACACCCCAGTATCTCCACCCAACCGGTCTGCTTGCAGAAGGGACATCCTTCTCCACCGCAGATGTTGCAGGAGATATCCATCTCCGCACTTGGTTCGGTGAACGGGAAGTAGGAGGGGCGGAGCCTGATTTTCGTATCGGCACCGAACATCTCTCTGGCAAAGAAAAGCAGTGCCTGCTTCAGATCGGCAAACGAAACATCCTTGTCGATGTAGAGTGCTTCCACCTGGTGAAAGAAACAGTGGGCCCGGTAGGAGATCGCCTCGTTGCGGTAAACCCTTCCCGGGCAGATGATGCGGATGGGCGGTTCTGTCTGCTCCATCACCCTCGTCTGTACAGAGGAGGTGTGGGTACGCAGCACCACCTGCGGGTCGTGCTGAATGAAGAAGGTGTCTTGCATGTCACGTGCCGGGTGGTCGTCGGCAAAGTTGAGCGACGAGAATACATGCCAGTCGTCCTCCACCTCGGGACCTTCGGCAATTGTGAAGCCCAGACGCTTGAAGATGTCGCAAATTTCCTCACGCACAATTGACAGAGGGTGGCGTGTGCCCAGCGCTACCGGATAGGACGTTCGGGAGAGGTCCTCCCGCACATCAGCTGTTCCGTTCTGTGCGAACATTTCTTTAAGCTGTTGCAACCGATCACCGGCAGCCTGCTTCAGTGCATTTATCTTCATGCCCACCTCTCTCTTCTGATCGGCTGGTATATTCCTGAACTCATCCATCAGAGAGGAGATGATTCCTTTTTTGCTCAGGTATTTGATGCGGATCGATTCCACCTCTTCGGCGGTGGTCGCTTTCAGTTGTTCAATCTCGGTGAGCAGCGCTTCTATCTTTTCTTGCATATTGTATCTTCACTTATGATTCTGTAAACAGCACAAAATTACATTTTTTCCCGCTATTTGTCCCATATTTCAGGGAAAGATTTGTTGTGAGAGGATGGAATGCAGCCGGTAAATTTGTACATTTGCCGTGAAAGAGGAGAAATGTCATGTTGGAAACCGTACAAAGATACATTGAGAAAAATGAGCTGCTCACAAAGGGTTGCAGGGTCATCGTGGGGCTGAGCGGCGGTGCAGACTCAATGGCATTGCTCGACTTGCTCACGCTGCTGGGATATCAATGTGTGGCGGCACACTGCAACTTTCATTTGCGGGGAGATGAATCGCAACGGGATGCCGATTTTGTGCGACGTTGGTGCAAGGATATCGATGTGCCTTATCGATCTGTCGATTTTGATACGCGTCAACATGCCGCCGACAGGAAGGTCTCTATTGAGATGGCTGCACGGGAGCTGCGGTACGACTGGTTTGAGGTGATCCGCCACCAGGAGGATGCCGAAGCCATTGCGGTGGCACACCACAAGGATGACTCAGTAGAGACCCTCTTGCTCAACCTGATACGTGGAACCGGCATCAGGGGACTTACCGGCATCAGTCCAAAGAACGGGCGGCTGATACGGCCTCTGCTCTGCGTCTCACGTAGTGAGATTGAACAGTACCTGGATGAACGAGGCATACCTGCCATCTTTGACAGTAGCAACAACGATGACCGTTTTTTGCGCAACGCCATCAGGTTACGGGTAATCCCCCTGCTGGAGCAGCTCAACCCCTCAGTGAAGGAGGCCATCCACCGCACCTCGCAACATCTGACGGAGGCAGAGAAGGTTTACACCTCCGCGATCAACGAACAGACGGCGTCACTCTTTCAAGGGGAAGAAATCAACATCGATGCGTTGAAAAGGAACCCCTCTCCAAGCTCCCTCCTCTACGAGATCCTCACGCCGCTTGGATTCAACTCTTCGGTGATCGGGGACATTGCTGAAAGTCTCAATGCTACTCCGGGCAAACAGTTTCTGGGAGACCGTTACCGAGTGATCAAAGACCGGGAAGCCTTTCTGGTAACGCCGCTTCCTGAAACTGATAATACCAGTATTTATACAATTGAAGAGGATACAACATCATTGACAAAGCCATTGAGGATGGAGATCCGCTCTTTGGAGATGCCGGTGGCGATTGAAAAAAATAAATCAACTCTTACGGTTGACCGTGATCTGTTATGCTTTCCGTTGCTTTTGCGGCGTTGGCAGGCGGGCGACTGGTTCATACCCTTTGGGATGAAGGGAAGAAAGAAGCTAAGTGACTTTTTTACAGATCGCAAGATGAACCTGCGCGACAAAGAAGAGGTGTGGGTACTGCTGTCGGGGGAAGATCTGGTCTGGGTTGTGGGGGAGCGGCCCGACAACCGTTTTCGGGTCACCGAAAAGACGAAAAGGGGTTTGCAGATTAAGCTATGTCCCGAAAACGTTTGAAAAATGCAAGATGTTGAAAAGATTTTGGCCTGGAATGCAACGTTTTTGCGGTTAATCCGTCTTACAAATAGAACTCTTATTGCAGATTCGTTGTTATTAACTCAAAACAATAAAAGATACAGATGAAAACCAATACAATCAAAGACATTGTCCTGTTGGGCACCTTCGCCGGTTTTGCCTATTATATCTCACGCTATTACAGACAGAAGAAACAAAAAGAGAAAGAATTGCGTGAGACACTCCATTTTCAGTTGTTCTGATCCCACTACATCGTTTGGCAGATAATTTCCGGTCCGGCTGTTTCAATGCACCTATTTTTTATATCTTTGCATCCTGAAAACAGTTGAACCATTTGTTATGCTCACACTCAAGGTAATCAGAGAAAACAGGGATGAGGTGCTGGATCGCCTCGCACGTAAAAATTTCGATGGCAATGCGGTAATTGATGAAATCATCGCACAGGATGATTTGAGACGCAGTACGCAGACCTCACTCGATGCAGTGCTGAATGAAGTCAACACCCTTTCACGCTCCATAGGTGCCTTGATGAAGGAGGGCCGGAAAGAGGAGGCCAACGAAGCACGTGCAGAGGTGAACCGATTGAAGGAATCATCCAAAGAGCTCGAAGAGACCCTTCGCGCGGCACAGGAGAAGATTGAAAGCCTGCTGGTTACCATACCCAACCTGCCTCATATCACCGTACCGGAAGGCAAAGGAGCGGACGACAATCTGATGGAACAGAGTGGGGGAGCGATGCCTCACCTGCCCGAAGGTGCACTGCCTCACTGGGAACTGGCAAAGAAATATGACCTGATTGATTTTGAACTGGGTGTGAAGATTGCCGGTGCCGGCTTCCCTGTCTATAAGGGTAAGGGAGCCCGGTTGCAACGCTCCCTGATCAACTTCTTCCTCGACAGTGCCCGCGATGCGGGTTACCTGGAGGTACAACCCCCTTACGTGGTGAACAGTGATTCCGGCTTCGGTACGGGCCAGCTACCCGACAAGGAGGGGCAAATGTATCACGTGGGGCTCGACGACCTCTATCTGATTCCCACGGCGGAGGTGCCCGTAACGAACCTCTATCGGGATGTGATCCTCGATGAAAAACAACTCCCGGTCAAAAATACCGCCTATTCTGCATGCTTCCGCCGTGAAGCTGGCTCCTATGGAAAAGATGTGAGGGGGTTGAATCGACTGCACCAGTTCGACAAGGTGGAGATCGTATGCATTGACAAACCTAAGAACTCCTATGCGCGGCTCGATGAGATGGTGGCATACGTACAGACACTCGTGGAGAGACTGGGGTTGCCCTGGCGCATCTTGCGTCTTTGTGGTGGCGACATGAGCTTCACCTCGGCTCTCACCTTCGATTTCGAGGTATACTCTGCAGCACAGCAACGCTGGCTGGAGGTGAGTTCGGTCTCCAACTTCGAGAGCTACCAAGCCAACCGGCTCAAGTGCCGTTATCGTGATGCGGACCGCAAGACACAGCTCTGCCACACATTGAACGGTAGCGCCCTGGCCCTTCCCCGCATTATGGCTGCCTTGTTGGAAAACAACCAGACTGCAGACGGTATCCGCATCCCCGAGGTGCTGGTGCCTTACTGCGGATTTGAAGTGATCAACTAAAGGAATCCTCCTGCATCATTCTTAGCAACTGTAATATTGCTATCCCTGCCGTGCGCTCAATGTTTTGTGCACGACTGCTGCCTACCCTGTATTCGTGTGTAATTATTTGTTGTCTGTAAAGGGTGGCAATCCACACGGTGCCCACCGGCTTTTCCTTTGTGCCACCCTCGGGGCCCATGATGCCGGTGACTGCGATGGCGCAGTTGGTTCCTGTTGCCGCTGCCACTCCTCTTACCATCTGCTCCGCTACCTCGTGACTTACCGCACCATGCTTTGCCAGTGTCTCTTGTTTTACCAGCAGTAACTTCTCCTTAATGCTGTTGTTGTATGCGATCACACTCCCCTTGTACCAGGAGGAGGCCCCCGGAAGAGAGGTGATCAGATGAGCTACGTACCCACCGGTACAGCTCTCCGCGGTGGCAAGGGTAAGCTGTTTCTCTCTGAGCAACTCACCAAGCAGCTCCTCTGCTTTTCTGTTGCCTTCTGTGATGCAGCTATTGCCGAGCAGCCCGTGCAGTTTATTGCCCTGCTGATCCATTGCTGAAGCGTGCTCCTTCCCCCATGCTGAAAGGCGCAGCCTGATACCGCCGTAGGAGGGTAGGTAGGCAAGTGAAAAAGGCGCCGGAAGTTGATCTTCAAACAAAGCCAGATGGGAAGCCAGTGCCGACTCGGTAAAGCCTGCCACCAGGTAGTCACGACGCAGGTAGCTGTTCACCTGAAATTGTTTCTTTAAACGGGGAATGATCTCCTCCCGCATGGCTGTACGCATCTCCGAAGGCACCCCCGGCATCGATACCAGCAGCTGCTCTTCCTTTTGAAACCAGAGCAGTGGTGCGGTACCCACGCTGTTGGGAATCACCGTTGCCAGTTCAGGCACCAACGCCTGGTCGCGTGTCAGCGGGTTGAGAGTGGCTTTGCGGCGAAGGAACAAGTTTTCAATATGTTGCAACACCTCATTGTTAAGAATGAGCCCGCAACCGAAATAGTTGCAGAGGGTCTCCTTGGTGCGGTCGTCGCGGGTTGGGCCCACACCGCCGGTAAGCAGCAGGATATCGGCTCGCGAAAAGGCAATGTTGAGTGCCTTGAGAAGGTCGTCAGCCGCATCACCCACTGTGGTGATGGCACCTACCGTGAATCCTTCTGCCGTCAGCTCCTTTGCCATCCATGCTGAGTTGGTGTCGGTGATTTGCCCTATCAGCAGTTCATCACCAATGGTGATAATTTCAATCTTCATCTCACTTTCTTTAAATGAAGTGCAAATTAAGGGATAATCATTTACATTATCATTTTTTTTTTCACCGATCGTTTTTTTATTGCAAAAAAAGATATCTTTGAATTATGAGAAATGCAGTTACGAGTGAACCTGCGAAGAAATTCGGCACCCCGGCGGTCTATTTCACTGCCATCGCTACTCTTTTCGGTGCCATCCTTTTTCTACGCTTCGGATATGCGGTGGGTACCGTGGGATTGTGGGGTGTTTTCATCCTGATTATCGTGGGCAACATGGTGACCATCCCCACGGCACTGGCTATCTCCGAGCTGGCCACCAACAAACGGGTGGAGGGTGGAGGCGAATATTTTCTCATCTCCCGCTCCTTCGGACTCAACATCGGCGGGACGCTCGGCATCATGCTCTACCTCTCTCAGACCATCAGCGTCGCCTTTTACGTGATCGCCTTCACCGAGGCTTTCGATTTCTTCTTCCAGTATATGTCACTGCAGCATGGCATGGACCTGCCGCGACAGGTGGTGAGCATACCGGTGATGCTGGTTCTCTCAGCACTGGTGATCATCAAAGGTGCCAACATGGGACTGAAAGCACTTTATGTGGTGGTGGGGCTGCTCATCCTGGCAGTGATTCTCTTCTTTCTCGGCAAGCCTGTTCCTGGTGATCAGGTGGGTTACTTTGCCTCCAACGCCATGCTGAAGAACAGCGACCAACTCTTTCTCATCTTTGCCATCATCTTCCCTGCCTTCACCGGCATGACCGCCGGCGTGGGGTTGTCGGGAGATCTGAAGAAACCGAGCAAGTCAATCCCTTTCGGCACCATAGCAGGTACTCTCACCAGCTTTGTGGTCTATTTCTTCATCGCCTGGAAGCTATCAATTTCAGCCTCCAGTGACCAGCTTTCGGCCAACCAACTGATCATGAGCGATATCGCCCTTTTCGGCAGCATCATCGTACCCCTGGGACTGGCTGCATCAACCTTTTCATCGGCACTGGGATCGGTGATGGTGGGACCACGAACCCTCCAGGCGATTGCGCTGGACAATTCCCTCCCGATAAGATCAGCGAACCGGTGGGTCAGCAAGATGCGTGGCAGGGATCATGAGCCGGTGAATGCTTCGGTAATCACCTGCACCATCGCACTTGTTTTTGTGGCCATTGGTGGGGTTGACATTGTGGCGCAGATCATCACCATGTTTTTTCTGGTCACCTATGGTACGCTCTGCCTCATCTCCTTCCTGAACCACTTCGGCTCATCACCATCCTATCGACCCTCTTTCCGCTCCAGATGGTACATCTCACTGCTCGGTTTTATTGCTGCGGTATGGGTGATGTTTCAGATCAGCCTCCTCTACACACTGATTGCCTTTACCACCATGATCCTGCTGTACCTCTACCTGGACAACTACCACAGCAACCGGCGTGGCTTTGCCGCCCTTTTTGCCAACACCCTCTTCCAGATGAACCGAAACCTGCAGATCTATCTTCAGAAGAAGGGTGGGAGGGCAACCATCAAGGAGGAATGGAGACCCAGCGCGATCTGCATCTCCCGCCACACCTTCCGGCGCAACAACGCACTGAAGCTGCTGGACTGGATCTCATATAAGTATGGCTTCGGCACCTACCTCCACCTTATCGACGGTTATTTCTCGAGGGAAACCAACCTTCGTGCCGAAGAGGAACTGCAACGGCTGCTCAGCAGATTGGATACTTCCAGCCATGTTTACATCGACACCATCATCTCTCCCTCTACCACTTCCGCTTTCGCTCAGTCGATACAGATACCGGGTATCTCGGGGATGGAGAATAACATGGTGATCTTTGAATTTTCCAAGAGTGAGCCGGATGAGATACACGATATCATCGACAACATCCGGATGGTGACTGCCGGTGGTTTCGACGTCTGCATCCTGGCTTCCAGCAGAAAACCGCTGATTTGTCGCAATGGCATCCACATTTGGGTGAGAAGCTTTGATACCGAGAACAGCAACCTGATGATCCTGCTTGGCTTCATTATCCTGGGCCATCCCGACTGGAAGAGGGCAAACATCAAGCTCTTTAACATCTGTACGGAGGAGGATGCTCCAAAGGTGAGAAAGCAGATGAGGGAACTGGTGGAAACAGGGCGATTGCCCATCACACCCAATAACGTGGAGGTGATCATCCGGCAGGAGAATCTTTCTGTGAAAGAGGTAATCAACCAGCACTCCCGGGATGCGGCACTCACCATGATTGGTTTCAATGAGAATAACTTCAGGAACGGCAACACCGATCTCTTCGAAGGATATGGTGAACTTGGCAACATTCTCTTTGTTCACTCCAACGGACCAAAGGATATTGAGTAGAAGAGGCAATTGTTCATAGAGATACATAGTAGCTTCCACTACTACCCCAACGAAATAGAGGTGCTGACAATCAAGGTAAAAAAGAGCAGCATTTATTTTTTTATTTTGGAAGATTGTACTATCTTTGCCATCCGAAAAAGAGAATCACATAAAACAGAGGATATAATGAAAAAAGAAATTCACCCTAACAATTACCGTCCGGTAGTTTTCAAGGATATGTCAAACGAAGAGATCTTCATCTCTCGTTCAACCATCAACGCAAAGGAAACTATTGAAATAGATGGCGTTACCTATCCGTTGGTGAAACTTGAAATCACCAGCGCATCGCATCCATTCTACACCGGTAAGCAGAAACTGGTTGATACAGCAGGACGTGTCGACAAGTTCATGAACCGTTACGGAAACCGTAACAAGAAGAAGTAAAAATAGATTCTGGGAACGGAATTTGCACGGCGATCTGTTGAGACCGCCGTTTTTTTTGCCTATTTTTGCAACTGTGATTGTTGAAAAGAACAAACAGAGAAAGATGAAACAAGCAGTTACAACACTTTTTACCCGAAATAGAATCTTCATACCACTCTTTTCAGTTTGCCTGCTACTGATGAGCCAGTCGCTGAATGCACAGGTGCAGTTGAATGACAGTGCATCGGTTAGCCTGCTTACCGCCTCTCCCTGGAACGGGGCCCTCTATGCCCTGTTCGGTCATACTGCAGTAAGGGTACAGGATGACTCTACCGGTATAGATGCAGTTTTCAACTATGGCTTTTTCGATTCCTCACAACCGGGATTCATCTACAATTTCGTGAGGGGTAGAACCGATTACATCCTTGGAGTGACCTCTTTTGCTGATTTCCTCTATGAATACAACGCAAAGGGACAACAGGTGGTGGAACAGCAACTGAACCTCTCTCAGCACGAGAAACAGAGGCTCTACAACGCTCTTTATGAGAATGCGCTCCCTGAGAACAGAGGATATCGCTACAATTACTTTTACGACAACTGTGCAACCCGTCCCCGCGACATGGTTGAGAAATATATGGAGGGAGTGGTTCACTATCCCCCGACCAAGAAACCACAGTCTTATCGTGACCTGGTACATGAATCGCTGGTACACTATCCATGGTATCGTTTTGGCGTTGATCTTCTGATAGGTACGGAATCGGACAGTACTATTGGCGTGCGGGAAAAAATGTTCATTCCTTCCTACCTGATGGATTCCTTTGAGGAAGCAACCATCAGAAAGAACGATTCACTCACAATACCACTGGTAGCTCATTCTGAGGTGATTATCGCGCAGGACCATGTGCGCAACGGTGTCGCGAAGCAGAGCTTCTTTACGCCACTGGTGACAGCACTCTTATTATTGCTCTTTACGCTGATAATCTCACTGATACAAATTTTAAAGATGCGCGGGAGTCGCTTTTCCAGGATCTATGATACCCTTCTCTTCGGTGTTGCCGGGTTGGGGGGAGTGATCATCTTTTTCCTGATGTACTTCTCTTCACATCCCGCTACCAACCCAAACTGGAACCTTGTCTGGCTGCATCCTGTTGCTTTGCTGGCCGCTCTTTTCTTTTGGGTGAAATCAGCCAGAAGCAGTGTTTATGTCTATCATTTTATTAACTTTGTACTCTTAACGCTGTTCTTGCTCAGTTGGTGGTTTATACCACAACAACTACCGGTGGCAACCATACCCTTTTCCATGTGTCTCTGGATTCGTTCAGCGACAAACCTCTTTGTGGTCAGGAGGCTGAAACTGAAAAGCAGACGTTTCACATCCAGTAGGGAGATGAAGGCAGCATGGGGCCAATAATATTATTCTGATGGGCGGTAACAATATGATTCGCATACTTTCTTCGCTGGTTGCATTTTTTGCCATTGCACCACTCGCTGCACAAAACCGTTCAGGAGAAGTGCCGAAGCTAGTGGTTGCCATCACTGTGGACCAACTGAGGGGCGACTATCTGGAGATGTTCCGCCATAGCTTTGGCAACAAAGGGTTCAACAGGCTTATAAGCAATGGGCTTGTATACAGTAATGTACAATACAACTATCCCAATCCCGACAGGGCTTCGGCAATCACAACACTTTTTACCGGTGCCTATCCCTCCTACCATGGCATCACGGGTGAAAATCGGTATCAGTTAGAAACAGGACAGGAGGTCTCTTCCTTTGCTGACGACCGATACCTGGGTAACTACACAACAGAAAAGCTTTCACCCCGTTCCATAAAAGTCTCCACCATCACTGATGAGCTCAAAATAGCCTCGGGGGGACAATCAGATGTTTACGCTTTTGCCCCCTATGCCTCACAGGCGTTCGCTTCGGGTGGACATGCCGCTAGCGGTGCCTACTGGATTGAGGAAAGCAAAGGCAAGTGGGCCACCAGCACCTTTTACAAAAACAAACAGCCGGCTGTCGACCAACAAAACCGTAGTGACGAGTCGCTCACCTACACCATTGGCAGCATTACATGGCGCCCCTCACGGGAGATAGAGAGCTACGATGCTTTTCCTTATACAAAGAACAGATATCGTTTTCAGCATTACTTCGGTAACGACAAAAAGGATAGCTACGAGCTTTTCAAGCAGTCACCCTACGTGAACAGTGAGGTAAACAACATGGCGATCAAGGTGCTGGAGAGCAGCCAGCTGGGGAAACGGATGAATCCCGACTTTCTGGCGGTCACTTTCTACGCCGGTAATTATGAAAAAGCACTCGACAAGAACTATTCAGTAGAGATACAGGATACCTACTATCGTCTCGACCAGGAGATCGGTCGATTATTGGATGCCATTGAAGCAACTGTCGGCTTGAAACATACCCTTATCTACCTGGTATCCACCGGTTATTTCAATGAACAGGAAATCATTCCGGAGGGGATGCTGCCTGCAGGTGGTGATTTTCATCCCGACAGGAGCCAGGCACTCCTCAACATGTACCTGATGGCACTCTACGGTCGTGAGCAGTGGATCAAAAAGTATCATGGCCGCCATATCTTCTTCGATCGCAAGCTGGTGGAGGACCACAAGATTGATTTTGCTGATTTTCAGGAGAAAGCGGCATCTTTTCTGGTGCAGTCGGCCGGTATTCAGCAGGTAATCACCGCGAGCCAAATGACACAGGCAGGTCATAATGAACAGACCCTATTTCTGCGAAACGGTTATTATCCCGGGATCTCAGGAGACCTGATGCTGGAACTGAAACCCGGCTGGAGGGTGGTAGAACCCGGATCAGATCTGCAGGTGCGTGAGAGGAGCAATGCTGTCATTGCTCCAGTCATCTTTTTCGGCAACGACATTAAACCACAGAGAATCAATCGTACCATCGATGCTACTGCGATAGCGCCCTCGGTCTCCTATCGCTTGCGTATACGTGCACCAAACGCTGCTGCCGGCATGATACTTGAAGAACTCTATTGAGACATTACATCACACTTATAAGATAACAGGAGAACTGACTCTTCCCAATCTAATGGCGGTAAACAGGTCAGTTGCACTACAAATAAAAAAAAGAATTATGGGATTGAACGATATCATATCGAAGATATTCGGAAACAAGGCACAACGAGACCTGAAAGAGGTGAACCCATACGTGAAAAGGGTTCAGGAAGCTTATACCGATATCGCAAAGCTCTCGAACGATGAGTTGAGAAACAGAACAAAGGAGATTGAAAAGCGCATAAAGGATTATGTCGCCAATGAACAGGCGGAGATAGAACGGTTGAAAACCGGTATGGAGGAAGTAGACCTTGATCAGCGGGAGTCGATTTGGAATCAGATCGATAAGATTGAGAAGGAGATTACCGACAAATATGAAAAGATACTTGAAGAGGTGCTGCCGGAAGCATTCTCCATCATGAAGGATACGGCACGCCGATTTGCGGAGAGCAGCGAGATCGTGGTGACCGCTACAGATTTTGACCGTGACCTGTCTACTACACACGATTTCGTGCGCATTGAGGGCGACAAGGCCATCTATCAGAACCATTGGATCGCGGGTGGCAATGAGATTACCTGGGACATGGTACACTACGATGTGCAGCTCTTCGGTGGGGTGGTCCTCCACAAGGGAAAGATAGCCGAGATGGCTACTGGTGAAGGTAAGACATTGGTGGCCACACTGCCCGTCTTCCTCAACGCGTTGACCCACCAGGGGGTACATTTGGTGACGGTGAATGACTACCTCTCCAAGCGTGACTCGGAGTGGATGGGGCCCATGTACATGTTCCATGGACTTTCGGTTGATTGTATCGACAAGCATGAACCCAACTCCGATGCCCGCCGCAAGGCCTACGAGGCCGACATCACCTTCGGTACCAACAATGAGTTCGGTTTCGACTACCTGCGTGACAACATGGCGGTATCGCCGAAAGACCTGGTGCAGCGGAAACATAATTATGCCATCGTGGATGAGGTGGATTCGGTGCTGATCGATGACGCCCGTACCCCCCTTATCATCTCCGGTCCGGTGCCAAAGGGGGATGACCAGCTTTATGACCAGTTTCGTCCCCGCGTGGAAGTGATCGTGAAGGCACAGCGGGAATTGGCCACACATCTTCTGGCGGAAGCCAAACAGAAGATGGGATCGGACGATCCCAAGGTGCAGGAGGAGGGAGCCTTGCAGCTCTTCCGCTCCTACAAAGCAATGCCTAAGAACAAACCATTGATCAAGTTCCTCAGCGAACAGGGGGTGAAGGCAGCAATGCTCAAGATTGAAGCTTTCTACATGCAGGAGCAGATGCGTAACATGCACATCGTCACCGACCCTCTCTACTTCGTGATCGATGAGAAGATGAACAGCATCGAACTCACCGACAAAGGAATCGACCTGCTTACCGGCAAGTCGGATGACCCTCACTTCTTCATACTGCCTGACATAGCCTCACAGTTGTCGGAGCTTGAGAACTCATCACAAACAGACGAAGAGAAAGCGACCAAAAAAGATGAGCTGCTGCAGAACTATGCCATCAAGTCGGAACGTGTGCATACCGTCAATCAGTTGCTCAAAGCCTACACGCTCTTTGAGCGCGACGATGAGTATGTGGTGATTGACAACAAGGTGAAGATCGTAGATGAACAGACCGGCCGTGTAATGGAGGGACGACGCTATTCCGACGGGCTGCACCAGGCCATTGAGGCGAAGGAGCACGTGAAGGTGGAGGCGGCCACCCAGACCTTTGCCACCATCACCCTGCAGAACTACTTCCGCATGTACAGCAAACTGGCCGGTATGACCGGTACGGCCGAAACCGAAGCAGGTGAGTTGTGGGATATCTATAAACTCGACGTGGTGGTGATTCCCACCAACAGACCGATTGTACGTGACGACCAGAACGATCGCATCTACAAGACCAAACGGGAAAAATATACCGCGGTGATTGAAGAGATTGAAAAGCTAATCAACGGAGGGCGCCCTGTGCTGGTGGGTACCACTTCGGTTGAGATTTCTGAACTCTTGAGCCGCATGCTCACGCTGCGCAAAATCAATCACAACGTACTGAATGCCAAACTTCACCAGCGGGAAGCCGAGATTGTGGCAAATGCCGGGCAGAGTGGGGTAGTGACCATTGCCACCAACATGGCCGGTCGTGGTACCGACATCAAGCTATCACCCGATGTGAAGAAGGCTGGTGGTCTCGCCATCATTGGTACCGAGCGTCATGAATCACGCCGTGTGGACCGCCAGCTGCGTGGTCGTGCCGGTCGTCAGGGCGACCCCGGCTCATCGGTCTTCTTTGTATCGCTTGAAGATGACCTGATGCGCCTCTTTGCGACTGAACGGATTGCAGGACTGATGGACCGGATGGGATTTCAGGAGGGTGACGTGCTGGAACACAACATGTTGAGTAAGTCTGTTGAGCGTGCGCAGAAGAAGGTGGAAGAGAATAACTTCGGCATCCGTAAACGACTGTTGGAGTACGACGATGTGATGAACTCACAGCGAGAGCTGATTTATAAACGTCGTCGCCACGCACTGATGGGTGAGCGGATCGAGAACGACGTGGCCAACATGATTACCGATACGGTAAAGAACATAGTGGAACTCAATGAGGATGATTATCAATCGATGAAACTTGATCTCCTGCGTGTGATGGCCCTCGATATCCCCTTCAAAGAGGAAGAGACTAAAGGAATGAAGGAGAGCGAGATGACGGAATTGGTTACACGCAAGGCATTTGAGACCTTCAAGCGCAAAACCGAGCGTCTGGCCGAGGTTGCCAACCCGGTAATCAAACAGGTCTACGAAAACCAGGGAGCGATGTACCAGAACATCCTGATTCCCATCACCGACGGCAAGAAGGTATACAATGTTTCCTGCAACCTTAAAGAGGCTTATGAGTCCGGCTCGAAAGCGTTGGTGAAAGCGTTTGAGAAAGCGATTCTGCTGCATACCATCGACGAGGACTGGAAAGAGCACCTTCGTGAAATGGATGAGCTGCGCCACTCGGTGCAGAACGCCAGCTACGAACAGAAAGACCCGTTGTTGATCTACAAGCTGGAGTCGTTCAACCTCTTCCGCACCATGGTAAGCGACATCAACTCGAAGGCGGTGTCGGTGCTGATGCGGGGGCAAATACCCATCCAGGATCCTGCTCACGTAAAGCAGGCTGCTCCGGAACAGAAAACCGATTACAGCAAGTACCGCACCCAAAAAGATGAGAGCGGCAACATGGCAGCTTCCGATGATGCAGGAGCTGCAACCCCACAGCCCCGGCAGCCACAAAAACTGGCACCCGTGCGGGTGGAGAAAAAGGTGGGCAGGAACGAACCCTGTCCCTGTGGTAGTGGCAAGAAATACAAAAACTGTCACGGCAGGGAGTGAAAGGGAAACTGTAACAATTATGAAAACAGGGGGTAATAAACTCCCTGTTTTTTTTGTTAAACTGAGGGAAAAGCTGTATCTTAGTCTATTGAAACGGGAACTGCCAGTTGAAATCAGAACCGTTTGAGATTAAACTACATACACTTTTTAAAAAAAGAGAAAAATCACGTTTTTTCATATGATGGATCAGGAAGACAGAATCATCAAGATCAATATCGAAGATGAAATGAAATCGTCATACATCGATTACTCGATGTCTGTGATTGTTTCACGCGCCTTACCCGACGTGCGCGACGGGTTCAAGCCCGTACACCGCCGCATCCTTTTCGGGATGTCGGAGTTGGGTAACACACCCGATAAACCACACAAGAAATCTGCCAGGATTGTGGGTGAGGTACTGGGTAAGTACCATCCCCATGGCGACTCGTCAGTATACAATGCGATGGTGCGTCTTGCTCAGGTGTGGAGCATGCGATATACCCTGGTAGATGGTCAGGGAAATATGGGGAGTGTCGATGGAGACAGCCCTGCCGCCATGCGTTATACGGAGGCTCGTCTGAACCGGCTGGCCGAAGAGATGCTGCGTGACATTGACAAGGAGACAGTAGACTTTCAGCTCAACTTCGATGACACGCTGCTGGAACCCTCCGTGCTGCCAACCCGTATTCCCAACCTGCTGATCAACGGCTCTTCCGGAATTGCGGTGGGGATGGCCACCAACATCGCCCCCCACAACCTGACGGAGTGCATCAACGGCATCATCGCCTACATCGACGACCGGGATATCGATACCAAAGGATTGATGGAACACATCAAGGCTCCCGACTTTCCCACCGGATCCTTTATCTATGGCTATAAAGGTGTGGAAGAGGCATTTGAAACCGGAAGGGGTCGCATCGTGATGCGTGGTCGTGCCGAGATTGAGTCAGGAAAGACCCACGACAAGATCATCATCACCGAGATACCTTACCTGGTCAACAAGGCGGATATGATCAAACATATTGCGGACCTGGTGTCAGATAAAAAAATTGAAGGCATCTCCAACATCAACGATGAGAGCGACCGGGACGGGATGCGCATCGTGGTGGATATCAAACGGGATGGTAACGCCAACGTGGTGCTCAACAAGCTCTACAAGCTCACGGCGCTACAATCCTCTTTCAGCGTCAACAACATCGCACTGGTGAAGGGTAGGCCTGAATTACTGACCCTCAAGAGAATGATCGAGCTTTTCGTGGAGCACCGCATCGACGTGGTCATTCGACGCACCCGCTACGAACTTCGGAAGGCAGAAGAGCGGGCCCACATCCTGGAGGGGTTGATCATTGCCTCCGATAACATCGACGAGGTGATTGCCATCATTCGCAGCTCATCAACACCGCAGGAGGCAATTCAGCGGTTAATGGAACGATTCGAGTTAAGCGACATCCAGTCGCGCGCCATCGTGGAGATGCGTCTGCGGCAATTAACCGGTCTGGAACAGGACAAGTTGCGCGCCGAGTATGAGGAGATACAGAAGCTGATTGCTCACCTCAATGAGATTCTCAACAATGAGGAACTGCGCATGGAGGTGATTAAGAATGAGTTGATCGAGATTCGCAACAAGTATGGGGATGAACGCCGTTCGGAGATCATCTTCGCCTCGGAAGAGATGAATCCGGAAGATTTTTATGCCGATGATGAGATGGTAATCACCATATCTCACCTGGGGTACATCAAACGGACACCATTGGTCGATTTCCACACCCAAAACAGGGGAGGGGTAGGGGCGAAGGGGTCCGACACCCGTGAGGAGGACTTCGTGGAGTATATCTATCCTGCCACCACACACAATTACATGCTCTTCTTCACGCAAAAGGGTAAATGTTACTGGCTGCGCGTCTACGAAATACCCGAAGGCACGAAGAATTCAAAGGGAAGGGCCATTCAGAATCTACTGAACATTGATCCGGATGATGCAGTCACTGCTTTTGTGAGGGTTGAAACGCTGAGCGATCAGGAGTACATCAACTCCCATTATCTGCTCTTCTGTACCCGTCAAGGGGTAATCAAGAAGACCTCTCTCGAGGCCTACTCACGTCCGCGGCAAAACGGAGTGAACGGCATCACCATCCGCGAGGATGACCAGGTAATTTCAGTGCGTCTAACCGACGGGAAGAAGCATGTGATACTGGCCAACAAGAACGGTAGAGCCATCCGGTTTGAAGAGGAAGCAGTCCGTCCGATGGGCAGGACAGCCACCGGTGTCAGGGGTATGACGCTCGACGAGGATGGACAAGATGAGGTGATCGGTATGATCTGTATGGATCCAGGCAGTGAAAACACCATCCTGGTAGTCTCGGAACAGGGTTACGGAAAACGTACTTTTCTCGACGATGAGAACGGTGAACCGGTTTACCGTATCACAAACCGTGGCGGAAAGGGCGTTAAGACGTTGAATGTTACCGATAAGACCGGCAAACTGGTAGCCATTAAGAGTGTATCGGATGAGAACGATTTAATGATTATTAACAAGTCAGGCGTCACCATTCGCCTGAATATTTCCGATATTCGCACCATGGGGCGTGCCACACAAGGGGTACGACTCATCAATTTGGAAAAGCGAAGTGATCAGATTGCATCGGTTTGCAAGGTGAATAGGATGGAAGAAGAATCGGTTGAGGATGATGCTGTTGTTGAGAATATTCCTGATGATCCGATGATGCCGGAACCGGAAGAATGACACAACTGATTAAACTTTTTGCTTTTTTTCAGTCAAAAAACGTACAACAGAAAAAGTGACAATCAATTGCAACAATCACACATATAAAAATTGAACAACATGAAAAAGATCCTATTCCTTACAATGATGGCTGTTCTGACCAGCGGAAGTATCTTTGCACAGAAATCGGCATTGAAGGATGCCAAAAGAGCATTGGGCCGCGATGATCTGAATGAAGCCAGAACTATGATTAAACAGGCTGCCGAACATCCTGAAACTGCTACCGATCCTGAAACCTGGAAGATCTGGGGTGATATCGGGAACAAGGCATTCGACCTCCAACGCACCAATGCCATGCTTGGTAAAAGTGCCAACGACAAGGTAATGTACGACGGATTGATGGAGTCTTACGTTCCTTATGTGAAGGCTGACTCGCTGGCTGAGTTACCAGACGCAAAGGGGAGGGTGAAAAACAAAGTACGGAAAGATATTGCCGGTATCCTTCGTGCCAATCATCCCTTCTACATCAACGGCGGTGTTTATTACAACGACCAAGGTGACTATAAGACAGCAACCGACTTCTTCGAGGTATACTGGAACATCCCCGGTTTGCCGATGTTTGAAGGTGAGAATGATGCATTCGTACTCGACAGTACCTTCCAGACAATCAAGTATTATGCCATCATCACCGCCATTCAGGGTGAAGATCACAAGCGTGCACTTGCCATGTTGCAACGGGCTGCCAAAGAACCTTTCATTGAAAACAGCGCCTACAAGGAAAGCGACATCTATGAGTTGATGGCCAGCGAATATATTCAATTGGGAGACTCTGCCAAGTTCCTCGAGATCCTTTACGATGGAGCGGAAAAATTCCCCTCCAGCAACTATTTCCTCCCCAATCTGGTGAATGTTTTCATCCGCGAAGGGAACACTGAAAAAGCGATGCAATACCTGGATAAAGCAATTGAGAACACTCCGCAGAACAGCTGCGACCTGAACAGCGTAAAGGGAGCTCTCTTGGCTGAACAAGGTAACTACGATGCTGCCGAAGCAGAATACAGAAAAGCATTGGCCCAGGATCCCAACTGTGAAAGAGCGCTCGAAGCCATCGCGGTAAACTTTATCCTCCAGGCTCAGGATTTGAAAGAAAAGACAGCCCTGATGAGCGATAGACAGCAGCAGATGGAAAACGACAAAAAAACAGTCGAACTTTATCAGAAAGCATTGCCTTCGCTCGAAAAATACGCAGAGTTGTTGAAAGGACGTGAAGCTCCGGCACATGACATCGAATCGGCTCTGCTTAAACTGAGGAATGTATATTACAATCTTAGCAGCATGGGGGTAGACAAATCGAAAGAAATGGAAGAAGTGGAGAAGGAGCTGAATCTCTGATTGCTCCACCTATACAAATAATCTGATAAAAAAGAGTGGCTTCGGTAAGAAGTCACTCTTTTTTATTAATAACACGTTTGGAGTATGGAAAGATGATGGAGGGGATACTTGAGACAGATCTTCCAGTTCTATATTAAACATAATAGTTATTATAGGTATTCCTTAATCAGCATAAATTGTATTGAAGCTCTCACAACAACGCTATATTTATTATCTTTGCACAAACATAAGAAAGAAGCATCTGATGAGCAATCAACGTTACGATCAGCGCGGTGTATCCGCCTCTAAGGAAGATGTCCACAACGCGATCAAAAATATCGACAAAGGTCTTTATCCGAAAGCATTCTGCAAAATTGTTCCCGATTATCTTGGAAATGATCCGGATTACTGCAACATCATGCATGCAGATGGTGCCGGCACCAAATCGTCACTGGCTTACATCTATTGGCGTGAAACCGGTGACCTGTCTGTCTGGAAAGGAATCGCGCAGGATGCACTGATCATGAACGTGGATGACCTACTATGTGTGGGCGCCACTGACAACATCCTGCTGTCATCAACCATTGGCCGTAACAAAAACCTGATTCCCGGTGAGGTAATCGCTGCCATCATCAATGGTACCAATGAATTATGCGAAGATCTTGCCACTCTCGGAGTACATATCTATCCCACAGGTGGTGAAACGGCTGATGTGGGAGATCTGGTGCGCACCATCATCGTGGACAGCACCGTGAGCTGCCGCATGAAGCGATCGGAGGTAATCGACAATGCCAATATTCAGGCAGGTGATGTGATTGTAGGACTCTCTTCGTCCGGACAAGCCACCTACGAGGCATCCTACAACGGTGGTATGGGCAGTAACGGACTTACTTCCGCCCGTCACGATCTTTTTGCGAATTATCTGGCTCAGAAATATCCGGAGAGTTATGACAGCTCCATTCCTGCTGATCTGGTCTACTCAGGAGGCATGCATCTGACCGATGTGATTGAAGGACTCGGCATCGATGCAGGCAAACTGGTACTCTCCCCCACCCGCACCTATGCCCCAGTTATATCACAGATAATCAATCAATTAAAAGGTAACATCCACGGGATGGTACACTGTTCCGGTGGTGCCCAGACAAAGATTCTTCATTTTCTGGGTGAAGGACTTAAGGTTGTGAAAAACAATCTATTCCCGATACCACCCCTGTTCGAATTGATACAACAACACTCGGGAACCAGTTGGAAAGAGATGTACAAGGTGTTCAACATGGGACACAGGATGGAGATCTACCTGCCGGAAACATTCGCACATCAGGTGATCGATATCTCCCGTTCCTTCCGGATTGATGCTCAGGTCGTTGGACGAGTGGAATCATCGGAGAAAAGAGAACTGGTGATAGAAAGTGAAAAGGGACGCTTTGTCTACTGAGAATTCATCCCCAAGAGTTAGATACAAATATATATGTCAGAACATTCTTTGCTAGACAAGCTGCAACACCTGGTAACCCGATTCGAAGAGGTCTCCACTCTGATCACCGACCCCTCGGTGATTGCCGATATGAACCGCTATGTGAAGCTTAACAAGGAGTACAGTGATTTACAGAAAATCGTGGAGGTGCGCAACCGCTACAAGATGGCCATTGACGGTATAGAGGAGGCACGTCAGATTCTTGAAAGTGAGTCGGACAGCGACCTGCGACAAATGGCCAATGAAGAGCTGTCTGTCAACACGGAAATGCTTCCTGCACTGGAGGAACAGATCAAACTGCTTCTGATACCGGCTGATCCTGAAGATGCCAAGAACGTGATCATGGAGATCCGTGGTGGTACAGGTGGTGATGAGGCGGCAATCTTCGCCGGTGATCTCTTCAAGATGTACAGCAAATATTGTGAAAGCAAAGGGTGGAAGAGCGAGGTTACGAGCCTCACAGAGGGCACTGCCGGCGGCTTCAAGGAAATAATCTTCACCGTCACCGGCAGCGATGTGTACGGCACCCTCAAGTATGAATCGGGCGTGCACCGCGTGCAGCGGGTACCCCAGACAGAGACACAGGGACGGGTACATACCTCGGCAGCCACCGTTGCGGTGCTGCCCGAAGCAGAGGAGTTCGACGTAGAGCTCAATCCCGCTGACATCGATTTCCACACCGCACGCTCCAGTGGTGCGGGCGGTCAGAACGTCAACAAGGTGGAGACAAAGGTACAGCTTACCCACAGGCCCAGTGGCATCGTGGTGGTCTGCCAGCAAGCCCGTTCGCAGCTCCAGAACAGGGAACTGGCCATGCAGATGCTGCGTACCAAGCTCTATGACATCGAGCTCTCCAAACGACAGGGTGACATCGCTTCGCGCCGCAAAACAATGGTCTCCACAGGTGACCGCTCCGCGAAGATCCGCACCTACAATTATCCTCAGGGACGTATTACCGACCACCGCATCAACTACACCCTCTACAACCTATCCGCCTTCATGGAAGGCGATATCCAGGGGGTGATAGACCAACTGATGATCAGCGAGAATGCAGAAAGAATGAAAGAGGCCAATCTCTGAATATAATGCGTACGATTCATGAATCAAAAATTATGGTTTACAGTGTTGCTGTGGATGACGATTGTTGTTGTCACAGCGCAGGTAGCGATGCGCACCCCCTCTCTTCGTTTTTCTGCATCGGGAGGGGCCGGTTTTCTCTTTGCTGAAAGCAGTTCTGAGATTGAGGGAGTGATCACAACTACCAAAACTGACCAGCTCTACCAGTCGCTTCGAAGCGCCAAAAATCTGAACGGTGACATCCATTACCTGATTAAGGATCAGTATGGAATAGGCATCAAGTACATCTTCCACCACACATCTGGTGACGCCGCTGAGGTGGTGGTCGATTCGGGAGATGAGATTCATTTTATCGTGACCGATTTACACGAGAGCGATTATCTCAACTTCGCCGGTCTCTCCATTGGTGGTTACTCTGCTGTAGGAAGAAGGAAGAGGATAGGCCTTACCTCCTCCTTGAGTGCCGGCTATGCCTTTCTGCGCAGTGAGCTTTCCATGATAGGGCAACAGCTGCTGATCACCGGTGGCAATTTCGCAATGAATGCCGAGATCGGTGCCGATTACCGGTTCCATCCCAACCTGGGGCTGGGGGTCACGCTCGGCACTTTCAACGGCACCTTCCGAAAGGTGAAAATCACCGATGGCACAAACACCCGGGAACAGAAGCTGGAGAAGGATGAACAATACAATGCCTCCAACATCCATCTCACCGTCGGATTGCGTTACTATATCCAATGATGATGCCATGAAACAGACAATCCCCATTCTTTTGATTCTTTCGTTGCTGACCCTTTTTACGGCCTGCGACGACTCTTTCCTGGAAGAAAACAGAAAGAAAACAGACTCCTATATTCTCGATGGCACCCTCTTCGTGTATCCCACCCCACAATTTACCGAGGTGACCTTCGCCCTTGCAGATCTAGACGTCAACCGTTTCAAGGTAAGCCGTTATAAGGTAGTACAGTACCCACGAATCCTTCACTTTGCATCGCTACATGGGGAGATCGATGGATCGGGAAACCTCACCTTCAACATCAAGGTGTATCCCTTTGAAACCACTGTTAGTCTCGAACCATTGGAACTCGGTACGATCATACTGGATATCGACGGATTCGGACTTCTCTCCATCCCTGTGATGCATTACAATCCCGGCATCCCTCATGCAGAGCTGAGTGAGCAACTGCTCGACCTCGACTCAGTAAGCATAGAGAAGGAGTTCACACTCACCAACCAGGCCAACGGCTATCTCTTTTACCGCCTCGCTGCCAAGCCGGAATGGATCAGGCTTTCGCAGCAGTCGGTATATGAAGACTCATTCCAACTGGATAGTACCCGCGTACTGCCTCCATTCAGCCAGACATCTTTCAGCATCATCCCCGACAGGGAACAGCTACCTGCGGGAACGCATGAAGGTGAGATCATCCTGGAGACGAATGACCCGGATAATCCCAGGTTGCTGATCACGGTTAAGGTTGTGGTCCGTTCGTTTAAAAACCCGGACTCCATAATCCCGCTCGATGGAAAGGTGATCGATGCCGAATTTGACAAGCTGACCAATTGCGCCATACTCATCACCCAGACCCCGGCACAGTTAATCACATACCAGCTGGATCGGAAAGAGAAACAGGTGATCAGCCTGGAGAGAAATCCAAGTTCAATACAACTCTCTTCAGATCATCAGTTGATACTGGTGGGGATGAACGACCGTATAGAGAGCTTTCAACTCTCCACCCTGCAGCGACAGGAGAGCTTTGTCACCGATTTCATCGTCACCGATATCACCGATGGTGAAAACGGACGCTACTATTTCTCCGATACAAACTATGAGCTCTACTCGGTGCAGAGGAAGACAGCAGAAGTAATCAACCACACTGCCGGTGTATGGCAGAACAGGATTGAAGGTGATGTGCTACTGAAATTAAAGGGCAAACCAACATTGCTGCTCTCCAGAAAAACAACCTCCCCCAACGGGGTCTTTATGGTTGATATTGCTGATCCCGCTTCGCCAAGACTTCTCAGCTACTGGCATACCGGGTTCGGAGCCAGGTACTGGACCTCAGAAGATCAGCAGCTGCTCTTTAGCACCAACGACGGGAAGGTCTATCATACTCCGGATGAATCAACCGGAGAAGAGATCAGGGATTCCGGTAAATTGATACCCTATGACAGCGGGTACGAATATTTTTATTACTTTAGCTCTTTCGATCATAACAAGGAGCGCTCAGTGATATGGGGTGCTTACGCATCGCTCGTATCGCTGGGTCGTAATATCGTGGTAGCGTTCGACGACCGCAACTACAACCGCCAGCGCACCATCACACTGAACGACTACGTCTTCAACGTGACTGGCAAAGCAGAATACTATAAAACCATGGCCCATTACCTCTTTACCTCCAACAACGGAAACCAACTCCTGTTGGTGAAGAACATCGATAGCCATGACCTGTCTACCGATGCCTGGCACCTGGAATTAGTAAACATAACCAACGAATGATAAATGAACCGGCAACAACTTTTTGAACAGATCCAACAAAAACAATCGTTCCTCTGTGTGGGACTCGACAGTGACATCAACAAGATACCGGAGCACCTGCTGGAGAGCGATGATCCGCTCTACGCCTTCAACAAGTCAATCGTGGATGCCACCGCCCCCTATTGCGTGGCATACAAGCCCAACGTGGCTTTTTATGAAAGCCAGGGGGTGCAGGGTTGGCTCGCGCTGGAGAAGACGGTGGCTTACATCCGGCAGCGATATCCGCAGCAGTTCATCATTGCCGATGCCAAGCGGGGCGATATCGGCAACACCAGCGAGATGTATGCCCGCACCTTCTTCGACCGGATGAAGGTGGATGCCGTCACCGTAGCACCTTACATGGGTGAGGACAGCGTCAAGCCCTTCCTGATCTATCCTCAACGATGGGTGATCCTGCTGGCGCTCACCAGCAACAAGGGCTCACTCGATTTCCAGCTGACGGAGGACCATGAAGGAAAACCGCTTTTTGAGAAAGTGCTCTCTCGCTCACAAGAATGGGCTTCATCCGATCAGATGATGTACGTGGTGGGTGCCACACAGGGTAAGCTATTTGAAGATGTGCGTAAAATTGTACCAGACCATTTCCTACTTGTGCCGGGTGTGGGGGCGCAGGGTGGTTCACTGGAGGAGGTTTGTCGTTACGGCATGAACCAACAGTGCGGCCTTTTGGTGAACTCATCCCGAAACATCATCTATGCCGGCAACGATGAGGATTTTGCATCTGCAGCCGCCAACGAGGCAAGACAGTTGCAACAAGAGATGCAATTGATGTTGGAGAAATATTTGGGTTGATTCAACAATTTATTGCTACTTTATACCTCCGTTTCGTAGGGAGATAGTCCATATCTGGTTCTAATCTCGTTCTAATCTCGTTCTAATATGGTTCTAATATGGTTCTAATAGATTAGGCGCTGATTAGAGTCAGTTACGATTCAATTAAAGCGAAAATAAGAAGCATAACCCCCCCCGGTATCATGTCCCTGAAAAGAAAAATCATCAACGATCCGGTGTTCGGATTCATCAGTATTCCAAACGACTTTGTATATGAGCTGATATGCCATCCCAACCTGCAGCGACTCAACCGCATTCGTCAGTTAGGGTTGGCACCCTTCGTCTATCCGGGGGCACAACATACGCGCTTCCACCACTCCATCGGAGCGATGTACCTAATGGATGAAGCACTGAAGACTCTCCGGGAGAAAGGTCACTCCATCACGGAAGAGGAGTACAATGGGGCGCTGGCGGCCATCTTGCTGCACGACATCGGCCATGGACCCTTCTCCCATGTTTTGGAACACGCCCTGGTGACGACCGTGCATCATGAAGCAATCTCACTGATGATGATGGAGAAGATGAACCGTGAATGGCATGGAGCATTGCAGACTGCCATCGACATTTTCATCGACCGCCATCCCAAGGGATATTTGCATCAGCTGGTGAGCGGTCAGCTTGATGTGGATCGGCTCGACTACCTTCGACGCGACAGCTTTTTTACGGGTGTGAGCGAGGGTAACATCGGTTCGGCTCGTATCATTAAGATGCTCAACCTGAAGGATGATCGGCTGGTGGTGGAATCTAAAGGGATCTACTCAATTGAGAACTTCCTGATGTCGCGACGCTTGATGTACTGGCAGGTATATTTACACAAGACCGCAGTGGCGGCAGAAAAAATGCTGATCAACACGTTGCGTCGTGCACGCCAGCTCTCCACTGAGGGGGAACAGCTGTTTGCTTCTCCCGCCCTCTCCTACTTCCTGCGGAATGATCCAACCCTCGATGATTTTAAAGGTGATGGTGAGGCATTGTACCGTTTCATGGATCTTGATGACAATGATATCTGGACAGCACTCAAGGTGTGGAGCACCAATGATGACACAGTCTTGTCGGTAATGAGTGAAGCAATGGTCAACCGCCGTCTGTTCAAGATTGAGATCTCCGAACAGCCTTTTGGAGAAGAGCGAACGGAGAAAATGAAAAAAATATTTGCGGAAAAATACCGGATTTCACTAGAGGAGGCTGCCTGTTTCATCTCATCTGATAAACTCTCCACCGATATGTACAATGAGAGAGATGACAGCATCGATATTCTCTACAAGGATGGTAGTGTAAAAGATATATCCCGCGCTTCGGACATGCTCAACATTGAGCTGCTCTCCAAGAAGGTGGTAAAGCACTATTTCGCTTACCTGCGCGGTTAAGTCGCGGACAGTTCATTCTACTTTGTTTCATCCTCATTCTCCACCTTTGCAGGATCATCGAGGGCGGTGGGTACGAAAAACCAAACCACTACCATGCCAATTACACCCATGGAGAGGATCACAATTCGAATGGGAATGATTTGAATGACCACGAAGGAGGAAAAAAGCACCATTACTGTCATAAACAACATGATTCCCAGCTTACCCTTGCGTGTAACCCCTTTTCGACGCTGGTAGTTCCTGATACGGGGCCCCAGTATTCTGTTGCTCAGAAGCCAATTGTAAAGTCGCTCCGAACTCTTGGCAAAGAGGAAGGCAGACAAGAGTGCCAGAGGAGTCACCGGCAGCCCCGGCACGGCGATGCCCAGGATGGCCAGTGCCAGTGCCAGGATTCCCCCTGTAAGGTAAAGGCCACGCCGTATCCTGTTCTTCTCAATTTCCAGCTTAACCTTTTTCTCGGGAATGGTTGCTACTGCCTCCTGCGGTGGCGCAACCTTTTCCTTTATTTCGTTTCTGTTCATTGTCTTCAATCTCTCTGGTGCCGACTCAAAAAATGAGAGCCTGCAAGGGTGCAAAGATAACCAAATTCCCAAAACAGGCAAACAGGATCAGAGATTACCCCCTCAATAGCTTGATCTTACTTGTTATTTTTTTTGGACTTCTTTGGAAATCCATTATCTTTGTAGAAATTGTTAAGGTTATTGAACTGTAAACTTCTATTGAACATATGAATCCTACAGAAGGAAAGAAAAAGAAGATCCGGTTGCTTTTTGTTTGTCTGGGAAACATCTGCCGTTCACCTGCAGCAGAGGGAATCATGATGGGTCTCGTAGAGAAAAATGATCTTCAGGATCTGATTGAAGTCGATTCTGCCGGCACCTCTGGATGGCACGAGGGGGAATTACCCGACGAACGCATGCGATTTCACGGTGAGAAAAGAGGGTATGACATCTGCAGCCGTTCAAGAAAACTCACGAAAAAGGATCTCTCCACCTTCGATTACATACTGGTGATGGATGAAAACAACTACAGAACAGTGCGGGCCATGGCGTCGAACAGCGAGGAAGCCGAGAAGATACATCTGATAACCGATTATCTGGTGCAATTCCGCAACCTACATGACCATATCCCCGATCCCTATTACGGTGATGCTACAGGCTTCGAGCTGGTGCTCGATTTGTTGGAGGATGCCTGCGAGGGATTGTTGCTCACCATCAAAAAAGAACATATCCTGATATAAAATAAAAGAGGGCTGATCATTCATGATTCAGCCCCTTTTTTTTATGATGTGTAAACCTGTCTGTTTCGATTAGTAGGTCATTCGTGCTTCCAACTTGCCGGCATCTTCAATCATTTGGCTCACCTGGCTCAGTGATGGCAAACGGCGCACAAGTTCTTTCTCTTCATTAATCTCCTGAATTTTGGCATAAAGATTTTCAGCATTGCGGGTGCGCAACTCCTTGACCGTATCTACTCCGGCAGCTTCAAGCAGTTCCGAAAATTGGGGTCCGATACCATTGATGCGGAATAAATCGGCGTGATTGGTCCACTTCAAGATCAATTTCTCATCGATACCTGTATCTTTTGCCAACTCTGTACGCCCTTTCTTGGCAGCACATTTCTCGAGTAACTGATCAACCTTGTTGATGCCGGCAGCTTTTAATTTTTCACCATACACGGGACCAATCCCTTCAATCTCTTCAATTTTGTAATCCATATCAAAAAATGTTTAGGTTAATTGAACAATAACTTTGTCAGTATACCAAATATAATCATTTTACAGAAACAATCACAGAGAGCAGAAGCCAATTGCAGAGGTGTGGGGAAAAATTCCCTTTTTCATCTTCTCCGTCAGGAAGAACCGTTTGTGCCTAATCTGTTGGTCAAACCACGTAGAGTGAACTGATCGACTCGTTGTTGCAGACGCGCATGATGGAGTCGGCAAACATATCAGCTACAGAGAGAATCTTCACCTTTTCCGATTTTTTGGAATAGGGGATGCTGTCCGTGAAGATGATCTCCTTCAGCATGGAGTGGTCAACTCTTGTGGAAGCAGGATCAGACATCACGGCATGACTGGCAATGGCTCTTACCGAATTGGCACCATGTTCCATGATCAGGTCGGCCGCCTTGGTGATGGTACCTGCCGTGTCTACAATGTCATCGATGAGCAGAACATCCATTCCCTTCACATCACCGATGATCTGCATATCGGAGATCTCATTGGCCTTTTTACGTAGCTTATAGCAAATCACCATGGGACATCCCAGGAACTTGGAGTAGGCACTGGCCCGTTTGGTACCTCCCACGTCGGGAGTAGCGATCACCATGTTTGCCAGGTCGAGTTGCTTCACATACTCCACGAAAACGCCCGACGCATAGAGGTGATCAACCGGGACGTTGAAGAAACCCTGGATCTGATCGGCATGTAAATCCATCGTGATGAGACGGTTGATGCCTGCAGCAGCCAGCATATCCGCAATCAGTTTCGCACCGATACTGACGCGTGGTTTGTCTTTACGATCCTGCCGTGCCCAACCGAAATAGGGGATCACTGCAACAATCGACTTTGCTGATGCTCGTTTTGCGGCATCAATCATCAGCAACAACTCCATCAGGTTATCGGAATTGGGAAATGTGGACTGGATGAGAAACACTTGCTTGCCTCTTATCGATTCCTCGTAAGAGACGGCGAACTCACCGTCGGCAAAGTGTTCAATAATCATGTTACCCAGGGGGCACCCCAGGCTATTGCACACCTTCTCGGCAAAATAACGTGATTTTGTTCCCGAAAAGATTTTAAATGGTCTTTCCTGCATGCTCTGTTGTTTTCAATTTAGGTTCTGATCGCTTAATGTGACCCTTCTACCGGTGATGTTTGAATGACAAGACAAAAGTACAAAAACAAACAACAATAAAGGAATAAATCACAAAAAAGTGATCCGGTATATTTCCCCGCTGTAGCCATTTATCTGAACATGATAAGGAAACCCCGGCGTGAAGAGTAACGTCTCTCCCTTCTCTTCCAACAAAGGTGTCAACGTTCCTTCATCGCTCGCTTTTATTCCGAAAAAGGAGTAGGCATGTTGTGGAATATGCAGGGTGCACTCTCTTGGCTTTTGGTCGAAGTTGGTCACCACCAGCATCAATTCACTCTCATTTCCACGTAGAAAGGCAAACAACTTGGTGGAGTCGAAATCCTGATTCTCATAATTAGACGGCATCAGGTCGTAAAAGAGGCCTGCAGAGAACGCCTCCTCCTTGTTACAAAGAGTGATGAGCCGTCGGTAGAAGTCTTGCAATTCACGCTCTTTTGGCGTTAACAGCTGACTGTTCCACTGTCCGTTGTTGTTCCAACGCCGTAATGTGTCGGGCGACCAATAGTCGAAAATGGTAGTGCGTCCGTTCACTCCGCTGAATCCTTCATGGTCCATCCCTCTCTCGCCCAGCTCCTGGCCGTTGTAAACCATCACCGGGTTCCTGTTGATTGCTGCGGTGACAATCATCGCAGCCTTACCTTTGTAAGCCTCTTTCAGGAAATAATCGGATGCCAGTCGCTGTTCATCGTGGTTCTCCAGGAAGGTGAGCATTCTATGCTGAATGTCACCCACGTTGTTCAGGGCAAAGGTGATGTCTGACGAGGGTCTGTAGCCGCATGAGACCTCGCGCAGGACATCATAAAGGCCCACCTTGTCGTATAGGTAGTCGAAAAGATTTTCACCCAGGAAATCACGATATGCAGACGGGTTGTATATTTCAGCCAGGAAGATGATGTGGGGATAATGCTCCTTCACCTGCGGAATGACCCACTGCCAGAATGAGAGGGGTACCATCTCTGCCATATCACAACGGAAGCCATCCACATTCTTCGATGCCCAGTAAAGGAGGATATCCCTCATCTTAAGCCATGTATCGGGCAGTGGATCAAAATAAGCCTGTTTCCCGTTGAGATAATCTACCCCGTAGTTGAGCTTTATCGTCTCATACCAGTCGTAGATAGTTGGCATATGGGTGAAGCAATCGTTACCGGTGGCACGTGCAGGCGATTCACGAAAATTGAAATCGGCTTTTTTTTCCGAGGGTAGCTGTATCCTCAGCGACTCTCCGGGGAGGTAATAAAAATTATTTTGGGGTGAGAAAGCAACTGAATCATCGTCATCTTCACCAAAATCTTTGACACCGGAGGGCCTTGCGACCGAGCAATAGTTGCGTGCCACATGGTTGGGAACGAAGTCGATGATCACCTTCAACCCTGCTTCGTGGGTACGATCAACCAGTGCTTCAAACTCCTCCATCCGTCGGGATACATCTATTGCAAGGTCAGGATCCACATCATAGTAGTCTCTTATGGCGTAAGGAGAACCGGCCTTGCCTTTGATGATCTCGGGGTATTGCTTCGGAATGCCATAAGCTGTATAATCTGTTGCCGATGCATGTGCCGGTACCCCAATGTACCAGATATGCGTGTAACCATCATTTCTGAAGCGGCTTAGAAGGGATTGACTGATATCGTTAAATTTGCCACAACCATTTTCAGCCAGAGAGCCGTTGTATCGGTTTGTGCCGTTTCTATTGCTAAACAGACGGGGCATCATTTGGTAAATGAACAGCTTTTCTCTCATTTCATAAGTATTATTTAATTGCCTTTCCAAAGGTCATCTTCTCCAGTCGGGTTTTAACCTTCTGTTCGAGCAAGGCATGTCGTTGACATCTCCTCACAATTTCCAGTGATCTTTTTTCTGCCATTGTATTGGCCGCGGCTTGATACCCAACTTCCATGATTTGATTCTGGCTGTGCATATCGAACATCGATACCTTTTCAAGTCCGTTCGTCTCAATCAGAATGTCACATTTTGTTTTATCCATCAACGTGTTTGAATTGGACATCAGGTTGAAGGTGCGTTCCACCATGGTGCGAATCGATTCCTTCTCTGACTTGGGAATCATCAGTGATACGTTGATGCCCACTACATAACGGCACATCTTCCTGATCACCGTTACCGGGAAGTTTTTCAGGATTCCCCCATCCACGTAGGGAACGCCATCGATCAACTGAGGACTGAAGACGATGGGCACCGAACAAGAGGCAACTACCGCATCAACAAGATTATCTCCTTGTGAAAAAGCAACGGTACGCGCCTTCTCCCAGTCTGTAGCAATCGCATAGAAAGGGAGTTGCAGATCCTCGAAACTATTTGCACGAAGGTTCTTTTTCAGAAATGTGTGCAACCCGGTACTTTTCAGGAAGCCGGTACGGGGAATGGTGAGTGACACAAACTCACGGAATTCATGCTTGCGAAAAAGATCTACGATCTCATCGGGATGAAAGCCGTCTGCATAAAATACACCGGCAAGCGCACCGGCACTGGTGCCGGCAATCACATCGGGTTTAAGACGATACTGTTCAAGCACCTTCAGGGTACCGAGGTGTGCGAAGCCCTTGGCCCCCCCCCCGCTAAGGACATATCCCAGAAAATAATCATAACCTTTACCGAAGATTGGCATAATTTGAAACCACAAAGAGAAGTATATATTCGATTACAAATATGCTACTTTTTTCCCTATTCTCGGCATCACCCGTTGTTTAAGAAGGTCAATTTAAATCAATTTTTGCAAATATAGGTAAAAGTATTATCTTGCAATGAAATTTTTTTAAAATGGACAGGTCACAGGAATGAAAACAAGAAGAATTGAGAAAGTAGTTCGGGGAAGCCGTCAGGTAGACGGGGCGGGAGTGAGTTTGGTTAGGGTATTTGGATTCCACGATGTTCGTGATTTTGATCCTTTCCTGATGTTGGATGCCTTTGATTCACATGATCCGGAAGATTACATAAAGGGTTTTCCTTGGCATCCACACAGAGGGATTGAGACTGTTACATACCTGATTAAGGGAAGGATGGACCATGAAGACAGCCTCGGCAATAAAGGCTCTATCGGTGAGGGAGAGTGCCAGTGGATGACCGCCGGAAGCGGTATCCTTCACCAGGAGATGCCCATTGCATCAGAGCGGATGTTGGGTGCGCAGCTTTGGGTCAACCTGCCGCAGAAGGATAAGATGACCGAACCACAGTACCGCGACATCACGGCCGACATGGTTCCGGTGGTGAAAGATGAAAATGGAGTGATTCGAATCATCTCAGGCAATTACCTTGGAAGAGCAGGAGCCATTGAGGCCTCTTATGTGAAGGTGCTCTACCTCGATGTTGAGATCCATCCCGGGTTGTCAATGGTGATCCCTACCCTGCCCTCCGAGAACCTGTTTGTCTATGTTGTTAGCGGCAGCGGTACAACAGGTGAGTCATCTGATGCAATTGAGTCTCACACGGCGTTGTTGTTCAGCAAGGGTGATCAATTGATCTTCCGGGCAGGAGCAGAGGGGCTGAGAATGTTATTGCTCTCAGGTGAATCACTCAATGAACCGATTGCCTGGGGCGGTCCCGTGGTGATGAACACCAGACAGGAACTGATGGAAGCCTTTGATGAACTGGATAGAGGCACTTTTATCAAGCACGAGCCTCACTGATCTGTTTCCTCTAACGGCAACTCATCTTTTAACTGACGAATGGTCTTACCCAATACCGGATGTACCAGGTCGGGGGCTATCTCGCACAGTGGTGTGAGTACGAAGTCACGCCGATGAAATCGGGGGTGCGGCAGCGTGAGCAACGGAGTGTCAAGGATCATATCACCTGCCATGATCAGGTCAATGTCGATAAGGCGATCTGCGTAGCTGCCATTCACACTTTTTTTAACCCTACCAAGGTCTACTTCAATATTTTGAGTGATTGCGAATATAGTGTATATGTCTAACCTGCTATCTACTTCGCAAACACAGTTCACAAATTCGTTGGGTGAGTCAAAACCTTCAGGCCGGGTATGATAAAGCGCGGATAGGGAAATGATTCTCCCAATCCGCGCTTCTATTTTCCGGAGAGCTGTATGGATCTGATGCTCCCTGTCACCCAGGTTTGATCCCAGCGCCAGGAACAGGGAATCTGTGCCGGTATCCGATACATTCATCTCAGTCTATGATCAGCATGGCGTCTCCATAGGCTCCAAAGCGATACTTCTCTTTCACCGCTTCTTCATATGCAGCCATCACAACTTCGTAACCGCCAAAGGCGGTAGCCATCATCAGCAAGGTTGAATATGGCAGGTGAAAATTGGTAATCAGGCTGTTGGTAAGGGTAAACTCGTAAGGAGGGAAGATGAACTTATTGGTCCATCCCTCTCTGGGCTTAATATGACCGTCAGTGCTCACTGTCGTCTCCAGGGCACGCAGTACAGAAGTACCCACCGCGCAGATGTTGTGTCCTTCATCCTTGGCGTTGTTCACCTGTTTGCAAAGCTCTTCTGAAATGATCATCTGTTCCGACTCCATCTTGTGTTTGGTGAGATCTTCCACATCGATCATGCGGTAAGCACCCAGTCCATTATGGAGGGTTAGAAATCCAAAATTGACATCCCTGATTTCCATTCGCTTCATCAATTCACGACTAAAATGAAGTCCGGCAGCGGGAGCCACAACTGCCCCCTCGTTACGGGCAAAAATGTTCTGGTATCTTTCTACATCATCAGGTTCGGCATTCCGCTCCATATATTCAGGAATGGGTGTCTCGCCAATGGCAAAGAGTTGCTGTTTGAACTCATCGTAAGGCCCGTCGTAAAGAAACCTGAGCGTACGGCCACGGGAGGTGGTGTTGTCGATCACCTCTGCTACCAGTTCCTCGTTTTCGCCAAAATAGAGTTTGTTGCCAATGCGAATTTTACGTGCCGGGTTTACCAACACATCCCAAAGATGCTGATCGGGGTTCAACTCCCGCAGCAGGAACACCTCTATCTTAGCTCCTGTCTTCTCTTTGTTTCCAAAGAGTCTTGCAGGAAAGACCCTGGTGTCGTTGAAGATGAAGAAATCCTTGGCTTGAAAATAGTCCAGCACATCCTTAAACACTTTGTGTTCTATTGTGCCGGTTTTTCGATGCAAAACCATCAAGCGGGCTTCATCACGATGTACTGACGGATGCTTCGCAATAAGCTCTTCCGGCAGGTTAAATTTGAATTGTGAAAGTTTCATATGTTATATCTACTGTTTGCTCTCTGTAACGCTTCTGCCAATCTGTTGATCCAGAAAAAGGTCTACCTCCTCCATCTTCAAACATTGATCCAGGGTCACCTCCCCCACCCTTGTACGGGTAAGGGCAGTGAGATGTGCACCCGAATGCAGTGCCTCACCGATGTCCCGGGCCAATGCTCTTATGTAGGTGCCTTTGCTGCATATCACTCGGATGGTGATATCGGGCAAATTGCATGTCATCAGCTCGATACTATCTATAACCAATAATTTGGGTTTAAGTTCAATATCTTCATTTTTGCGGGCTAGTTCATATGCTCTCTTGCCATCCACCTTCACGGCAGAGAACATTGGGGGTATTTGCATGATCTCACCTGTGAATCGGGCGAGTGCCTCTTCCACCAGTTGTGGGGTGATGTGATCAGTAGGATATTCACCATCTACTGCGGTTTCAAGATCAAATGAGGGTGTTGTTGCCCCCAAGCGAATAGTTGCCAGGTACTCTTTTGTTTCTGCCTGTAATCGATCAATCTGCTTGGTCATCCGGCCGGTACAAAGGGTCATCACCCCGGTAGCGAGGGGATCGAGGGTACCTGCATGGCCCACTTTTAGTTTTTTAATGCCCAGTTTCTGACACAACTTGGCCCGCACTACCCGTACCACACGGAAGGAGGTCCAATGCAACGGTTTATCAATATATAAGACAGCACCTTCAATAAAATCAGTCATATTGTCACATGCTTACATTCACACCTGCCACCATCAGGATGAGTAGGATTCCTCCCACAATGATACGATAGTAGCCGAAGGCTTTGAAGCCATACCTGGTAAGAAAATCTATGAAAAAGCGAATGGCCAGCATTGCCACCAGGAATGCCACCAGATTGCCGATGATCAGCAGTAAGATGTGATCGGAAAGCATATCCATTTGAACAGGGTCTTTTAAAAGCTGGTAGAGTTTGTAGCCTGCTGCCGCAGCCATTGTGGGCACAGCCAGGAAGAATGAAAACTCGGCGGCATTCTTGCGATTGAGTCCTGTTCCCATTCCACCCACGATGGTAGCCATGGAACGAGACACCCCGGGTATCATGGCTATGCACTGGAAGAAACCAATCTTGAGTGCTCTCTGCCAGCTCATCGACTGGTCAGCCACTGGACGGTTGAACCACCGGTCCACAAAGAGCATGAAAACACCTCCGATCACCAGCATTGCTGCCACCACGGTTACGCTCTCGAGCATGCTGTCAATCATGTCACCCAGCAGTAGCCCAATAACACCTGCCGGCAGGACCGCGATGAAAAGTTTCCAGTAAAAATCATATTTGTACAGAAAGTTCTTCCCGGATTGAACAATTCTTTGTTTGGAAGAGGGTGTGTCCTGGATCCCCTCTTGTGGTCTCTCAGTGTGATTGAGTCGAAAAAAACGCTTCCAGTAGAGTACCACAACAGAGAGAATCGCCCCAAACTGAATGATTACGGTGTAGGCTTTCACAAATTCACTGCTCTCCATACCGAGCAACGATTGGGTGATGATCATATGTCCCGTTGAAGAGACAGGGAGAAACTCAGTCAGTCCCTCAACGATGGCAATGATAATTGCTTCAATAAATGTCATGAAAATGTTGTTTGCAGCTGTTTACCGTCACGAACGGTCACTATTTTTCTCTTTTTTCTTTGTTGGACGGGTAAAGAATCCCAACGATCATCAGGACAAAGCCTGAAAGGGCTACCACAGGGGCCACCCTGATCCTTCTCACGCTGAATATGTCCGGTTCAAAACCGCTCTCGGTGGTGGAAGGTCCTGTCATTAGCAGTAGTCCGGCAATGATAAGCAGGACTGCTATACCGCAAATAATCAGGTTTGTTTTGCTTAACGCTAAGTTCTTTTGAGACATTTCTTTTGTTGTTTATACATAATAAAGCTGGTCGGTACGCATCTTCAGGTACCTGTTCACGGCAAATAGCGTTGCCAGTGTGGAGATCAGAACTCCCATCAGGACGACCACCGTGAATATTATTCCCAGATCGACATTGGTGATGATGGGTTGAATTGTTGCATACTCCCTGTTGAAATAGCTTATCAGTCCAAAGATGATACCGTCCGCAATAATGCCAGAAATGATACCTGTGTAAATGTTGTTCACCACGAATGGTCTGCGGATGAAGCTACCGGTTGCACCCACCAACTTCATGGTGTGAATGATGAATCGCTTGGAGTAAACACTGAGCCGAATGGTATTTCGGATCAACGTGAATGAGATAAAGAGCAATACCAAAGCTAGAACTAGTAATACCGACATCACTTTCGACAGGTTGTTGTTAATCAGGTCTATTGCTTCCTGCTGGTACAGCAAATCGGTGACATTGCTCTCCTCACGGATAACGTTGTTGATTACGGCAATGCTGTCACTGTTGGCATACTCTGAGTGTAGGAAGATCTCAATGCAATCGAGAGCGGGGTTGTAGCCAAGCAACTCTTCTGGATCGTCACCCAGCTCCTTGATCAGCTGCTCTTTGGCCTCCTCCTTACTGATAAAACGCGAGGATCGCACAAAGGGTTGCGCATCGAGATTGCGTCGTATGTTGGTGATCTGAGATTCACTGATACCGGCAGAGAGCATTACATTGAAACTCATGTTCTCTTTCACCTGTTTCGAGAGGCTGTTGCCGGTGAACAGGATTAGCAAGGTCACACCCAACAGTACCAGCACCAGTGTTATGCTGATGGTGGAGGTGATCTTCGCATTTAAAAAACGGATAACAGATACTTTTTTCTTGTTTGACATAGGCGCTTCGATAATCGAAAGGCATGATAGGTGTTAAAACAGTCTATTCCAAATTAAGTTGCAAAGTAATACAAAATCTTGCAGAAAACAAGTGGTAAACGGTTTTATTTTCAACCCTCTTTCACCGGTTTTAGCCCCATCTCCTCGGCACGTGCCAGCATATAACGATATGCATCATCATGCTCGTTGGGAATTATCCCGTCGAGGATAGCATCTTTAATGGCCGCCTTCAGGATACCGACCTCCCTGCATTCGGGAAGGCCAAATAGCGTCATGATCTCATTGCCATCGACAGGTGGCTGGAAGTTACGAACCCGGTCTTTCTCCTCAATTTCACGAAGCTTACGACGTAAGATTTTGAAGTTGGACACAAAACGACGTACCTTGATGGGGTTCTTTGAAGTGATGTCAGCTTCACAAAGGGTCATCAGGTGTTCAATGTCGTCACCGGCATCGAAGAGCAATCGCCGCACAGCCGAGTCGGTAACCTCATCCTCTACCAGCTGCATAGGTCGCATGTGGAGGGAGACCAGCTTCTGCACATACTTCATCTTCTCATTCTGGGGCAACTTCATCCTCCGGAAAATATGGGGGACCATCTTCTCGCCAATGAAGTTATGGTTGTGAAAAGTCCATCCCAACTTGGGGTCCCAACGCTTGGTCACCGGCTTGGCGATGTCATGCAATATTGCTGCCCACCGTAACCAGAGGTCCTCTGTCACACGTGCGATGTTGTCGAGCACGGAGAGCGTGTGATAATAATTGTCCTTGTGCCCTATCCCCTCTTTGGTCTCAACACCTTTCAAAGCTGTGAACTCCGGAAAGAGTATCTCCAGAAGCCCTGTTTTTTCGAGCAGGATGAAACCGACAGAGGGCTTGGGTGAGAGAATGATCTTGTTCAACTCATCGGTGATTCGTTCCATGGAAACGATGGAGATACGTTCCTTGTTGCGATCAATGGCGTCGAAGCTATCGGGGTGTATATCAAAACCCAGCTGAGCAGCAAAACGAACAGCACGCATCATCCGCAGTGGGTCATCACTGAAGGTAATGTCGGGGTCGAGTGGCGTACGGATAATCAGATCCTCCAGGTCCTGCATGCCCCCAAAGGGATCCAGCAACTCCCCGAAGCGATTATTGTTCAGGCAGAAAGCCATTGCGTTTATTGTAAAGTCGCGTCTCTGTTGATCATCCTCCAATGTTCCGTCTTCCACGATGGGCTTGCGTGAGTCGCTCCGGTATGACTCCTTTCGGGCACCCACAAATTCAATCTCAAATTCTTTGTATTTGATCTGTGCTGTACCGAAATTTTTAAAAAGAGTAAGGTGCGCCTCCCTGCCCAGCTTGCGCGCGACTGCAGTTGCCAGGTCGATGCCTTTTCCGATGGCAACCACATCGATATCATTCGAGGGACGATAGAGGAAGAAATCACGCACGTACCCGCCAATCAGGTAACATCCCAACTGCATCTCATCGGCAGTGCGAGAGATCAACCTGAATAATGGGGTATCAATATGTGCCTTTATAACTTCCGTGGAAATGTTCATGCTCAATGGACTTTAGTCTATTCAATCAGCTCCGGTGCAGGTTGCCATTTTGCATCGCTGATATTTTGTTACGATTTGCAAAATTACAATAATTGTCTTTTAAAGCCATTTTTATGCCGAATATATTTGTACTTTTGCGGGTGAATCCGTTGCTAAACAGGTTATTTTTATCAGTTGATTTTGTTTTTCCGATATGCGTAACTCACTTCGTTTGATTTCACTCTGGATGATACTGCTTTTCATGCTCTCCTGCGGAGGCAGTGACAGTGGCGCCAGAGATTATCTGAAAGAAGCGGGAAAAGCTTTCGAAAACGGAAATTATGCGCTTGCCAAGATGAAGATTGACAGCATAAAAGTGCTTTTTCCCGAAGCTTTTGATGAGATTGATGCCGGTTTCAAACTGATGCAGGAGATTCGCATGGCAGAGAACCGGCGAAACATCAGCTACTGCGACTCGCTGCTGCGTGTGAACTATACTGCACTCAGCCAACTGCTCAACAATTTTGATTATGTCAGAGACAACCGGTATCAGGAATTTGGTGAGTATCATCCCAAGATCTATCCGCATCACTCATCACTCGACAGGAACGGCCTCCGTTCAGGTGTACGAGAGAATGGGACTCTCTTTATCGAGAGTCTGCTCTCCGGAACTGCCATTAATCATAACCGGATCAGGGTAACAGCTGCTGACGGCAGCTTTTCCGAAAGTGGCAGTGTCACTGCCGACGGCTTCAATTATCGGTTCAACACTCTCGACAAAAACTATGAGATTGTACGCTTCACGGGGGGCGATGAGAAGGGTGTGGCAGGATACATTCACACCTATCACGACCAACCCCTTACAGTTCATTTCATCGGCAAACGAACGGTGAAGGTTCTGCTCAGCGATGCCGCAAAAAAGGGGATTAGTCGCTCCTTCGAACTCTCCACGCTGCTGCTCGACATAGAGCAGCTGAAGTTTGAGAAAGAAAGGAGTGAAGTACTGATCCGCTATCTCGAGAGCCGTGCCGACAGCCTGCAACAGAATAAGCGCTGATGTTTTCGATATATCCCGGGCCTAAAACCATAAGACCCTTGGCTCACAATCGAACTTCCCATATCTTGTATGCAATCGTTAAAATTCCACATCCCTATTTCCATATCCTATACCTCACATTCACAACATGATCAAAAAAACCTCTCTTTTATTTTCGTGATTCATGGATCAATATTCAAATGTTTGCTATACCTTTGTCTTGAATTTTGGTGTTGCTCACTTCTCACGGCTTCGAAGTGAACGATGAAAAGGGAATCAGGTGTAAATCCTGAACAGACCCGCTGCTGTAAGCTCCGCTTATGTGCTGAACAAAGACCTCAATTGCCACTGTCCACCAGGATGGGAAGGCGTTCAGACACGGGAGTAAGTCAGAAGACCTGCCAAAAACATGAATGTTTTATAGCTTTCGGGAAATAAAGCTGCGAAACAAACCAGGGTTTTCTGTATAGCTATTTTTTTCTTTTTTTATTAATCCCTGCGTTTATCACGCTCTCCCGCAAAGCCATTGAATTGTCAGAATTTATGGCTAATTTATTTTGTATGCTTAGCTGTGCGGTAATCTCTTTGGCAACCATAACAGAATCACTCTGTACGCAATCTGCTGAAGATACCACCATGACAGTCATTCAACTCGATGAGTTCATCGTGCTTGGAAGTCCGCTGATGAAAGAGGTGATCCCGGTACAGAAACTGTCAGGCGATCAACTCAAAAACCTGAGCTCTTTCTCGGTAGCCGATGCAATCCGTTATTTTTCAGGAGTACAACTAAAAGATTACGGCGGCATTGGAGGACTTAAAACGGTGAATGTGAGAAGTATGGGCACCCACCATGTAGGGGTTTTCTATGACGGTATCCAGTTGGGAAATGCGCAGAACGGTCAAATCGACCTGGGTAAGTTCTCTCTCGAGAATATCGAAGAGGTATCACTCTACAACGGTCAGAAAAGTAATATCTTCCAGCCCGGAAAAGACTTCGGATCATCCGCCACCGTCTACCTGCGCTCCCGTACGCCACGCTTTGCCAATGGCAATAATTATAACTTGAGGACAACCGTAAAGGGTGGCTCTTTCGACCTGATCAACCCTTCCCTACTCTATGAATACAAGATCAACGACAACCTGAGCGCGTCTGTCAACGGCGAATATATCCAATCGTCGGGAAAATACAAATACCGCTATAAACGGGTTTTTCCCAATACCAATGAGGTGATGTGGGACACCACGGCCGTCCGAGAAAATGGAGATATCTATTCTACCCGTTTGGAAGCCGGACTGTTCGGCACCATCTCCCAGGGATACTGGCGATTGAAAAGCTATTTCTACGATTCGGAACGGGGTATTCCTGGCGCCGTGGTGAATAACAGATGGAAGAACTCCCAACGGCAATGGGATCGCAGCTTCTTCACCCAAGGCGTTTTTCAGAAATCGATCACGCCAAAGTATGATATACTGGTCAACGCCAAGTATGCCTACGACCATATGCGTTACCTAAACCCCGATACCACGCTAATGCTGATCGACAACACGTTCGAACAGAAGGAGGCATACCTCTCGGCAGCCAACCGCTATAAAATGGGGCCCAGATGGGATGCCGTATTATCGTCTGACCTGCAATACAATACCTTGAAATCCGACCTAGCCGGTTTTGTCTATCCCAAACGAATCACCTCGTTGGTGGCGCTGGCAACTGCTGCAGACCTGGGCAAAGTGAAGATGCAAGGGAGCATCCTTGCCACCATTGTACGCGAACGGATCCAGTCGGGCAATACTGCTGCCGATGATTCGGTAAGGGTCGCTCCCGATAAAAAAGAGTTTACGCCCGCGTTTTTCCTGTCGTACAAACCGTTCAGAAACCATAATTTCAATCTCCGTGCTTTCTATAAACATATTTTCAGGATGCCGACGTTCAATGACCTCTATTATACCGATATCGGCAATATCCACCTGAAACCCGAGTTCACCCATCAGTACAACCTCGGATTCCAATACGATAAGGACTATTCAAGCGGACTTATAAGGCAATGGCATTTGCAGGCCGACGCCTACTACAATGAAGTGACAGACAAGATAGTCGCCGTACCCAAAGGTAGCGGACAATACCGTTGGATGATGATGAACCTCGGCTACGTGGAGATCAGGGGGATCGATATGGCGGCATCGATGCTTTCGGTACCGGTGAAAGACCTCCTGCTCAATATCAGGATGAGTTATACCTACCAGAAGGCGCAGGATTTCACACCCCGCCCCAGCGAAATACTCCAGAAAACCACCTGGGGCGGACAAATAGCCTATATCCCCTGGCACAGCGGTTCGGTTATCACGAGCGTCGACTACAAGAGCTGGCAACTCAATTACAGTTTTATCTACGTGGGAGAACGCTACCACTCCTCCGCCAATACCTCTATGGAGTATGAACAACCCTGGTACACCAATGACATGACTATCGTAAGGAAACTGAGATACAAATCAATGGACTTACGTGTGAGTGCCGAGGTTAATAACATCTTTGGTCAGGGCTATGAAGTAGTACTCAACTACCCCATGCCCGGACGTAATTGTAAATTTGCTTTAACGGTTGAGCTATGATCAAGAGGAAATCGGAGATGAATAACAAGAGGTTAGAAATAGGAAAATATGTTCTTGTGACTGTTTTTGCTCTCCTGCCTGCTCTTTTTTCAAGTTGCCGGGACGATGTGGAGATGGTGCTATCGGAAGACATCGCGGTGGGCAATCCCGAGATCATCAGGGGTTACAAAGGTTTTTACCTGCTCAATGAAGGGAATATGGGCAGCAACAAGGCGACCCTCGATTACTATCATTTTGGGAGCGGGATCTACACAAGAAATATTTATGCCGAAAGAAACCCGCAGGTACCCAAAGAGATGGGGGATGTCGGCAATGATATCGGGATTTACTGGGGAAAGCTCTATGCCGTGATCAACGTCTCCAACAAGGTAGAGGTGATGGATGCCGAAACGGCGGAACGTATCGGGCAGATCGAGATTCCCAATTGCCGGTTTATCAGATTTCACCAAGGATATGCCTATGTCACTTCCTATGCCGGTCCGGTAACCATCGACCCTGAATATGAACAGTTGGGATTTGTGGCAAAGATCAATACCGCCACGTTGGAGGTGGTGGACCGCTGTCTGGTGGGCTTCCAGCCCGACGAACTTGAGATCGTGGATGACAAGATCTACGTGGCCAACTCGGGAGGATACATGGGAGCGGGCGACACGGATGGTTATGAACGCACGGTTTCGGTGATCGATATCGCCACGTTCAAAGAGGTGAAACGTATCGATGTGGCCTATAACCTGGAGCGGATTAAGGCCGATAGCCGGGGCGATCTGTGGATCAGCTCTCGTGGCGATTATAAAGACCTGCCCGCCCGTCTCTTTTTCCTCGACCGGGAACGAGAGGAGGTAACAGACACCATCCCCATTGCCGCTTCCAACTACTGGATAGATGACGATTTATTGTATGTCTATGGTACCGAGTTTAGTTATATCACCAATAGCTGGGATGTTACCTACTCTATCGTAGATACCCGCACCAGAGAGATTCTCGACCGCAAAATTATCACCGACGGGACCGACAAGGAGATCGAGAAGCCCTATGGCATCATGGTACATCCCGAGACAAAGGATATCTATATTACCGACGCCGGAAACTATGTCACCCCTGGTGTACTCTATTGTTTCGACAGCGAGGGGAAGAAGAGGTGGAGTGTGAGGGCGGGAAATATCCCGGGGCATTTTGCGTTGGTGCCGGTCTATGATCTATAATTAATTACAAATGAGATATATGAAACAGATGCGTTACATGTTCATCCTCATGCTATTCCAGTTCTTTTTGGCTGGATGCTCCGATGAGGAGGGAATGATCATACCCGCTCCTGAGATCTCCGGTATCGAAGAGGAGTACACTATTCCGGAAGGGTACCAACTGGTGCTCTCCCCGATCGTTGCCAACAATAAGCAAGCCTCTTACCGTTGGCTGCTCGATGGGAATGAGGTGGGAAATACCTTGTCCTATACCTTCAGCTCAGAACTGCCCGGGAGATTCAATTTAGTGTTGGAAGTGACCAACGAGGGGGGCAAGGCACAAAAGGAGGTTACCATCACGGTCACGGCCAAGGTTTCGGATCCGGAGGTTACCTACGTTGAAACGAAAACATACACGCTAGCGGAACTCGCATCACCCGAATATCTGTCTGAGATAAACGAGGTCCAATGGGAAGTCATCTCATCACCATCCGAACTATACCGTTTATCGTACGCGGAGACCAAAACGCCGCTATTCGTGGCAGCAAAAGAAGGAGTATACACGCTAAACGTCACTGGTGGGGGAATAATTGGAGAAGTAGTGGTCACAGTGGGGAAAAGGGAACAACAACCTTCTCCCTATATCGCGAAGGTGTTTGATTACCTTCCCGCGCCCGGGCAATTCGTAAACAAACTACCGGAGTATGAAGAGGGTGACACCCATGAAGTGATGGTGCGAAAAGCAGGTGAATGGCTGGTAGGTGAAGATGCATGGATGATCACCCTGGGTGGCTGGGGCGGATACGTGGTGTTTGGGTTTGATCATACCATCGTGAACGTTCCGGGGAAACGCGACTTCAAGATCAACGGAAATGCTTTTGGTTCCGCAATCGGAAGGCCCGGCGCTCCGTTTGGGGGAAGCTGCGAGCCCGGCATCATCATGGTAGCATACGATAAAAACAAGAATGGAAAACCTGATGAGGATGAATGGTATGAAATAAAGGGAAGTGCAAATATCACGGCCGCGAATGAACCATGGTACCCAATAGCAGTCGACAATGGAAACGACGTGAAGGTGATCCGCGATTATGAGATGACCTACCACAGGCCCACGAGCGAAGAACCTATAGAAGAAGTTCAACCCGATAACCCGAACGCGTTCATTTCCATCAAAAACTATATCCACTGGGAGGACAATCAGAATGGTAGCGGGTTTAAAGTAAAAAATGTTTATCACAATCAAACTTACTATCCGGCTTGGGTAGATGAAGAGAAGCTGACCTACAAAGGAATCCGGTTGCCGGAAAATGGCATCAACGAAGGTGAGTATGTGCCAGGAGTGAATGAAGGAAACGTCTATTTTGTATTATACGGATTCCGATACGGATACGTTGACAATCATCCTAATATTCAGGAAGAGTCGGCCATCGATATCGATTGGGCCATCGACAAGGAGGGAAATAAAGCTGACCTGCCCGGCATCGACTTTGTGAAAATCTACAATGGGGTAAACCAGGAAAATGGATGGTTGGGTGAGACATCCACCGAAGTGGAACGAGGGGAAGATCTCCATCTCCTGGGTAAAAGCATCGATACCCTTACTGATTGATTCCCGGAGGAAGAAACAACCCTTTTTCTCAAATCTCAAAGAGAGGAAACATAATTATAATTACAACGTAATAAACTTAAAATCAAATGAAGAAAGCAGTAATCTATTTATGGGTGTTATGCAGTCTGTCTGTTCTGTTTAGTTGTGTTGATGACTATGACGACAGTTTCTTACGAACAGAAATTGACAAGATTAAAGAAGAAATCAATACGCTGAAAACACAACTCTCCTCCTTGGAGACGGTCGTGGATCTGTTGAACAAGGGGAAAGTGATCACCAGTGTGGAGGAGATAAGTGACAACGATGGACATAAAATCACTTTTAACGATGGTTCCTCCATTGTGATTCTCAACGGTGAAAATGCACCCGTCATCGGCATTCAGGAATCGGATGGGGTCTATTACTGGACCATCACCACCAACGGGATTACTGATTTCCTGTTGGATCAACAAGAGAACAGAATACCTGTTACGGGCAATAATGGTCAAGATGGGGTGACTCCTCAACTGGCAATCGATGCAGATGGATATTGGACGATTAACGGTGTTCGTCTGACAGATGCAAACAACAAGGAAGTAAAAGCAGAGGGTGATTCCTTTTTTCAGGGTATCGAAGAGAGTGATGAATCAGTCACCTTTATCCTGGCCGACGGCAACACCATTGAAATTGCGAAATCGATGGGGACTTATCTGAAATTCAAGGATGTGAGTGCGGTCTTCAATGCTGGGCAGACCAAACGATTGACATTCGGGTATGCCAACCTCCACTCTCTCGCGATCATATCTCAACCGGATGGATGGACAATCAACATTCATGCACCCCAGAAGTATCTGAATGTCACGGCTGCAAGCGAAGGATACGGTTCAAAAGATATTAAGCTACAGGGAATCGATCAGAATGGGTTAACCTATTTGGCTACCATAAAAGTAAGCATCGCAGGTACTGGTTACACCTCTGCCGAAGGTGTTTTTGTGTTGAATGAGGGGAATATGACCACTGAAAATGGGTCGCTGGTATACATCGCTCCCAACGGCGAGATATTCAACCGGGTTTATAACAATGCAAACGGAGCAGCTTTAGGGAATGTATCGCAAGATCTCTTTATTGATGGTGACAAAATGTACATCATCTCGCAGAATGGCAAAACCAACCCCATGGGATTAGGATTTGAAAATGATGGCATGTTGATTGTGACCAACAGTGAAACGCTTCAGAAAATTGCTTCTTATACCGATGAACTCACCTCGTTATCCTGGCCCTCACATGTGGCTGTATTAGATGAAGATCACATTTTTCTACGCGACAATAACGGTGTTCATCGTTTCAACAGCAACACCACGGAACTGACCTTGATTGCCAACACCCGGGGTGCCGCCAAGAACCGGATGGCAGTTGTAAACGACAAGCTGTTCTTTTATGCGGGCAGAAACCTGTCGGTAATAGAGAAGAATAGCGACGTTGTTAGTGCGACGATCGACATGGGGGCCAACATCAGCGGCATCGAGAAGTCAAGGGATGGTAACCTCTGGGTAGCTACCACCGGAACACCTCAAAAGATATCTAAGATAAACAGCAGCGATTACTCCGTGGTTAAAACCAACGATATCACCCTCGGATCAGTAGCCAGCGGCATGTTTGCCACACCGGGCATCACAACTAAAGGCGATACGATTTATTACGGGGGAGGCAGCTTGAACATTTATCGTCATATCTTCACTACCGGTGAGTGTAAGGAGATGATCAATAAAACCGAACTCCAGACATTGGTGCCTGATGCCAGGATGGTGTATAACTCGATGGCTGTACACCCTGTCACGGGAAGGGTCTACCTGAATACAATAAAAGGGTACGGATGGGATTTCACTGTCAACAACATCAGCGTATTCGACTTCGATGCTGCGGTAGCGGCTTCAGCATTACATGCCAACTACCGTAATTATACCAGCTTGCCTGCAGGAATCTTCTTCCCTTATAATTTCAGGTAACCGCCCAAATGATTTGGTAACTGCATCACATTTAAGTGATAATATCGGTGCGTAGATAAAGCAACATTTTTGATACAAGCAATAATCAATGATTTTTGATATGAGTGAAAAAAAAATAATCCTTCGTTTCAGTGTTATTACGCTGTTGATCCTCCTGGCTGCCTTGAGCCGGCTAATCCCCCACCCTGCCAACTTCGCGCCTATCGGCGGGATGGCGCTCTTCGGTGCGGCTTACTATAACCGCCGTGCATGGGCATGCGTGATTCCCGTCGTTTCGATGTGGGTTAGCGACCTACTACTGAACAACGTGGTCTATGGTGCCTATTTCGACCGCTTCGTGTGGCTATATAATGGGGCATGGTTTACCTATGGTGCATTTATCCTAATCGCTCTGATGGGGGTATTTACCTTGCAGAAGGTAAAAGTGCCCAACCTGCTGTTTTCCGCGCTGGGGGCTTCGGTTATCTTCTTTCTGGTATCGAACTTCGGCGTATGGTTTTCCGGCACCATGTACCCGAGAGATATCGAAGGATTGATGGCTTGTTACACAGCCGCCATACCGTTCTTCAAAAACACGATAATGGGCGACCTGTTCTATACTGCTCTCCTTTTTGGTGCGTTAGAACTGAGCGCACATCGTTTCGCGATATTGAGGGTTGATCATCACCTTGCCAGATGATAACAATATCCAGATTGAAAGTATTCAAACAATATATCACCAACAAAAAATGCAAAAAATGACAATAAAAAAAACAAGCCTACTTCTGCTTTTAAGCCTCCTCTTTTTGGTTTCATGTGAAGATGATGAGCAACTTACTCCCTTTTTTACCACCAGTCTGGAAACAGAGACCCTCTCTTTTCCTACTTCAGGAGGAATCCATACATTCGAGTTGGAAAGCAACCAGAATTGGTCGATCGGTGATGTCCCCGACTGGATCCTGGTAAAGGTAAATGATAACGAACCTTCTACCCGTAGCACCACCTATGCTGATGGAAAAAAAATCGTGACACTGACCGTAACCCCGAACACCCAATACGAGGGTCGTGAAGCAGAGATCATTCTTACTTCTGCCTCCGGTACGGCCGTCCGGCTCACGGTCATTCAGGATAAAAAACCGGAACTGGCCGGTTACTGGATACTGAGTGAAGGGTATGCCAACAGCAACAACAGTGAATTGGCCTGGTATGATGTCAGCAGTGGTGAATTACTGAAGAAACAGTTTCAGGCCATAAACGGGATTCCATTAGGTGATACCGGCAACGACCTGGAAATTTATGGCAGCAAGATGTACTGTGTGATCACGGGTCCCGGCTTTGGCGCGACTGCCACGGAAGGGAGCAGCTACATTGAAGTCATCAACCCGGCTACCGGAGAATCAATTCAACGGATCCTCTTTACTGATGTAGACGGTAATCCGGCCAAGCCCCGTGAGATCATATTTCATGGAGGAAAAGGATATGTAAGCAGCTATTCCAACGAGGTGGTACGCATCGATACTGCCACGTTAACCATTGATGCGCACGCCTCACTAAGTGGCACACTCGCCGAGGGATTAACCCTGCACGAAGGAAAAATTTATGTGTGCAACTCCGGACAGGGAGCTGATGAAACCATCTCCGTTGTCGATATCGAGACAATGAAAGAGACAGCACTCCTCACGGTTGAAACAAACCCCACCGGGATCGTTTCAACAGGCGAGAAGTTGTTCTACAGCACCAATTATCCCGCATACCAACTCTATCAATTGTCTGTTCCCGGGGGGAGTTATACAGCGGTTGAGGGGGTGATTACTGCAGCTATGACCTGCCACAATCAAATGATTTACAGTTGTAGTTTCGACTGGGGTACTTATGAGGGGGTGCTGAACGCTGTTGATCCCAGAACAGAAGAAGTGTCAACCATTCTTCTCGATATGGAGCGACATGGCATCAGCATGTTGATGGAGTACAAGATCGGGGGGATCAATGGTTCGGAAGATATCTTTCTATCCGGTATGGGACAGGATGTGCTTATCGTGAACCCCTTCACCAAAACCATTGAACATGCTTTTCAAACCGGTGTAGCCAACGGAAGTGGCGTAGTCGCTCATTATCAATAGAAAAGCTATAGGATCTTTCGCCACCGATGATGAATTGATCATCATCATCGCAGCATTACGGAAAGATGGAAGCTAAAAAAGAGATAAAGGCATGGTAAGAGTAGAAGAACTCACCTGTTAAGGCTTTTTATTCAAAACTAAATGTGAAAGATGTTTCCTGAATAATGATTTACATCTTATTATTTTTACACATAATTACCCAATACTATTTTTATCATTATGATTATCAATATTATATATAATTTTAAAGCTTATGTTCATAACTTTTTTGATAAACTGTACTGGTTTTGTGAAGAAGTAAGTTTACCTTTGTGACAACATTTGGTTTTTATTCATAGTCGTCTTATATGAATAAAATGAAAAGGGAATGCCGTGAGAATCGGCAACAGTTCCCGCTGCTGTAAATTCCTAATACGTGCCGAGCAAACACCTCCACAGCCACTGTTCCTTCAGACCGGAACGGGAAGGCGCTCAGACACGGGAGTAAGTCAGAAGACCTGCCAGATGTGATGCACTTTTTGATCTCTTTCGGGTAAAAAGAGGATCGAAGAGAGACGTACGTCGCCATACCTCTCCACAATTGATTTCATGCCAGGAGGTACGTTCCGTTATCCGTCATCAAAAAGTGTAATGTTCGAGAACGGTCTATACACTTAAAATTGAATCATATGGGTAACAAAGAAATTCAGATTCAGAAACGGGATGGTAAACGTGTCCCTTTCTCAATCAACAAGATTAAAAATGCCATTGCGAAAGCGTTCCTCTCGGCAGGTAAGTACGCCACCGAGGATGATTTCATTGCCATCCTCTCCCGCCTTCACATTTCCAACGGTATGAGCGTGGAGGAGATCCAGAATCAGGTTGAGACGGCCTTGATGGCGGAGAAATATTTCACCGTCGCCAAATCATATATGTTGTACCGGCAAAAGCATACCGAGACGCGTGAAATCCGCGATAACCTGAACTTTCTGATGAACTATTGCGATGCGCAAAATGCAGCTACAGGGAGTAAGTTCGACGCGAATGCCAATGTGGAGAAGAAAAACATCGCCACGCTCATAGGGGAACTGCCTAAAAAAAGCTTTATCGACCTGAACAGGAGGATGATCACCGACAGGCTGAAAGAGATGTACGGGAAAGAAATGGCGGACAAATATATCGGAATGCTGAACGAGCATTTCATTTATAAAAACGATGAGACCAGCCTGGCCAACTACTGCGCGAGCATTACCATGTACCCCTGGCTGATAAACGGCACGCTCTCCATCGGAGGTAACTCCACGCCACCCACTAACCTGAAATCGTTCTGCGGCGGTTTTATTAATATGGTATTCATTGTGTCAAGCATGCTGAGTGGTGCCTGCGCCACTCCCGAGTTCCTGATGTATCTGGATTATTTCATTCGACAGGAATACGGGAATGATTATTTTACGCGGAGCCTGGAGGTAGCCGATCTCTCCCTGCGTAGAAGAAGTCTGGACAAAGTGATCACCGACTGTTTCGAACAGATCGTCTATTCCATCAACCAGCCTACCGGAGCCCGTAACTTCCAGGCGGTATTCTGGAACATCTCTTACTACGATCGGTACTATTTCGAAAGCCTGTTCGGCGAGTTTCGTTTCCCCGACGGCACACCTCCCATCTGGGCGTCTCTCAGCTGGCTGCAGAGAAGATTTATGAGATGGTTCAACCAGGAACGAACAAAAACGGTGTTGACTTTCCCGGTGGAAACGATGGCTTTGCTTTCAAAAAACGGCGACCTGATCGACTCTGAATATGCTGATCTCACGGCAGAGATGTATGCCGAGGGACACTCCTTCTTCACCTATATGAGCGACAACGCCGACTCGCTGGCCAGCTGCTGTCGTCTGCGCAATGAGATACAGGACAACGGGTTCAGCTATACCTTGGGCGCCGGTGGGGTCTCCACCGGCTCGAAAAGCGTGCTGACCATTAACCTGAATCGCTGCGTTCAGTTCGCCAAACGTACGGGACAGTCCTACACGGCGTTTCTCGAAGAGGTGGTGGACCTGGCACACAAGGCGCAAATTGCCTACAATGAGAACCTGAAGATGTTTCACCGGAAAGGGATGCTGCCCTTGTTCGATGCGGGCTACATCAACATGGATCGCCAATACCTGACCATCGGGGTGAACGGGCTGGTGGAGGCCGCCGAATCGTTGGGTATCGAGATCAATCCCAATCCCCGCTATGTGGCTTTTGTGCAGGAGATCCTGGGCATCGTGGAGAGGTACAACAAAAAATACCGGTCGAAAGAGCTGATGTTCAATTGTGAGATGATCCCCGCTGAAAACGTGGGTGTGAAGCATGCCAAATGGGATAAAGAGGATGGCTATGCTGTCCCCCGCGACTGTTACAACAGTTATTTCTACAGGGTGGAGGACACCTCATTGAATGTGATCGACAAGTTTCGTATGCACGGGAGGGATTATATTGCACATCTTACAGGCGGATCGGCGCTCCATCTCAACCTGGAGGAACACCTCTCGAAAACGCAATACCGGCAGTTACTGCGTGTAGCAGCCGCGGAAGGGTGCAATTACTTCACTTTTAATATTCCGAATACAGTGTGCAACGATTGCGGCACGATCGACAAGCGCTATCTGAAGAGATGCCCTGGTTGCGGATCGGTGAATGTGGATTATCTAACCCGTGTCATTGGGTATATGAAGCGGGTAAGCAACTTCTCGGCTCCGCGACAGGTAGAAGCGTCCAGGCGATATTACTGGAAAAGAGAAACGGAAAAAGAGATAAAGGTATGCTAAAGTATGTAGATTATGATATCCTGTTTCAGGAGATACCCGATGAGGTTACCCTGGCCATCAACCTGTCGCGATGTCCCTATCGCTGTAAGGGATGCCACAGCCCGCAGTTACAGAGCGATATCGGGGAGGAACTGAACGAAGAAGCTCTGTTGCGGTTGTTGCAACGGTATGGGAAGTCAGTCACCTGCATCTGTTTCATGGGGGGGGATGCCGATCCGGAACGAGTCTGCTCGCTGGCGATCTATTTGCGACGACATTGGGAGAGAGAGATGAAAACAGCCTGGTATTCCGGAAACAGGGAGATCTTTGAAAAGGCACTCATCTGCTTTGATTTCATTAAAACAGGTTCCTATATCGAAGAGTTGGGAGGATTGGATAAACAAACCACCAACCAACGGTTGTTTCGTCTTGACAAAGGCCATCTCATGGAAATTACATCCCGACTGCAGCGATGTTCAAGTCAGGTGAGGTGATGATCGTTATAATTTCCATATTTTTGCGTATCTTTGCACTGAATATTGGTGTTGCTCACTTCACACGGCTTCGAAGTGAACAATGAAAAGGGAATCAGGTGTAAATCCTGAACAGACCCGCTGCTGTAAGCTCCGCTTATGTGCTGAACAAAAACCTCTTTTGCCACTGTCCCTAAGGGATGGGAAGGCGTTCAGACACGGGAGTAAGTCAGAAGACCTGCCAATGGTTCATAAAACAGTTACATGGCTTTCGGGGAATAAAGCTTGAAAACGACACGCAAGAGAATCATTTTTTAACTACGTGTTTCATTTTCAACAGGCTTTACCGGAATAATATTCGGTATAGATGAAATTTCTTTTTCAATCTGTTTGTTTGTTGGCAAGTACAGCTATTTGTGCAATGCCCATCAGTGCTATTGCGCAGACGGTTTCCGACACAATCGGTCTTCCTGAAGTGGTGGTCACCGAACGCTTCAGCGACCGCGAGATCAGGGCAACTGCACCCCGATATATCCTTACAGAAGAACAAATTGGACAGCTTAATGCTCTTCAGCTTTCTGATGCTGTCAAGAATCTGCCGGGAGTCACCATCCGCGATTATGGGGGCATCGGGGGACTGAAAACGGTCTCAGTACGGAGTCTTGGAGCACACCACACGGCAGTAAGCTACAACGGAATCGCCCTCTCAGACCAGCAGACGGGACAGATAGACATCGGTCGCTTTTCACTCGACAACGTGGAACGACTGACCCTCCACAACGGGCAGGATGATCGTATCTTCCGGCCTGCACGCTCCTTTGTTTCCGCTTCGGTATTGGAGATCATCACCTCTGCACCCCGGTTTACCGGGAACGATTGGTTGAATGGTAAGGCATCTCTGCGAGGTGGCTCTTACGGATTCTATAACCCTTCCCTGCTTATTAACGGTAAGCTTTCGGAACGGCTAAGTGCCACCCTCAGCGGGGAATGGATGAGTTCCCGTGGAGATTATCCCTATTTGCTAAGTTACGGCACTTCTGCAGGTGACAGTACTTCCCTGGAGCGTCGCATCAACAGCGATGTGGAAAACCTGCGCATGGAAGCGTCTCTGCATTCCAAATTCTCTGCCCGCAGCCGGGGCGATTTAAGTCTCTACTATTTCAGTTCAGAACGAGGTCTTCCGGGAGCCACCATCTACTACAACACATTCCATGATGCCGGTCAACGGTTGTGGGACAAGAGCTTCTTTCTACAGGGACATATAGAGCATACCTTCTCCAGCAAGTGGGTGTTTCAGACAGATGGAAAGTTCCAGCGTAGCTACCTGCGTTACCTCGATCCCTCCTACCTGGGTGCATCAGGAAAAGTCGAGGACATCTTCACCCAGTATGAGCATTACGGCTCTCTGTCAGCACTCTACCGTGCTTTTACCAACCTCTCTTTCTCTGCTTCAACCGATCTGATATCAGCCACCATGTATGCCAACCGACAGGATTTTGTCATTCCCACACGACTTACTTCCCATACAGTGATTGCCACAAAGTGGGTCAATGAACAATTGCTGGCCACCGCCAGCATCCTTCGCACGCAGACTTTCGAGTCGGCCGAGAACGGAACGGCAGGGACCAATCGCACTCGGCTTTCACCCTACCTGAGTGTATCTTTCAAGCCTTTCCACGCTCATGAGCTACGGTTAAGGGCCTTCTACAAAAAGAGTTTCCGGTTGCCCACCTTCAACGATCTCTACTACCCGCAGGTGGGCGTGCGAAACTTGCTGCCGGAAGATGCAGAGCAGTTCAACATCGGACTCACCTTCGGCACCACCAACGATGAGCTGTTGCAGCAGTTTACAATTACGGCTGATACCTATCACAACCGGGTAGAAAACAAGATAGTAGCCTACCCCACCGGCAACTTGCACCAGTGGGCAATGGTAAACGTTGGCAAAGTGATCATTAACGGTATTGACCTTTCGTTGGAGGGCTCGACAGCTGTGACCGACGAGATGATGCTCCATGCCGGGAGCAGTTACACCTGGCAGACAGCTATCGACCACACGGACCGCCAACAGGTGAGCTTTGGACATCAACTCCCCTATACCCCCCACCACTCGGGGTCTTCCCGAATGGCCCTGGAGATTAAACAATTGCAGGTTGCCTACACCCTGATTTGGTCGGGCAAACGCTACAGCAACGGCTATAACGATGCTGCCTATCGAATGGAGAGGTATGCCGATCACAGCATCTCCCTTCAGAAATCCTTCAACACATCCCTGGGGAGGCTTATGCTGGTTGGAGAAGTGTTGAACCTGACAAACAAGAACTATGAGATCGTTCGCAACTATCCAATGCCGGGCCGATCCTTCCGATTGACACTATCTATTCACTTTTAAATAATTCAACGAAATGAACAAAAACAGACTTTTATTTTTTGTGATGCTCCTGACAACTCTTTTGATATCGAGTTGCGACGAGAACGACAATCCGGCCGGTGAAGGAGATAAGACCCCTGAAGAGGCAACATCGCTGCTGATTCTCAATGAGGGAAGTATGGGGATGAATGATGCCACCCTGACGCAGTATAACCTGCAGGAAGAGACTATCACGAAGGATTATTTCCGGGGTGTGAACAAGCGTGGATTGGGGGATGTAGCAAACGACATGTTACAATACGGATCAAAGATCTACATCGTGGTCAACAAGTCGGGAACCGTTGAGGTTATCGATGCAGCATCAGGCATTTCAATTCAACAGATCAAAATGGAAACCGCAAGCGGCGCAAGCAAAGAGCCACGACGAATCACTGCCCATGGAGGAAAAGTATATGTCACCTCTTTCGATGACACTGTTACCCGTATAGATACGGTCACCCTCACCATAGATGGATCTGTAGAAGTAGGGATGGATCCGGAAGGAATCGCCATCAAAAACAACAAGATCTACGTGGCAAACTCAGGGGGATTGAACTGGGAAAATGGTTACGATAACACCCTCTCGGTGATCAATCTCACCAGTTTTACAGAAGAGAAAAAAATCGTGGTGGGCACCAACCCGGGAACAGTGCAAACCGACAGTCAGGGCGACATCTATCTCTCGGTAACTGGTAATTACGGCGATGAGCCGGGTGCCTTCAAGGTGATTCGCTCCGGAAGCAGTACCGCAGAGATCATTGCCGACATCACATCTCCACAGAAGTTCGTCATCAGTGACAACAAAGCCTATATCATCACCGGTTCCTATGGTGTTCCCAACAGTATAGTGGTCTACGATTGCCTTGAGGAGAGAGTCATCACCAACAGCTTCATCAGCGATGGTACTGAGATTCCAATCATGAACAATGTGACTGTCGATCCCGTGAGTGGTGATCTCTTCGTGGCATCCACCGACTATGTCCATCCGGGCGATCTCTACTGTTTTGACAAGGACGGAAAAATGAAATTCAGGCTTACGGCCATAGGCATCAACCCCTCGGTCGTAGTGTGGCAATAACAAAAAAAGCTGCGTGACAGTTTTGCTGTCAGCAGCTCTTTCTCTCTACTTTACTATTATTTTGATCAGAAAGGCATTCCAAGTGATTGGCGTGCCTTTTGCTTTTTGTTACAGTCGGGACTACCGACTGTGTGTCACAGGATCATACTCCACTGCTCCACCTTCACTGTCACCGGAAAAAGGGACAAATCCCTCTTTTCTTCGCAGGTAGAAAAACTCGTTTTCCTCTTTTGCATCCCTCACGATCTCCATCAGTTCGAATCCCTCCTTGCTGAGCATGTTCAGCACAGCGATCATCCCGTTGAAGGAGACCACCCTGCGGCGGTCGTCGGTGATCTGGGGTATTCGCCCCCCCTGTCCCCAGTCGACCCGTACCGTCACCTTCGAGCTGAGCAGCGGTCCCGAGTCTGACCAGATACGGATATAGTCGGCATCCAGCGATCCGATCGGTGTCTCATTCACATACTGTGCCCGGGCCAGCGAAACGCTTCCCGCGACGAACAGCAACATCAGAAAAAATCTTGTCTTCATAGTTTTATAATTTTTTGTTGGTTATAAGCTGAATGTAGTAAGCTATTCTAATCCAGCTTCAGTACCGCCAGGAACGCTTTCTGCGGCACCTCTACGTTGCCCACCTGCTTCATCCGCTTCTTACCCTCCTTCTGTTTCTCCAGCAGTTTCCGTTTCCGGGAGATGTCACCGCCGTAACACTTGGCGGTCACATCCTTGCGCACCGCCTTCACCGTCTCACGGGCGATGATCTTGGCACCGATGGCTGCCTGGATGGCAATGTCGAACTGCTGGCGTGGGATCAGCTCCTTCAGCTTCTCGCACATTCTCCGTCCGAATGCCTGAGCGTTGTCGTTGTGTGTCAGCGTGGAGAGGGCATCCACAGGCTCACCGTTGAGCAGGATATCCATTTTCACCAGCCTTGAGGGCCGGAAGTCATGCATGTGGTAGTCGAATGAGGCATACCCCTTTGAGATGCTCTTCAACTTGTCGTAGAAGTCGATCACGATCTCGCCCAGCGGCAGGTCGTAAATGATCTCCACCCGGTCGCCGGAAATATACTCCTGCTTGATCAGCACTCCCCGCTTGCCGAGGCAGAGCGTCATGATGGAACCGATGTAGGCGGTGCTGGTGATCACCGAGGCACGGATGAAAGGCTCTTCGATTCGCTCAATCAGCGTAGGATCGGGCAACCCGCTGGGGTTGTGCACCTCCTTCATCTCCCCCTTCTTGTCGTATACCTTGTAAGAAACGTTCGGCACGGTGGTGATTACGTCCATGTTGAACTCACGTTCCAGCCGCTCCTGAATAATCTCCATGTGAAGCAATCCCAGGAAGCCGCAGCGGAAGCCAAAGCCCAAGGCTACGGACGACTCCGGTTGAAAGGTAAGTGAGGCGTCATTGAGTTGCAGCTTCTCGAGCGAGGCACGCAGGTTCTCAAAATCTTCACTCTCTATCGGGTATACACCCGCGAAGACCATCGGCTTCACCTCTTCGAAGCCGGCAATTGCCTTGCTGGCAGGCCGCTTCACGTGGGTGATGGTATCCCCCACCTTCACCTCCTTCGAGGTTTTGATGCCGGAGATAATGTACCCTACATCACCACAGTGCACCTCCTCGCGGGGCACCATGGAAAGACGCAGGATCCCCACCTCATCGGCCTCATATTCCTTGCCGGTGTTGATGAACTTCACCAGGTCGCCCTTGCGGATGGAGCCGTTCACGATCTTGAAGTAGGCGATGATGCCGCGGAAGGGATTGAACACAGAGTCGAAGATCAACGCCTGCAGCGGTGCCTCCGGATCACCCACTGGCGCGGGTACCCGCTCGATGATCGCTTTGAGGATCGCCTCGATGCCGATTCCTGTCTTGCCGCTGGCACGGATCACCTCCTCGCGCTTACAGCCCAGCAGGTCCACGATCTGGTCTTCCACCTCGTCGGGCATGGCGCTCTCCAGATCCACCTTGTTGAGTACCGGGATGATCTCCAGGTCATGCTCGATGGCCATGTAGACATTCGAGATGGTCTGTGCCTGAATCCCTTGAGCGGCGTCCACCACCAGCAAGGCTCCCTCGCAGGCGGCGATGGAGCGCGACACCTCGTATGAGAAGTCCACGTGTCCCGGGGTGTCAATCAGATTGAGGGTGTAGTTCTCCCCCTCATACTGATAGGCCATCTCGATGGCGTGACTCTTGATGGTGATGCCTCGTTCCCGCTCCAGATCCATGCTGTCGAGCACCTGCGCCTGCAGGTCTTTTCCTTCCACCGTTTTGGTGAACTCCAGCAGGCGGTCGGCCAGGGTGCTCTTACCATGGTCAATGTGGGCAATGATGCAAAAGTTGCGTATCTTATTCATCTATATTCTCTCAATCTTAAAATTCCGCGTTGTTTGGTGTGCGGGGGAAAGGTATCACGTCACGAATGTTGGTCATCCCTGTGACGAAGAGCATCAGTCGCTCGAAGCCCAGACCGAAGCCGGCGTGCGGGGCTGTGCCGAACTTGCGCGTCTCAAGGTACCACCATATGGGATCGGTATGCATGCCGGTCTCTTCGATTCGTTTCATCAGCTTGTCGTAGTCCGCTTCACGCTCCGATCCGCCAATGATCTCGCCGATCTTTGGGAAGAGCACGTCCATGGCGCGTACGGTCTTGCCGTCATCGTTCTGCTTCATGTAAAACGACTTGATCTCGCGCGGGTAATCGGTCAAAATCACCGGACGCTTGAAGTGCTTCTCAACGAGATAGCGTTCATGCTCCGACTGCAGGTCGGCACCCCAGTAAACGGGGAACTCAAATTTTTCTCCCGATTCCTCAAGGATCTTCACCCCCTCAGTGTAGGTGAGTCGCACGAAATCGTTCTCCACCACGAACTTCAGCCGGTCTACCAGCTCGTTGTCATACATCTTGGCCAGGAATGCGATGTCCTCGCTGCAGTGCTCCAATGCATACCCGATCAGGTACTTCAGGAAATCCTCCGCAAGATCCATGTTGTCGTTGTTGTCATAGAAGGCAACCTCCGGTTCAATCATCCAGAACTCGGCCAGGTGGCGCGGTGTATTGGAGTTCTCGGCACGAAAGGTGGGTCCGAAGGTGTAGATGGCACCCAGTGCCATTGCTCCCAGCTCACCCTCCAGTTGTCCCGAAACGGTGAGGTTGGTCTGCATCCCGAAGAAATCCTCCGAGTAGTCTACTTTTCCCTCCTCATTGCGTGGCGGGTTGGCTGCATCGAGCGTGGTCACATTGAACATTGAGCCGGCTCCTTCTGCATCCGAAGCAGTGATGATGGGGGTATGGAAATAATAAAAACCCCGGTCGTTGTAGAACTTGTGGATGGCATATGACATGTGGTGACGCATACGGTAAATGGCACCGAAGGTGTTGGTGCGGGGGCGCAGGTGAGCGATCTCACGCAGGAATTCCAGCGAGTGTCCCTTCTTCTGCAGCGGATACACAGTAGGATCAGCCCCGCCGTAGATCTCCACCTCTGTGGCCTGGATCTCCACGGTCTGACCCTGTCCCTGCGACTCCACCAGTCGGCCGTTCACATTGATACAGGCACCGGTGGTGATGGGCTTAAGAAACTCTTCACCAAATTGCGCGATGTCAATCACAATCTGTATGTTATTGATGGTCGATCCGTCATTCAGTGCGACGAAACCCACATTCTTGTTACCCCTGCGGGTGCGTACCCACCCCTTTACGTTCACCTCGTCTCCGAAGCTTTTCAATTGGAGTGCTTCCGAGATTTTTGTTCGTTTGATTTGCTTCATAACTGGTTCTATCTCTCAACGAGAGAATCTATACTTGTACTGTTTATAAAAAGTTCCCTCCGTGCGATGACGGAGGAAAAAAATTGTTACAATGTTAATCGAAGGCACCCATGCGGAGCATGTTCACTTCCTGTTCTGAGAGGTAACGCCACTTGCCGCGCGAGAGTTTTTTCTTGGTGAGACCTGCGAAATAAACCCTGTCGAGCTTCAGTACGCGGTAACCTAGCTTCTCGAACATACGGCGAACCACACGGTTCTTGCCCGAGTGTATCTCGATGCCTACTTGGGTGAGATCCTCCTCGGTCACGTAGCTGATGGCATCGGCATGAATCTCGCCATCCTCCAGTTCAATTCCGTCGGCGATGGCCTGCATGTGTTCCATGACTACCGGTTTGTCGAGCCACACCTGGTAGATCTTCCGTTTCTCATACTTCGGATGTGTTAATTTGGATGCCAGGTCACCATCGTTGGTGAGCAGCAGCACTCCCGTGGTAGCCCTGTCGAGACGCCCTACAGGGTAAATACGCTCGGAGCAGGCACTCTTCACCAGTTCCATCACCGTCTTGCGGTTCTCAGGGTCGTCGGTGGTGGTGACAAATCCTTTCGGTTTGTTCAGCAGTACATAGACCTTGCTCTCCAGTCGCACCGGCTGGTTGTGGAACATCACCTCATCGGCACGGGTTATCTTGGTACCCAGTTCGGTCACCACCTCCCCATTCACCTTCACCACACCGGCGGTGATGAACTCATCGGCTTCACGGCGGGAGCATATCCCGGCATTGGCAAGGTATTTGTTCAGGCGGATGGGTGCGTTGGGGTCAGCACTCTCCTTGTACTTGATCTGCTTGAATGGTTTTTTCTTCTTCAGCCTCTTGCCGCCAGGGCCCATGGTAGTTTGATCGTTCCTTTGCTGAGAGGGACCTCCCCAGCTGCGATTACCTTGCTGAGGACCTCCCGGGCCCCTTCTCTGAGGAGCTGTGCGCTCTCCCACTCGGGGACGACGTTTTCTGGGTGCACCTTCCTGATTGCCGTAGCTGTTTCCTTGTGGTGCATCTTCCCAGTTGCGATTGTAAGATCTCTCTGACGGTTGACGATTATAATTCCTGTCGGAGGGTTGGCGGTCGTATGACCTGTCAGAGGATTGACGATCGTATGGCCTGTCTGAAGACTGCCTGTCGTAGGGTTTGTTGTAAGGCCTGCCGGTTGAACGGGATCCTTCCTGATTTGGTCTCCGCTCATTGCCATAATTGCGATTCGGTGATGCGTGTCTCTCATTGTTCGCGCTAAAAAATTGCCGTTTGGGGCGCGATTCTTCGTTGTTTGTTGTCATTGTTGTTGTCGTTGCTTTGTTTGTGATTACAGTTGAAACCTCACGGTTTTAATTTTTCTTCCTAAAACTTCCATCACTATGTTATGTAGGCACAGGAGAGATGGAATTTGCAAACTCGATGCGTTCAGAACGCTTTTTTTATCAATCTATATTCGAGTATTTTCCTCAGAATATCAACATTTCAGATGCCCGTATAATTTTGAGGTGTGATGGCTTTTAATTCCTCTTTTATTTTCTCGTTTACATCCAATGTCCCGATGAACTCCGAAATACTCTTTTTCGTGATCTCACTGTTTGTTCGTGTAAGTGCTTTCAATGCCTCATAGGGTTTCGGATATCCTTCTCTTCTCAGGATGGTCTGGATCGCTTCGGCAACCACTGCCCAGTTTTTCTCCAGATCCCGATCAATCGCCTCTCTGTGTAATAACAGTTTACCTATCCCTTTTGTTGTGCTTTTGAGGGCAATTAATCCATGTGCAAGGGGGATGCCAATATTTCGTATTACGGTTGAATCTGTCAGGTCCCGCTGCAGACGTGAAATGGGCAACTTGGCCGCCAGGTGCTCGAGCAACGCGTTGGCAATTCCCAGGTTCCCCTCTGCATTCTCGAAGTCGATCGGGTTCACCTTGTGAGGCATGGCCGATGAGCCTACTTCACCCTCTTTGATCTTCTGTTTGAAGTACTCCATTGAGATATATTGCCACATGTCGCGGTTGAAGTCGATTAAGATGGTATGGATTCGCTTCAGTGCATCGAACGATGCCGCCAATGCGTCGTAGTTCGATATCTGAGTGGTGTACTCCTCTCTTGTCAGATTCAATCTCTCCAGCAGGAATTTTTCTGCGAAACGCTTCCAGTCGGTATCCGGATAAGCTACATGGTGGGCGTTGAAATTTCCGGTTGCACCGCCAAACTTGGCCTTTGCAGGGATATGTTTCAGTACTTCCAACTGATTGTTGAGCCGGTAGGCAAACACCATTATCTCCTTGCCCAGCCTTGTGGGCGATGCCGGCTGACCATGTGTGCGGGCCAGCATCGGGATGTCGGCCCACTCCTCTGCCAGTGATCCGATCTGCGCGATCAGCTTCTCCATCTCGGGGATGTAAACCTCCTGCAACGCCTCCTGCCACATCATAGGCGTGGCCGTGTTGTTGATGTCCTGCGAGGTGAGTCCGAAATGAATGAATTCCTTGTAAACCTCAAGCCCCAGCCGGTCGAACGCTTCTTTCAGGAAGTACTCAACAGCCTTCACGTCATGATTGGTCACTTGCTCAATCTCCTTCACCCGCTCAGCATCTTTCACGGAGAAGTTGTGGTAAAGTTGCTGTAATTCTCTGAAGAGGCTCTTGTCAACCCTGTCGAGTGGTTCAATGCCTGCTTCACACAAGGCGATAAAATATTCGATCTCTACCTTCACACGATACCTGATCAGTGCATATTCCGAAAAATATGCACTAAGTTCACCGGTTTTGTTTCGATAGCGTCCGTCGACGGGGGATATGGCTGTCAGTTGGTTTAGCTCCATTGTAGTTGTTGCGCAATGTGGATTAAGAAATCGGGGACCGGAGTTACGGAAAATCACTTTCCGCAAGTTTCATCTCAGTCGTAACGATGTTTAATTTTCCCGAAAGAATATAACTCCCTATGATTACGGTACAAAAATAGCGATAATTACAGAGTTGAAAAAATATTTATAAAATTATTTGCAAAATATTTTGCGGGAAAACAAAAAGAGTCTATCTTTGCATCACTTTTTCAGAGAGCATCCTCCGGGAGCGGAGTACAGCAAAGGAAAAGAACATTTTCGGGCGTTTAGCTCAGCTGGTTCAGAGCATCTGCCTTACAAGCAGAGGGTCGGCGGTTCGAATCCGTCAACGCCCACTACACAAAACACTCATCGATTCATTTCGGTGAGTGTTTTTTTTATGAGACCGGCATGGGCCAAACCCATTTGAATCGTTTTCTTCCATTTCCTTCAGGTTAGGTACGGTATTGGTTCTAATCTCGTTCTAATATGGTTCTAATATGGTTCTAATCTCGTTCTAATAGATTCGAAGCAGTAAAGAATCAGTTACGACCAAATATAGGTGAAATTGCGTGTTATGTGAAGCCCTGTAGGGAAGATCAGTTGAACAAAGCATCCGACGAGATGGTTACTCACAGGAACAACCATTCCATATGAACGACTTGAAATTTTCCATACTCGACCTGGCTTATTATTCAGAAAGCAACCGCTCTGCCGGTGAGGTGCTACACAACTCCACCGAGATCGCCATCCTGGCGGAAGAGCTGGGCTACCACCGTTACTGGTTCGCCGAACACCATAACAGCGCTTCGCTGATGAGCATGTTCCCGGAGATCATCATGGCGCATGTGGCTTCGAAGACCAACAGGATACGGGTGGGCAGCGGAGGTGTGATGCTCCCCAACCACAGCTCATTGAGTGTGGCGGAACGCTTCTCCATGCTTGAGGCGCTGCACCCGGGACGAATAGACCTGGGCATTGGTCGTGCCCCCGGCACCGACGGCAGAACAGCATATGCACTGCGTCGTTCCTGGGAAGTGTTGCGCGAAGACACCTTTCCCCGGCAACTGGACGAGCTCTTTGGTTTCTTTGGTCATGACCTACCGGAAGATCATGAGTTCTCCAGGATAATAGCCAATCCCGATCCGTCACTGGTGCCACAGATCTATATGCTGGGATCCAGCACGGGAGGAGTGCAATTTGCCATACAAAAGGGACTGGCATTTGTATTTGCGGCGCAGATCAATGCCGAGATGGCAGTACCCGTGATGCAACTTTACCGGCAGCAGTTCCGTCCCTCAAAATATTACGACCGACCGAAGGCTATTCTCTCCATTAGTGTCTTTACTGCTGAAACAGAGGAGGAGGCCTACTATCAGGCTGCCCCCACCCTTTTGATGTGGACAATGCTGGCCACCGGTAAACGCTTCACCTCCTTCCCTACCCTTGAAGAAGCGAGCAACTACCCATACACCTTGCAGGAGAAGGCAATACGCAATCAGCAGATGAACAAGTTCGTGATTGGCACCCCTGAGCAGGTGGCTCATCAACTGCATCAGTGGGCTGCAAGAACGGGTGCCGATGAGATCATCATGTTGGATGGCTACCCTGAAATGAACGCCCGAAGAAAGGCATACGCTCTGTTAGCCCGTCAGTTTGGACTAAAGGGCGAGGAATAGCAGTTGTCTGATAATGCAGCAATTGTCCGGTCGTAGTGTATCGGCTTTGATTCATACCAACGGAAGCCATCCGCAGGTTGTGTTCACTCAGACATGTTTTTGATGTAGGGCAACTCTTTCAGGTTACTGAAACCGTAGAACCGGCGGGCATTGCTGCTGAGGAACATCTCCTTCTCCGCATCGGTGAGCAATGCGGAGCGAAGCACGAAATCGTATGACATCCTGTAGGTGATGGCGGTGATTGTTCTGGGATAATCGGAACCCCACATAAGCTTCCCAATGCCGACAAGCGATGCAGCCTCTTTAATCGCCCAAATGGCTCCCTGATAGGGGTAAAACTCTTCATGGAATAGCCAGGTGATCCCACCCGATTCAATCCGCACGTTAGGGTGACGGGCCAGTTTGATCTGTTCCTGCCACCCGGGACGGGTCACCATGCCGAAATGACCAATCGCAATCCGTAATTTGGGAAAGGTGGCAATGATCTCCTCCATCTCAGCCACCTGGGCAGCACCATCGGCCAGGTCTATCGAGAGCAGCAAATCCCGTCGTTCCATCTCCCCGAAGATCTCCATCAGCTCATCGGTGGTGAGCCATATCCTTCTGTCGGACATCAGCAAGCGGTTAGCCGGGATCTTCAGCGCCCTGAAACCCTGCAGGAAGAGCTCCGATGCATGGCTGAGCCACCCCTCCCTGCGAAGATCCACCATGCCGCAACAGAGAAAGCGGTCAGGGTATCGCTGCTGCACCTCCAGCAGATAATCATTCTGAACTCCATCGATGTACTCCTGTGTGATCACAGCTGCCGATACCTGGGCATAGTCCATGTTCGACAGGAAGATCTCGGCAGTGTTGCGGCCATCAATGATAAAGGGAGGCACCATCTGCCGAATCTCACCCATGAAGAGTGAACGCCCGTTGGCGAGGGTCTCAATTTTCTGCCCCTCAACTGTTGTATCTTGCCTGAGCCATAGATGGGCGTGGGCGTCGATGATGGGATAATCTGCTTTCATTCGAATGCGAGTATGATTTTGAGTACTTTATCACGGTTCTCAGACCAATATTGCAATGCCTCTCCCGCCTCCTCCGGAGGATATACCGCTGTGATCAGCGATGCGGGAAGCCGGTTGCGCCGGATGTAAGCGATCACGGCGCGGAAGTCTTCCGGCAGAGCATTGCGCGAGCCTCTGATGTCCAGCTCTTTTGAGACGAAATATTTGGTTTCGAAGGAGACCTCCGACTTGGCGTAGCCGATACAAACCACCCGACCGGTGAACGCCACCTCGTCGATCGCCATGCGATAGGTGGCGGGTGAGCCCACCGCCTCGATCACCACGTCGGGTCCCATCCCTCCTGTCAGTTCCATCAGGCGGGTATGCAGATCCTCCTCTGTGGAGTGGATTGTATCCGTCGCTCCCAACTGCATTGCCAGCTCCAGCTTCTGATGGTCCAGGTCTACCGCGATCACCCGTGCACCCCGCAGTGCCGCGCGGATGATAGCCCCGGTGCCAATCATCCCGCAACCGATCACCATCACCACGTCCAGGTCGGTGACAGCGGCCCGCGCTACGGCATGAAAACCAACACTCAGTGGTTCCACCAGCACCAGTTCCCGGGCATTAAGGTTGTCGGCGGTGATCACCTTTTGCCAGGGTACAACAATCTGTTCGCACATGGCACCATCGCGTTGCACACCCAGGGTCTGGTTAAACTGGCAGGCGTTGGGACGTCCGTTGCGACAGGAGGGACAGTTGCCGCAGCTGGTGTAGGGATTCACCGTACAGCGCATCCCTACCCTTATGTTCGCCGGAACACCCTCTGTCACCTGCTCTACCACGGCACTGATTTCATGACCGGGGATCACCGGCATGCGCACCATCGGATTCATCCCCAGGTAGGTATTCAGGTCCGATCCGCAGAATCCGGCGTAGATCACTCTCAACAACACCTCACCCGGTTTTGCCACCGGCATCTCCTTTTCCTGCAAGACGACCTGCCCTACAGCTAATATCTTTACTGCTTTCATTGTGATAGTTCCTAAAATTTCCTGTTTAACTGTTCAGCCAGGTGTCCCTGAAACGGGGTTCCAAAATTCTCTTTACATCGGCCAGCAACTCCTCGTTGAGAGGCTCCTCCATCCATTGCAGGTTCTGCATCACCGATGCGCTGCGGGTGGTGCTGAAGAGCGTGGTGGCAATCTGTTGATTCGATACGGCATATTGTATGGCCAGCTTTTCAATGCTTTCTCCTTTCTCCCGGCAGTAGTCGGCTGCCTTCCGGCAAAGCATTTTCAATGGCTCCGGTGCCGGATGCCAATCGGGTGCACCCCGCTCTGTCAGCAATCCCATGGAGAAAGGAGAGGCGTTGATCACACCCACCCCATGCTGTGCAAAATAGCCGAGGTAATCACCCAGGGCATCATCATTAAGTGTATAGTGACAGAAAGAGAGGATCGACTCCACGGTGCCCGGTGGCACATGATCAATCACATAGACGAAATGGCGGAGTGTCAGGTTGGTGATCCCGACATGCCCTACCACACCTTTCTCCCGTAACTCTACCAATTTAGGCAGTGTTTCATTGCAGACCAGGTCAAGATCGGCAAACTCAATGTCATGCACGTTGATCAGATCGATGTAATCGACATGCAGCCGCTCCATGCTCTCATAGAGACTCTCCTCTGCCCTTCGTGCCGAGTAATCCCACTCATTCACCCCCTCCTTGCCGTAGCGTCCCACCTTGGTAGAGAGGTAATAGCTCTTCCGGTCCGCTCTTTGTAATGCCTTCCCCAGCACTTTCTCCGCTTTGAGATGCCCGTAGTAAGGTGACACATCGATGAAATTGATCCCATGTTCCAACGCTGTCAGCACCGCTTCGATACCTTCATCCTCTTTCAGGGAGTGAAACACCCCCCCCCAGGGAGGAAGCTCCAAAGCTAAGGGGTGTTACCATCATACCGGTATTGCCGATTTCTCTTTTTTTCATATTTCAGACTTTCTATCTGCCACAAAGCAGGGGTACAATGAACAAAAGTAGAAATTTTTTCAGACAATCGACATCCTAAATACTCATCGTTATGTTCGACATCCATTTTTAATTAAAATTTGCTATATTTGCATTGGCGTGTTTCAATTCGTTGATCAATGAAGAAAGTTGTTTTCCTGTTGATGATATTCCTCTTTCACATCACCTTCATGCAGGGTGAAGAGCAACCCCGGAAGAAAGTGGCGGTGGTGCTCACCGGAGGATCAGCCAAAGGGTTTGTACATGTGGGTGTACTCAAGGTGCTGGAACGTGCGGGCATCCCAATCGACTACATTGCAGGTACCAGCATGGGAGCTGTTGTGGGCGGTCTCTATGCCGTGGGTTATGATGCAGAGATGATCGACTCGCTGATACAACAGCAAGACTGGAACTATCTGATGAGTGACAACATCTACCGTGAGAACCTTCCCGCAACACAAAGAGACAGACGGAACGAATTCATCGTCTCCCTCCCATACAGTTTAAACATCAGGGAAAGAAGCGGTAATGTAAGCCTGCCGCGTGGTGTCTTCTCCGGTCAAAACCTTTACAGCCTCTTTCTGAACCTCACCATCGGTTATCAACATGAGATGGATTTCGATGATCTCCCCACACCCTTCGGATGTGTGGCCGCTGATGCACGCACCGGCAAGGAGGTGGTCTTCAGGAAGGGGATCTTACCTGAAGCCATCAGAGCCAGCATGGCTATACCGGGAGTCTTCACACCGGTGGAGAAAGACAGCATGCTGTTGATTGACGGGGGAGTGGTTAACAACTACCCGGTTGATCTTGCCAGACAGATGGGGGCAGACATAGTGATCGGTGTGATCATTCCCCCCGATGAGAAGACAATCAAAAAGAACCGTGGCAACATTGCAGAGATAGCCGAACATCTTTCAAACTTCGTAGGGAAAGAAAAGAAGTTGCAAAATATCGATGACACCGATTTCCTGATCACACCCGATGTGCATCCTTACGGATCAATGGATTTCCAGAAGCCGGCAATCGACTCATTGATCGCACGTGGTGAGCAGGCCGCCATGGAGCAATGGGAAGCCCTCATGACACTGAAAGCATCGCTTGGGATCACCGGTGAGGATCCCCCTGTAAGAGCACGGCAAAACCCCTATATCCAATTTGACACCCTGCTGATCGAGCATGTCAGCGTGGAAGGAGTCTCGCCCCGTGATGTGAAATGGATGCTGCGCATGATTCCTGACAAAATTGAAAAGGTCACCCGCCACGATCTGGATGCAATGACAGCGCGCATTTATGGTGCGGGCCTCTTTTCGCGTGTTACCTATCGACTCGATGGTGACCAACCCTTCAACCTGGTTTTCCTAGTGGAGCCAAAGGAGCATAACACCCTTAACCTGGGTCTCCATTTTGACACCAGCGATATGGCAGCAATCCTTGCCAACACAACTGTCCGGCTGGGTGAGTCCTATAACTCAATGATTGATATCACCACGCGACTCAGTCGCGATCCTTACCTGCAGGTTGACTATACCATCAACAACGGCCTCTTTTACAAAGGGGGCATAAGCTATCGAATCAGCAAAAACGATCTGAGCATCTACAACAGAGGGCAGCTTTCCTATCACCTGGGTGTGCTGCGCAATGGTTTGAACCTGAATTTCTCCGAGTTCTATTTCGGCAACGTACAACTACATCTCGGTGCAGGCTTCGAATATTATGATTTCTTCAACCTCCTGGAACGAAATGAGATTCCAAATTCGCAGGGTATTGAAGACCACCTCTACATCAATTACATGATCAATGGGATATATGACAACCTGAACAGCATCTATTTCCCCTCATCGGGACAATACTTCTCCTTTCGCTATTCACTTCACACCGATAACTTTGTGCAAATGAAGGAGAATCTGCCACTCAGCGTGCTCAACATGAATTTCGCCAAGCCATTGCCACTGAGTGAAAAGACATTTCTCACACCTCGCATCTCCGCACGGTATGTGATGAACGACAGTGTTCCGTTTATCTACCGCAATTTCGTGGGGGGAAGAAGAGACGGGCACTACCTGCCCCAGCAAATAGCACTTCAGGGTTCCGCAGGAATGGAGTTACTGGAAAACATGGTGGTTACAGCCGATGCGATGATACACCACCAATTCAGGCAAAACAATTACCTCTACGCCAACCTCAATTACACCCTACACAACAATCATCTCTACAATCTCTACAAGGGAGATGATTACTGGGGATTCAATGCGGGTTACTCATTTCTCTCCATTGCCGGACCGTTAAGGTTGGAACTGGGTTACTCCGGTCTCTCACGAAAATTCCACCCCTATGTAAGCTTCGGATATCATTTCTGATGAGACCCTAAACTGCATCCAGTCCTCAATTGCATAATTAAAATCTATGAATGATAGTGCGCCTCATATTTTGAACCTATGTAAATAATCGTTATATTTGTATCAGAAAAATCAATCAGAACAATCACAAAAAAAGAATTAAATTATGAAAACATTGGATTATTTAGGTTTAGACCCCAAGAATGTAAAAAAGACAGTTGACGGACTTCAGGAGCTGCTGGCCAGCTTCCAGGTCTACTACACCAACCTGCGCGGTTTTCACTGGAACGTGAAAGGTGTAATGTTCTTTGGAGCACATGCCCGTTTTGAAGAATACTACGATGACGCAGCTGAGAAGGTAGATGAAATAGCTGAACGGATCCTGATGCTGGGTGGTGTCCCTGCACACAATTTCAGCGACTACCTGAAAGCATCTGCCATCAAGGAAACAGAGGTGGTAAGCGACCACAAGGAGATCCTCAAGCTGATTCTCGACAACCTGAAGGTGCTGATCTCACTGGAACGCAAGGTGCTTGAGACAGCCTCCGAAGGTGACGATGAGGGCACGGTAGCCCTGATGGGTGATTTTATCTCCGCTCAGGAAAAAACTGTTTGGATGCTCACTGCTACTCTTTCATAAGAGAGCAACCCTGCTAAAGATACTGAAAGCCGTTCCGCCACTATGGCAGGAACGGCTTTCTCATTGTTAGGACACGCCTGGAATATCTTTACTCATTCAGGATGCAACTCACCTGTTTCCAATCATCAAGTTAAACTGTCGGCGGTAGGTCTCCCCTATCGGGATCTGTTTTTTTCCGATGATGATCCTGTTCTTGTTGATGCTGCTGATCTTGTTCGTGTGGATAATGTAGGAACGATGCACCCGCATGAAACGATCGACAGGCAGCTCCTCTTCGAGCGACTTGAGGCTCATGAGCGAGAGGATCGGTTTGGGATCCTGCTCGGTATAGATCTTCACATAATCCTTCAACCCTTCAATATAGAGAAGATCCTCATATAAGAGGTGAATCAGCTTGTACTCCGATTTCACGAAGAGGCCTATTTTCTCCTGCCGATGCTCCGCGATAGGCTTCTGCTCGGTCATCTCAAACCAGTTGAGTGCCTTCTTGGCGGCGGAGTGGAATTCGGTGAAGGAGAATGGTTTCAGCAGATAGTCGATGGCACTCACCTTATACCCCTCAAGGGCATATTCACTAAAAGCGGTGGTGAAGATGATCCGGGTGTGGCTGCCAATGATGCGGGCAAACTCCATCCCGTTCACCTCCGGCATCTGAATATCAAGGAAAAGAAGATCCACCTTCTCACCCTCAATACGCTTCATAGCCGTGAGGGCGTTACTGTATTTCCCGGTGAGACGCAGAAAGGTAGTCCTTTCCACGTATGATTCGAGGAGGGACAACGCCAGTGGTTCATCATCAACGATCCAGCAGTTCAGTATCATCCTTTCGTTTTTTTGTGTCGATCACCAGCACGGTTGAATAGACATCATCCTCCACGGTGGTATGCCACAGATAGCTATCGGGATAGAGCAGTTCCAGTTTTCGTTTCACCAGATCCAGACCGATGCCGCTGCCGCTCTTGTCAGAACCACTTTTTGGGAAGTAGCTGTTACGGGTCACAAACTCCACCTTCCCGTCGGGATGCTCCTTTAACGAGATCTCGATGAAGGAGTCATGCTCACCGCTTATGCCGTGCTTGAACGCATTCTCCATCAAAGATATAAAAATTAGCGGAGAAATAAGGGTGTTGCTGCTGTCAGAATAATCAAAGCGGGTGGTCAACTTCACATGATCGGCCAGGCGGATGCGCATCAGCTCGATGTAGTTGCGCATGAAATCAGCCTCCTGTTTCAATGGAACAAAAGCCTGGTTGTTGTCATAGAGCAAGTGGCGCAAGAGCTTGCTCAGGTCCATCACAGCCTGCTGAGCTTTGGGAGGGTTAAACTCTATCAGGGCGTAGATGTTGTTGAGTGTGTTGAGCAGGAAGTGCGGATTGATTTGATTCTTCAGGTTCTGAAGCTCCGCCTCCGACTTGGCCTTCGCCAACTCCTTGCGTTCATTCTCCACCTGGAGCCATCGTACCGTCATCTTCAGAGCCACACTCAACCCCATCATCATGAAGAGCGAGGTGGAGTTGCGCAGTAAAAACAATAGCGGGAAAAAATTGTTCCCATTGGGTCGACCGCGCCAGCGGGGTCGCAGGTAAGGCCACAGGAACTCCATCAGTTCGCGTGTATAGTGCATGATGAATGAGACGGCAATGATCAGTACGATGTTCCACAGTATGAACGCCTTGTTCCTGCCTTTAAAGAGCAACTTCTCTATCAGGAGAAAGAAGTTTATGTAAAAAACCATCAGAAAACCAACCATCTCAGGTATGGAACGCAGGAACGGACGCCAGGTGAAGATGCGTTCCGAATCAATAAAAAAGTATGGGAGGATGAAAATCACCCCCCATAGTAACAGGTGCACAAACAGGTTGTTCCAACTGCCCCTTGTTTTTTGTTTCAAAGCCTGTCCCATTTCATTTTTTTACTCAAATTGAATAACCTTGTTACATTCTGCCACGACCACCACCGTAACCTCTACCTCTCTGCGGCATCATATCCTGTGCGGTGGCACCCCCCTTGAAGATGTTGAACCGATAGACGAAGTGCACCATGAAGTAACTGGTCAGCGTGTTGGTCGTGGTGTCACGGATATAGTTAGAGGTCACACTACGGCTGATGTTGGTGCGTTGTTGCAAGATGTCGTAAATTTTAAAACGTATGGTGCCGTTCTTTTGCTTGAAGACTGTTTTCTGCAGTGAGGCATTCCAGAGCCACTCGTTCTGTTCGAAGCCATCGGTATAACCCGAGTTGGTGGAGTAGTTGATATCGCTCTCCAGGCTTATATCCCATGGCAGGTAAATGGTGGTTGAGGCATTCCCCCCGTAGTTGAGATAGTTCTGGTTCTGCTGACCCTCCAGACTGTTGGTCACGTTGTTGTAGTTCACATTCCCCCGCACGGCAAAATCAAACTGATCGGAACGATAATTGAGTCCCAGCATCTCCATCAGCGACATCCGCTTGTTGGTGTTCTTCTCGTTGTTGCTAAATCCGTTTGTGTTGCTATAGCTGGCGAACGACATGGAGAAAATTGAAAACTTTATGTTCTTCAGCGGCACGTTGAACATCATACGCCCGTTCACGTTCCAGTTGCCCTCCACATTGCGGTAGGTGGTCTCCCGGCGACCGGTGGAGATATCGGTGAAGGAAGAGGTGACGATGTCGTTTGTCATATAACCACCATTGACGAAGGTGTTAAACGAGCTGGCCTTCTCCGGGTTGGACCACTGATAACGGATGTTGAGGCGATGCTCAAAGGATGGTTTCAGGTCCGGATTACCGTAACTGATGTTGAGCGGATTGCTCACATCCACCACGGGTGAGAGTTGTGCGATTGAGGGCTGATCAGTATCACCAAAATAACGCAGCCGCAGGTTTTTGGTACGGCTCCAGCGATAGTTGAGCTGTGCCATGGGTGAGTAGTTGACCACCTTCTGCTCACCTTCGTAGATCATGTTACTACCCACGAATGTTTTGCTGCGTGAGGAGGAGGGTTGTATGGAGAAACCGAACATGTAGTCATATTTCTCTCTCACCCCCTTGAAGTTGGCTTCGATCTCCTGACTCACAAAGTTGTTCTCCAATCGCTTGCTGTAGACTGTGTCGAGCACGGTGTAGTTACCGGCGTCATCCTTGGTACGGGTGTCCCTGTCTGAATCGGAGTTGTTTGTACGATACTGATAGGCTAGTTGAAGATAATGACTCTCGCCCAACGGTTCCACATAGGAGAGATACCCCCTCAATGAACGGTTCTCACTGATGTTGGTGAAACGTTGGTCAATCAGGTCGTCGGGACGTGTGCCGTTGTAAAAGGTCCCCGAGAGACTTGTTCCGTCGTTCTCAGAGTCACCGCCCTGTGCTCTCACTTGCACACTCAGGATCCTCCCTTCCTTTCCCAGCTCACGGCTGGCATCGAGGTTGAATGAATAGTTCTTGCCGGTTCCCTCTGAAAAGTAGTCGGAGTCACCATAGTTGATGGTATCTCCCGATAATTCGTTCTCGGTATAAAATTCACCCATCTCGTTGCGTTCATTGGTATAATAGGAGAAAGCAGGACGGAAGATGATACGTGTAGCCGAGTCGGGCTCCCACTCCAGGCGGAGGTCAGCCCCGAAGTTCTGGCTGATGCTGTTTGAACGGTTGCGTTCATCCTCCAGGGTATTGCCTGCACTGAGGATGTGTTGGGTGAAGACATCCGAGTTGACGTTGGTATCAGTGAATCCGTAGCGGACGTTGCCACCCAGCTTCAGCTCGGGTGAGAACTGCTTGCTGAAGTTGCCGCCGGTGTTCCCGGAGGTGGAGATACCACTATTGCCACCCCATCCGCCTCTGCGGCCACCGCCACCCATGTTACCGAACATGGCGCTGGAGAGATCTGAGAAACCGGCGTTGTTGGTATTATTGATGCTACCCAGAAAGGTATACTGATCCTTGTCCTTCATGTAGTTGACCATGGCGTTGCCCTCGTAGCGCTCCTGGCTGCCATAGCCGGCGAAAGCGTTGCCGAAGAGTCCCTCTTTCATGCCGGGACGCACGGTGAGGTTGATGACGTTCTCCTCTTCGCCATCGTCGAAGCCGGTCATTTGCGCCTGCTCCGTTCTACGCTCGAGCACCTGCAGCTTGTCGACCATCCTTGCCGGCAGGTTCTTCGACGCCACCTTCGGGTCATCACTGAAGAACTCCTCTCCATCTACCAGGATCTTGGTAATCTCCTTACCGTTGACGGTGATTTTACCCTCTGCATCGATCTCCACGCCGGGCATCTTCTTGAGCAGATCCTCCACAACCGCACTCTCGGTCACCTTGTAGGAGTCGGCATTGTATTCCAGGGTATCACCCCTCACGGCAATCTCTGCCGCCTTGGCAGTCACCACTGTCTCGGAGAGCAGGATGTTGTCGCTGCCTAATAGGATGTCTCCCAGCCTCACATTGGGTTGTTGCGCATTCACCTCAACATTTCGGAATTGTTCGAGATAACCAATGTATGAAACCTGTACAATATAACTTCCCCGGCTCACGGGAATCGAGAAACGACCATTTTCGTCGGTTGCCTTGCCGGTGACAAAAGTGCTGTCGGCTTGTTTCAGAATGCGCACGTTGGCGAGCGATACCGGTTCTTCGGTATCCCTGTCGATAAGTCTTCCGGAGATATTGTTGGTTGTTGCAGTCTGAGCATTTAATGTAAGCAATGTACCAACGATGGCAATCAGTAAGAGTGATATTTTTTTCATTTTGTCTTTAACAGATTGTTTGATTCGTAATTGAAATAAATTTAGAAACACTCCACAAAAATAGTTCCTGCAAGGGTCTACGGCAAATGAAATAGATGAACAACGCGGTTTTATCGACAAAACACTCTCTTTTGAGGAGCAATGACAAAGAAGAGGGGAATCGAAAAGAACATTTATCTCTATTTCATAATTTTTTTTTACTTTTGTCAATCATTCAAAAGATCATGTAAGAAATTCGTTACCCGCCTCGGGTAAGTAAACCGACCTTTTATGTTGAAATCATTAAAAAATGAAGATTGGGTAGCTACCATCATCGGTGGAGTGATACTGTTATTTGTGATTCTTATCCCATCGGTGATGCAGCACTATGCTGCCGTATCGGTTATAGTTGCATTGCTGGCCTGGCTGGGGTACCGTTTCATGGGCAACCGCGACAGGGGACAGTTCCTGCTCTCTTTCGGTGTCATCTTTCTATTGGCATGGCTTTCACGAAGCCTTACCGGCATCCCCTTAATCAAGAGCACCGGCTTTGAATCGGTCTTCTTTGCCGTAATCATCGGACTGCTGATCCGCAACACCATCGGCTTGCCCAAATGGCTGGCACCGGCGGCCCGCAGTGAATACTACATCAAAGCGGGACTGGTGATCCTGGGTAGTTCCATCTTCTTTCAACAAATCATGGTGGCCGGATCTCTTGGCATGGTGCAGGCGGTGATCGTGGTGCTCTCAGTCTGGTACTTCAGCTTCTGGATAGCAACCCGCCTCTTTCGCATCGACAAGGAGATGTCGATTCTACTCTCAAGCGCGGTCTCCATCTGTGGTGTCTCGGCGGCAGTGGCCACCAGCGGTGCTATGAAGGGAGATCCCAAGAAGCTCTCGTTCGTCATCTCACTGGTACTGATCATCGCCATCCCGATGATGTATCTACTCCCCTGGCTGGCTCAAATAATTGGTCTGAGTCAGGAGGTGGCGGGTGCATGGCTGGGTGGCACCATCGACACCACCGCAGCGGTAGTAGCCTCCGGTAAGTTCATTGGTGAAACTGCTGAGAAATACAGTGTGATCATCAAGTCGGCACAGAACGTGCTGCTGGGAGTGGCTGCCTTTGCCATCTCCATCTACTGGTCCTACAAGGGAACCAACAGTGACATCCGCCCTTCGGGGAGTGTTCTCTGGGAGCGTTTCCCAAAGTTCGTGCTCGGTTTCATGGCAGCATCATTGGTGTTCAGTTTTGCTTTCGATCTGGAAACAGGTAAGGCTTTGTCGAAAGTGGCCAATAAGGGAGCACGGGAACTTCTCTTCTCGCTGGCTTTCGTCAGCATCGGCCTGGAGACCGATTTCCGTTATATCTTCAAGAAAGAGAATACCAAATACATCTGGTCGTTCCTGACAGCACAAACCTTTAACATACTGCTCACTCTGCTGATCACATGGCTGTTGTTCAGCTCCTTATAAGCAACTCTCCCGGCAGCAGTAAGTTTAAAGTTCGCGCGCCAGCTTGATCCAACGGAAATTGGCTTTTTCCGGTGTGATCTCCACCCACGCATCGAGTTGAAACTCGAAGCAGACGGCAGAAGCGGTGGGGAGGTTGTCGAGGCGTACCCCCAGATCGTTGATCAGCTCGGTCACACCTGGATTGTGACCCACGTAGAGACAGCTCTCCACGCTGTCAGGCAACTTGGAGAGGTTGTTGAGGATCCAGGCGGCAGGTGCAAAATAGAGGTTCTGATCGGTTTGAATCATCTCTTCGGAATATGTAAGGCCTTGTGCTGCCTGGATGGCTGTTTCGTGAGCTCTTCTGGCTGATGAGGCGAGAATGAGGTCGGGTTTACCAAAACGGTTTGCGATATAGTCACCCATATCCCGGGCATTCTTTCGCCCCCGTTCTGTGAGTATCCTGTCGTAATCATCCTTGGCCATTGTATCTTGTTCGGCTTTGCCGTGTCGCAGTATAATAAGTGTCTTCATCTCGTTGGTGACGTTTTAAGTGCACAAAATTACAGATAATATTTCAGATACCCTGTAGACTCATTCATGCATGAACAGAAAATATGAGTAAAAAACAAACCTTTCCTCCTCTTTTTGCGTTTTATAACAAACCACTGCCCTATGACCAAAAAAATCGCTAAGACAGCAGTCATTATTATCGCTGCATTGCTACTGCTGTTGATTGCGGCTTACCTTTACCGATCCTTTACACCGACCAGTCGTACGGCAGCTCCGAACGTGACCGGCCTATTGGTCACAGGCCTCCTGGCGGGCGGACTTATCACCTACTTGTGGGTACAGTTGCGAAATGCAAGAAGAGCATCCTCGGGCGTGCGCAGCGAGTCACACACGGTGGTGGAGGGTGTGAAGCGTGTCTTCAAGATCGTGCTGGCGGAAGGTCAGCTCAACGAAATCTACAACTACGAGAATACCAAGAAACTGCTAAAATTCATTCCCTCCACCAAAAAGGCACTGGTAATTGTACGTGCACGGGTGCTGATCGGCTACGACGTGAAGAAGTGCCGCTGGGAAATTGATGAAGAGCAGAAGCGGGTGCGTTTGCTGGAGTTCCCGAAGCCAGAGATCTTCTCAGTGGAGACCGATTTCAACTACTACTACTTTGAAGATGATCTTTTCAACTTCATCGGTCGAAGCGACCTGCAGAAGATACAGGAATTGGCCAAGGAGCAGGTGAAAAAGGCTGCCCTCAAAAGCGGTTTGATGAAGATCGCCGCCGACCAGATGAAGCTACTGCTCGGTGAAGTGGTCAGTGCCAACCATTGGCAGCTGGAAAACATGTCGTTAATCGATGAGTATGCTTACCCCGAGCCGCAGGAACCGAAAGCCGAAGAGGAGGTTGCACTGCTCCCACAGCAAGAGGGTAGCACACCCATGCAGAAAATAAACCATCTTATCGACAAGGCAAGCGATCTGTTAAAGTATTGATTAATTACTCCCAGCTGAGCAGCACCTTGCCACATTGACCGCTCTCCATCACATCAAACCCTTTCTGGAACTCCTCAACAAGGAAACGATGGGTGATGATGGGGGTGAGGTCGATACCGGAAACGATCATCTGTTCCATCTGGTACCATGTCTCCCACATCTCCCGTCCGTAAATGCCTTTCAGGGTGAGCGCCTTGAAGATGATCTCGTTCCAGTCAACTTGTGTGTTGTTGGGAAGGATACCCAGCAGTGAGATTTTGGATCCGTTGTACATGTTGTCAATCATCTCGCGGAAGCCGGCAGGTGACCCCGACATCTCCAGCCCCACGTCGAAACCACGCATGCCCAGTTGCGTCACTGCCTGTGCAATGGTCTCTCCCTTTGAGGGATTCACCGTGAGGGTTGCTCCCATCTTGCGGGCGATTTCTAGGCGGTAATCACTCAGGTCGCTCACCACAATGTAGCGTGCCCCTGCGAAACGGCAGATGGCAGTGGCCATGCTGCCGATCAGTCCCGCACCGGTGATCAGCACATCTTCGGCGATCAGTGGAAAGGAGAGCGCCGTATGGGTGGCATTGCCAAATGGATCCATGATGGAAGCAATCTCATCGGGGATGCGCGGGTCGAGCTTCACCACGTTGGAAGCCGGTAGTGAAAGGTACTCCGCGAATGCACCGTCACGATTTACCCCCACACCGATGGTGTTCTCGCAGACGTGCAGCTTGCCGCGACGGCAGTTGCGACAGTGACCGCAGGCGATGTGACCCTCGCCCGTCACGCGGTCGCCCACCTTAAGGTTCGTAACACCGCTCCCCATGTCCACTATCTCGCCCACATACTCGTGGCCAATCGTCATGGGTGTCTTGATGGTTTTCTGCGACCAATCGTCCCATTTGTATATGTGCAGGTCGGTACCACAGATTGATGTCTTTTTAATCTTAATCAGTACATCATTCACCCCTATTGAGGGAACGGGAACTTCTTCCATCCAGATGCCCTTCTCGGGACGCAATTTAACGAGTGCTTTCATATTGTCAGTTGTCAGTTGTAAGGGGTTGTTATATGATTCCTAAATTCTTTCCTACCTTGGTGAAGGCGGCGATGGCTCTGTCGAGGTGTTCACGTTTATGGCCGGCGGAGAGTTGCACACGAATGCGTGCCTGCTCTTTCGGTACCACGGGGTAATAGAAGCCGGTGACGTAGATTCCCTCCTCCAGCAGGTCGGCAGCGAACTGCTGCGACAACTTAGCATCGTAGAGCATCACGGCACAAATGGCAGATTGTGTTGGCTTGATGTCGAAGCCTGCCTCTTTCATGCGACTGACGAAATAGTCCACGTTCTCATGCAGCTTGTCCTGCAGCTCATTCGACTCCTGTAGCAAGCGGAATGCCTCGGTGCCGGCCGCTGCCACCAGGGGGGGGATGGAATTGGAAAAGAGGTAGGGACGTGACCGCTGCCGCAGCATGTCGATGATCTCCTGCCGTCCGGTGGTGAATCCACCGATGGCGCCACCAAAAGCCTTACCCAGCGTACCGGTGATGATGTCCACCTCACCCTGCAGGTTGTAAAGTTCCGTCACCCCTTTGCCGGTCCTGCCTACCACGCCGGCTGAGTGGCTTTCATCCACCATCACCAGCGCATCATATTGTACGGCCAGCTCCATGATCCGGTCGAGCGGCGCCACGTTGCCATCCATGGAGAAGACACCGTCGGTGACGATGATGCGGAAACGTTGTGCCTGTGACTCCTGTAGTTTTGCCTCCAGATCTTCCATATCTGCATTGGCGTAGCGGTAGCGCTTCGCTTTGCAGAGGCGTACGCCGTCGATGATGGAGGCGTGGTTGAGGGCATCCGATATGATAGCATCCTCATCGGTGAAAAGCGGCTCAAAGAGGCCTCCGTTGGCGTCGAAACAAGCGGCGTAGAGGATGGTATCGTCGGTGCCGAAGAAGCGGCTGATGGTCTCTTCCAGTTGCTTGTGATAATCCTGTGTACCGCAAATGAAGCGTACCGACGACATGCCATAGCCGCGTTCTTCCAGTGCTTTTGTCGCTGCATTGATGAGTCGTGGGTGGTCGGAGAGCCCCAGATAGTTGTTGGCGCAGAAGTTAAGCACCTCCTGTCCCGACTCTACCCTAATCTCCGCCCGCTGTGGGGTGACTATGATCCGCTCCCTTTTGTAGAGTCCTGCCTCCTCGATGGCCTTCAATTCAGCCTGGAGGTGTTGTTGCATTTTTCCGTACATGGTTTTTTAATTTTTAGCATACAGCTGTCAGCATGCAGCATTCAGCTGTTGGTTTTATTCATTTAAACATCCTCAGCCTCATCTGTGAGGGATGAAGGAAGTGATTTTTTTGTCTTGACACCCAGTTCACGCAGCTTCTCCGCCTGACCTATCAGGTTTCCCCTACCCGACGTGAGCTGACCATAGGCGTTGTCGTAGCTTCGTCGTGCCCGCTCGAGATGTGTATCGATCTCGGTGAGGGAACCGATGAAGTTAACGAATTTATCATAGAGGGCGGCGCCCCGCTCGGCAATCTCGATAGCATTGCGGTTCTGATACTCTCTTTTCCATAGATCAGCGATCAGCTTGAGGGCGGCGATCAGGTTGGTGGGACTGATCAGCAGGATCTTCCTTTCGTAGGCGTACTGCCACAGCGACTCCTCATGTTGCAGTGCCAGCAGGTATGCCGGCTCGTTGGGGATGAACATCATCACGAAGTCGAGCGATACGGCGTACTCCTGGTAGCTCTTGCGACTCAGCTCCTCTATGTGGCGCCGCACGGAGCGCAGGTGATCGCCAATCAGTCGCTGCTGCTCCGCAGGGTCATCGCTCCCCACGTAGTTGGCATAGGCGGTAAGCGACACCTTGGCATCGATAATCACCCGCCGTTCGTCGGGGTAGACGATGATCACATCCGGCTGCATTCGGTTCCCTTGCTCATTGGTAAGTGTGTTGCCATCTGCATCGCGCAAATACTCCTGTACGAAGTACTCACGCCCTTTCACCAGGCCGGAGCGCTCCAAGATGTTCTCCAGAATCATCTGTCCCCAGTCTCCCTGCGTCTTGCTGTTCCCCTTGAGAGCGTTTGTCAGGTTTACAGCCTCGGTGCTGAGCCGGTCGTTCAGTTCCCGCAGCTTTTTCACCTCCTCGCCCAGCGAGAAACGCTCCTTGGCCTCGGTGATATAGACCTCCTCCACCTTTTTGCGGAAGCGGTCAATATTCTCCTCCAATGGCTTTAGGATGATGTTGATGCTCTCTCTGTTGTGACGGGTGAATCGTTCGCTCTTCTCCTCCAGGATCCTGTTAGCGATCTGTTCAAACTCCAGGTTAAACTGCTTGTGGAGGGCTTCGATCTCACTCTTCTGTCCCTCCATCTTTTCCATCATAGCCCTGTTTTCGGCAGTGACAGTTGCCAGTGAGCGGTGCAGCGACTGGTTTTTCTCCTCCAGTGCCGCATGATCGCCCTTCGGGATCATCTTCGTCCGCATGAAGAGGGTTCCCATAATCCAGGCGATCAGGCCTCCCACCACGAAACCTATCAGCAGATAAAGAAGTTCCATAGACAGTTTTCGATCGTTGTTTTCATTTCACCGCAACACAACGAGCTGTTACAGATGCTACTTAAAGCTTTTGAGCTGGTGACCCATCCGCTTCTTCTTGGTCTCCATGTAAAAGTGGTTGTAAGCATTTGGCTCGATCTCCAGTGGCACGTTCTCCACCACCTCAAGGCCATAAGCTTCCAGGCCAATACGCTTGGTGGGGTTGTTGCTCATCAGTCGCATCTTGGATACCCCCAGGCTCCGCAGGATCTGAGCACCCACACCATAGTCCCGTTCGTCGGCCTGATAACCGAGGTGCAGGTTGGCATCAACGGTGTCGAGGCCTTCCTCCTGCAGTTTGTACGCCGCCGCCTTGGCCATGAGACCAATGCCGCGGCCCTCCTGGTTGAGGTAGATCAGTACACCCTTACCCTCTTTCTCTATCAATTGCAATGCCTTGTGAAGTTGCTCGCCACACTCACAGCGCATTGAGCCGAAGATGTCACCTGTCATGCAGGATGAGTGTACCCGCACTAACAGGGGTTCATCGTCACCCCACTCACCCTTGATAAGTGCCACATGCTCCTGACCGGTCGAGATCTGCTGGAAGGCAATCATCCGGAAGTCACCATAGGCAGTGGGCAGATGTACCGATTCCCCCCGTTCGATAAGCGACTCGCTCTTCAGGCGGTACTTGATGAGGTCGGCCACTGAGACAATTTTCAGATTGAACTTGCGTGCCATCTCCATCAGTTCAGGCAGCCGTGCCATAGAGCCGTCCTCCCTCTTTATTTCGGCGAGTGCTCCCGCAGGATAGAGGCCTGCCAGGCGAGCAAAGTCGATTGTAGCCTCGGTATGACCAGACCTGCGCAGCACACCTTTTGTCTGAGCACGCAGGGGGAAGATGTGACCGGGACGACCGAAGTCCTCGGGGGCTGTTTCCTGGCGTGTCAACGCCAGAATGGTCTGTGCCCTGTCGTAAGCCGAAATACCTGTTGTACATCCGTGCGTGAGCAAGTCGATGGATATGGTGAAGGGGGTTGAGTGCACAGATGTGTTATGCGACACCATCATGGGCAGATCGAGCTCCTCAGCACGTTCGCGGGTGATAGGTGCGCATATCAGACCACGCGCATGGGTCTCCATGAAGTTAATCTTTTCGGGAGTGATGCACTCGGCAGCGATCACCAGGTCCCCCTCGTTCTCCCTGTCCTCGTCATCCACCACAATGATGAAGTTGCCCTTGCGGATCTCCTCAATGGCTTCTTCAATGGTGTTCAGAATAATTTTTTGTTCCATTTATATGAATTGGTTTTGAGCGGTTTTTTCATATACCAGGGGATAATCCTTGCGAATGACCCCTGCCAGCTCTTCGCTGCGCTGGGCTATGCTTCTCAGGTCTTTCCTGATGCGCACTTCAAAGGGATAGGAGAGCAGCCTCAGGAGGATGCCCAACGGGAAGAAATACATCGCAATGCGAGACGGCAGAGAACCGGGACGAAAGATCCTTAAATTGCTGATCAGCACGGGAAATTCTTCTGCTTTCGCCAGTATGTCGAGGTCGTGCGCATTGGATACCTGGTTGAGGGTGATCTCCATCTTGCTTTTAAGGGTACGCAATTCCTGCTCATAGCCCTCATTGCTCCAATAATCCCTGTATGAGAAGCCGTTGTATTTCTCCAGGATGTGATTTGTATCATGGGAAATCTCTTCCATCATCGCTGTGATGGCAGGGAAATCGGGTTTGTCTATCACCACGCTCTTCACCGGATAAGATCGTTTCTCGCGTATGAAGAAGAGCCTCTTGAAAAACTGGGTATAGGTGTCGGCATTCATGATCACCGAGTCGTTCATTGCCTTGTAGGTAAGGAAGACCCCTATGGGCAGCAAGGTGAGTGCGCTGAACCACATACCGAACCAATGCACCCAGACACCGTCGCGGGTCATTTTGTATCCGACGTTGTCGACGATGTAGTAGATGATGAAGAGGATCACTGAAATGACAATGGGTGTACCCAGTCCCCCTTTGCGGACGATAGATCCCAGCGGAGCCCCGATGAAGAAGAAGAGGAGGCAGGTAAAGGGGATGGTGAACTTGCGGTGCCACTCTACCCAGTGACGGTTGATGGTTTTACGGGTAGTAGTCTTATTGAGTGAGCGGAAGAGGAACTCGTTGCTGTTGTTTTCCGCTTTGTGAAAGGCGGATTGCAATACGGAAGATTGTTTGTTCAACGTCATCGACTGGAGCAGGGTATCGGGTCGCGGCACCTCTGTCTCCACTGTTGAAGAGCGTGCTGCCAAAATCAACGAATCTTTCTGATTGGCGGGATAGCTGTTCCTGAAAGAGAGATGGGAGTAGTTCTTCATCAGGTTCCGATCCATCAGGTTCACACTGTCGAGAATCACCGTCATCGAGTCGATAGAGACACTCAACTCAGAAAGGTTCTTCGATACATAGTTGCTTGTAGAGCTGCCTTCGATTACATCCTCCCCCATCCGGTTGAAGTTGGCATCGTATGAGATCATCATGGTCTTGGTGTCAAAATTCTCCCGTGCATAGGGCACAAAATCGGCACGATAACGTGATGAAGAGCCCTCAGTGAAGTTCTGGAACTGCTGTCCGCTGTACATGGTGAAAATGAGCATGGTCTTGTCCTCGGTCATGCTCATCCGTGCCGAGTCGCAAACGATCACCGCCATGTTGTTGAAACCGCTGGCCACGTCATAGATCAGCACATCATGAAGCATGCCTGTCTCGCGATCTTTCTTTCCAACGTATAGGTTGTAGCCGTCAATCTCCTTGTAAAAGACCCCTTCGGGCACATCCAGTTCGGGAGAAGCTTGTCGGATCGATATCAACAGTGAGTAGAACTTGGTCTGTATCCTGGGGAGGGCATTGTTTTGGAAGAAGAAAGCACCCAGGCTGATGAAAGCGATGAGGATGATGAGCGGCTTCATGGTCTTGAGCAGGGGGATGCCGGCCGATTTGATGGCGAGCAGCTCCAGGTTCTCCCCCAGGTTCCCGAAAACCATGAGCGATGCCAGCAGTATTGCCAGTGGAAGTGCCAGTGGAATCAGGTTGAGGGCGGCATAAAAAAACATCTCCCCAATGACATTCAGCTCCAGTCCCTTGCCCACCATGTCCTCCACATACTTCCACAGGAACTGCATCAGCACCAGGAAGAGGCAGATGACGAAGGTCATCAGGAAAAGCGGGATGAAAGTGGTCAGGATATACCTGTACAACCGCTTTATGTAGGTAATTCTATTCATCCGTTTCGCACAAAAAGAGATCAGTCAGTTTTGATCACAAAGATAGTAAAATCAAACGGAGAATCGTGGTTTGAAAAATGTAAAGATGATTAAAGCAACTCCTTTCACATGTTGGGTTGCATCAAACGCCAAGGCGTCTTTTGAGCAGCTCCACCTGCGATTCCCAGAGTGTGATGGCATCTCCCTTTTCATCCGGTTCAGCAAAATCGGTGATCTCGAGCGTCATCTCGCCAGAGAGATCCAGCTTACGCAAGATAAACTCGAAGTAGATGTTATCATCCTCTTCGTCGAGCCAGTGGTACCTGATTAGAGTCTGGGGCTTGCTGTAAACAATTTGTGCATCGTTTGACGATTTCCCCCACAGGAAGGTGTAGCGTGTCTCCGTTTCATCCATCAGTACCTCATCAGCAAACCACTCCGATAGTCCGTCAATCTGGCTTATCATGCGCCATAAACTGTTCAGGGTAGCGCTTCCCATCAGGAACTCGATATGAAACTTCTCTTTCGCCATTAGTCTTGTTAAAATATGGGCCACAATATACAACATTTTTCCGGATCACCATAGAAACGCATGTATAAAAAAGGCAATGGCGGGGAGTAGCCTCACACTCCGGGAGGTTAGGAACGTTCACCGGTACATCACACCGGGAGATACTCCACAAAAGCCTCAATGGCTTCGTAAGAAGCCAATCCGAGCTTCCAGTAGGTATCGGCCGTAGTGCGGTTGCGTTCTTCGGAGCGTTGCCAGAAGAGCCGTTCATCGTCGCCCAGGAAGGGTGCACTCTCCATCTGCGACTGGTGACGGAGGATGGCGTTGCGTTTCTGGCGTAACTCCTCGGGAGAAAGGGGCACCGCCATCTCAATATGGTCTATCTCCCACTCCATCCATGCACCACGGTACATCCATACGCGGCAATCCTTGAACCACTCCTCCTCCTTGATCATGTCTACGGACGCAAGGATGGCGTCGAGACAAACCTTGTGTGTGCCATGCGGGTCGGCCAGATCACCTGCAACATATATCTGGTGAGGCTTAATGGTCTCGATGAAATCCTTCACAATCATCACATCCTTCTCGCTGATGGGATTCTTCTTCACCTTGCCGGTCTCGTAGAAAGGAAGGTCCAGGAAGTGAACATTCTCCTCCGGCAGGCCCACGTAACGATCGGCTGAGCGGGCTTCCTCGCGACGGATCCGTCCTTTGATGAAAAGGATGTCGGGGGTGTCGATATCTTCGTTGGTCTTCTCATACAAGAGATATTTGCGGATACTCTCGTACTTCTCCAACAGATCCCTGTTCTCGGGTGTGAACTTCTTGCGCATGCTGTTAAGTACGGAGATGTAACGAATCACCTCTTCATCTCCCACGGCGATGTTTCCGGATGTCTGGTAGGCCACGTGTACTTCATGTCCCTGGCTCACCAACCGCTGGAATGTACCTCCCATTGAGATCACATCGTCATCTGGATGGGGACTGAAGATGATTACCCTCTTGGGATAGGGCTTTGCCCGTTCGGGGCGGTAGGTATCGTCAGCATCGGGCTTACCTCCTGGCCAACCGGTAATGGTATGTTGAAGATCGTTGAATATCTTGATGTTGACATTGTAAGCCGAGCCATAGAGAGTGATCAGTTCACTCAGTCCGTTGTCATTGTAGTCCTTGTTGGTCAGTTTCAGTATTGGCTTGTCCACCACCTCGCAGAGCCAGACAATGGCGCGACGGATCAGCTTGCTGGTCCACTCGCAATTGGTCACCAGCCAGGGGCGACTGATACGTGTCAGCGCGGAAGCTGCTGCCAGGTCTACATATACCTTGGTCTCAGTATGTGTCTGCAATATAGATCCCGGCACCATGTCGCTCACGGGCCCTTCCACAATGTCACGAATGCTCTCTGCCTTCTGTTCGTTCCATGCAATCAATGCAATCTTGCGGGCGTTCATCATGTCATAGAGTCCCATGGTGATGGCGCTCACCGGAACCTTGTCGAGCGAACCGAAGTTGCGAGCGATGTCCTTACGGGAGTCACCATCAAGCATCACCAAGCGTGTCTGCGAGTGGAGGCTGCTGCCGGGCATATTAAAGCCTACATTTCCCTTGCTGCCAAGTCCCAGCAACAGGTAGTCGAGCCCTCCCTTTTGCCGGAGTCTCTCCTCATACTCCTCACACTTTTCACCGATCAAATCCTTCTCGGCGGTAGCATCGGGAGAGAAGATGTTGGAAGGTTCCATGTCGATTTGATCAAGAAACACCTCTTTCAACATCTGCAGGTTGCTAAAAGCGAAATCGAGCACCGGGTAAAACTCGTAGGTGTTGAACACCAACAGGTTGCGGAAGCTTACTCCCTTTTCCTTGTGATGTCTCACCAGTTCTTCGTAGACTGGTATCGGCGATGCCCCACCGCTGATGCCCAGCACAAACGGCTTCCCTTCATGCTGTTTTTGCAACATCTCCTGTACGATTTCTTCGGCAACATTCCTGGCAGCCCACTGCGGCTCCTCATAGATTTCAATGGCCAGTTTTTCATACCGTGAGAGGTTGTACTCCTCAAAATCGTTTTCAGGCTTGTAATATTTTTTTGGAACGCGATCAAGTGTTATGTGTGAACTCAGATCCAGTTTCATGATTAATTATTTTTTATTGTTTGATTTTATCGTTTCATTAACATCCTACCGGGAAAGTTGTTTTCCTGCGGGTATACTTTTCATCAATTATTACGATCAAACGGCTGCCTCCTTTTTCCGGTCCATGTTCCTGGTGATGCGGGCGTAGAAGAAGAGTGCGATGGCCGAAATGGCACCAATCCCCACGAAGACGTACCAGATGTAATGTGCGTGTTGTGTCGCAGCGGCATAAGCAACGCTGTCCACGACACCCACCTCATTCATGAAAAGCCTCGGATCAGGGCAGTACCTGTCGAGCAGGAAGCCGGAGAGTCCGAAGGCGAAGAGGAAGGAGAAAAAGGAGTGAAGATGGCTGAAGCCCAGGTAGAGTCCCTCTTCTCCGGTAGGAGCCTGCAAGGAGAAATACTCCAGGTAGCGGGGTGAGATGAAGCACTCCGCCAGTGCCTGAAAGGCGATGCCAACGATCATCATAAAGGCCACGGGATGCAACCCCAGGATGTATGCCTCACCCACCTGTGATCCGAGCGACATCAACAGTGCCGAAAAGGGGATGATAATCATGCCAATCATCATGGAGGTGATGGCGCTCCGTTTCTTCATCAGCGAAGTGACAAAGTTGACCGCCAGGAAGACCACCAGAGGATTCACGTTGGCGTACCATCCGGGAGAGGCGCTCTCGCCGATCATGCGGATCACATACTTGGGCATGGTGGCATACATCTGGCTCTGTATCATCCAGAAGCCGCTCACGATGATGATCAGCAGCATCAGTCGCCCGTTGAGCAACACCTTACCCATGGAGCGGCCAATCTCAAGAAAGCTCTTTCCTTTACCTTCCGTCTTTGTGGACTTGTAGAAGAGATAAACGGCGATCAGTGCCAGGAGAGTCATCGCTGCAGAGAAATAATTGAGGTAGACCAGTCCCTGGTCGCCCATGCTCCTTCTGAGGGGGTCCACAACCGTCTTGCCGGTGAAGGCACCAATGTTGACCATCATATAGAAGATGGAGTAGCCACGCGCCCTGTTCTCGGGAGTGGTTTCGCGCGCCACCGTGCCGGAGATGACCGACTTGATGAAAGCCCCGCCAATGACCACCAGCACCAGGGGTGCGATGATCGACCAGCGGAGGTAGCTATCCTGTAGGCCGGTATAAGTGGTGGTCATCTCATAGTCCACCAGTCCCGCGCTTTCCAGCAGTGTGGGGAGGATGCCCAATCCGGCATAGCCCACGGTGAGCAGTGCGAACGCCAGGATGATGGCAGAACGGAAGCCGATCTTATCGGCATAAGCCCCTGCAAAGAGGGGCAACAGGTAAAGCATGGCCGAGAAGATACCCGCAATGACACCCGCCTCGATATCGGAGAAACCCCACACGTTGGAGAGGTAGAGCGTAATGACGATGAATACGGCATAATAGGCCAGTCGCTCGAGCAGCTCCACAAAGTTGGCTACCCAGAAAGGTTTTGTAAATTTAACCATCGGCAGGGATATTATCAGTTATTTATATCGCATTTTTAAATTAACGACAAAGTTAAATAAATATTTTAAATATACATCTGTTAAATACTCATTTTTATATTGCATTATTCAAGGTCGATGACGGTGATGCCAGCACCTCCAAACTGCACATGCTCATCTGCGAAGTGGCTCACACCATTCACAGTAGCGAGGTATTCGCGAATAATCTGTCTCAGTGCGCCGGTACCGGTACCGTGCAGAATGCGTACGCGTGCAGCACCCAGCTGGATGGCATCGTCGATGAAGTAAATCACCGCCTGCAACGCCTCATCTCCCCGCATTCCCCGCACATCGATATCCTGTTTGAAACTGAGCTTGCGCTCCTGTATCAGGTCGCGAGTGTTGGAAGCCTTCTGTTCCCGTTTGATCTGGTTGTTGCTCACCCGCTCAAGTTTCTCCAGCGGAACAGTTGTTTTTATCATGCCGAAGGCTACCGTTGCCTTCTTACCTGAAACCTCCATGATCTCCCCGACACTTGTCTGTCCTTTCATGCGGACAGCATCCCCCACCCCGGGCAAAACCTCCTTTGGCGCTTGTTTCTGTTCGGGAGGCACCTGTTTCTTCTTCACCTTCTTGCGTGGGGTCTGCTGTGTTCCCTCTTTCTGAGATGTCACACCTGTCTCCTCACGTCCGGTACCGCCCACCTGTTCACGGAACCCTTTCAGCTCGTTGCGCACCTTGAGTGTCGCCTCACGCTCCGCCTGCGCCTCCCTGATCTCACGGATGGTCTGCTCGATGCGGGCATTGCTCTCGGCAAGCAGATGTTCCGCCTGTTGCCTTGCCTCTGTCAGAATCTCCTTCTTCTGTTTGTTGATCACCTCCAGGTCCGTTTCATACTTCGTGGCCGCCTCCTCCAGCCGTTTCCGCTCACGGCGTATCTCATCGCGCTTCCGCTCCCAGTAGCGCTTGTCGCGGGCGATGTCAAGCAGGTACTTGTCCATGTTGATGTATTCGCTCCCCACGATCTCAGAAGCATGTGCAATTACCTCCTCCGGCAACCCAATCTTGCGGGCAATTTCCACGGCGAAGGAGCTGCCGGGGTTTCCTATGGAGAGGCGAAAAAGAGGTTGCATCTCGTGGCGGTCGTAGAGCATGGCACCGTTCACTACACCCTCATGCTCGTTGGCGTAGTGTTTCAGGTTCTGGTAGTGGGTGGTGATCACGCCATAGGAGCGGCTGCTGTTGAAACAGTCGAGCAGTGCTTCGGCGATGGCTGCCCCTATCTGGGGCTCGGTACCGCTGCCGAACTCGTCGATCAGCAACAGCGTACCGTCACCAGCATGCCGCTCGAAATATTTCATGTTCATCAGATGGGAGCTGTAGGTGGAGAGGTCGTTCTCGATCGACTGCTCATCGCCGATATCGATAAAGATATCGCTGAACAAACCTACCCTGGAGTTCTCCTTCAGCGGTATCAGCAGCCCGCACTGCAGCATGTACTGCAGCAGCCCCACCGTCTTGAGGCAGACCGACTTGCCGCCGGCGTTGGGTCCTGAGATCACCAGTATGCGGTTCTCCCCCTCCAGTGTGATGTCGAGCGGCACAATTTTTCTGTTCTGCTTTTTGAGCGATAGGTAAAGCAGCGGGTGCACCGCCTCCACCCAGTCGATCAGCCGCTCGTCGGTAAGCGCGGGGCGGATGGCACCTATCTGTTGTGCAAAGGAGGCTTTGGCCTGTATCAGGTCGATCTTAGCCAGGAACTCATACGACTCCAGCAGCTCCGGCAGGAAGGGACGCAGCCAGTCGGTGAACTCCGCCAGGATGCGGATGATCTCGCGTCGCTCCTCCCCCTCCAGCTCACGGATGCGGTTGTTGGCCTCCACCACCTCCGAGGGTTCAATGAAAACGGTCTTACCCGAAGCCGACTCGTCGTGCACGATCCCCTTTATCTTCCGCTTGTAGGAGGGGTTGACCGGAATCACCAGTCGTCCATCGCGCATGCTGGGCGCCACATCCTTGTCCACATACCCTTCCGCCTGCGCCTTGCGCAGGATGGAGTTGAGGCTGCGTGAGATGCCGCTGGCTGCTGATGAGAGCTCACGTCGTATCTCCGACAGTCGCGCCGAAGCATGATCCTTCACCTGGCCGAAGCCGTCGAGGATGGTGTCGATCTTGCGGGTGATCTCGGGATAGGTGGCAATATCACCTGTCAGCTCCATCAACCGCGGGTATTGGGGGTGCTCCACGTCGCGCCGCAGAAAGGCGATGATGCCGTTGATGGTCTGCAGTGAGCGGCGCAGTTCAAACAGCGCACTCTGGTCTATCCAGGAGCCTTCCAGCCGAATGCGGTGCAGCACAGGTCGCATGTCGTGAAAATAACCGGCCGGGAAGGCATCCTCCTCCATGAGGATGCGCACATACTCCTCGGTCTGTGCCAGCAGGGCATCGATCTCGGCGAAAGAGGCAGAGAAGCACATCTCCTCCGCCTTCTCCCTGCCCAGGGGGCTTAGGCAGCGGTCGGCGATCAGTTGCCGCACCCGTGTGAACTCAATTTTCTGTTCGAAGTTATCGGGATAGATCACGTTGTATTGTTTTGAAAATCGTGTGACTCAAAATCGTTCAAGTGCAAAATTACAATTTTAAACCGAAATGCCCTATCCTGCAAAGACTATCCCTAAAATTATTATCTTTGAAAAACAAACAAGAACCTCCAAACCTGTTAATCATGAAAAATTATTCCCTGTCAATTCTTTTCTGCCTGCTCACCCTTTTGCCGCTGCATTCAGCTGCGCAAGAGGCCCCACGACTTACCGATGAGATTGCTGTCAAGTTGTCGGAACTGCCACTGGGCTGCATCGAGCAGGAGTACCCCAACAAAACGGCACATATCATCAACAATGAGCAGGAGGCAAAGCTCACCCCCGGGGAGCTGCACCCGGTCTTCTACGGCTGCTTCGACTGGCACAGCAGCGTACACGGACACTGGATGCTTGTACGGCTATTGAGGACGCGACCCACCCTGCCCAACCGGGAGGCGATCATAGAAATACTGAACCATTCATTCACAAAATCAAAACTACTCGCTGAGGCAGAATATTTTACAAGGTTTGAATCTGCAGCCAGTTTTGAGCGCACCTACGGGTGGGCCTGGCTGCTTAAGCTGGATGAGGAGCTGATGAAGTGGAACGATCCGCTGGCGCGGCAATGGCATGAGTACATGCAACCGCTCACCGGTCACATCGTCGCAACCTGGAAGGCATACCTGCCCAAACAGACCTATCCCAACCGCACGGGTGTGCATCCCAACTCCGCCTTCGCCATGGGTTTCGCCATCGACTGGGCACGTGCAACGGGCGATGAAGAGTTCCTCCTACAACTGACTGAGAAGTCGAAAGCCTTCTACCTGAACGATTGCAACATACCCGCCTACCTGGAACCGGACGGATCCGATTTCTTCTCCCCCAGCCTTCAGGTCGCCGACCTGATGCGGAGGATACTGCCACGGGAGACATTCACAGCATGGTTGGAGCAGTACTACGATGAACGAAGCCTGGCAAATATCAGCCTAAGCGCAGAGGTGAGTGACATCAATGATTTTCAGATCGTTCACCTGGTGGGGCTCTCCTTCTCCAAATCATGGTGCATGAAGCAGATAGCTGAAGCCTTGCCGCCGGAGCACCCACTGAGAGGGTGGTTCACTGATACATCGGAGCGACTGCTCAGCGACGCCCTGCCCTACGTTTTCGAGGGCAACTACGGTGGTGAGCACTGGCTCGCATCCTTCGCCCTGATGGCGCTTGAATAAATTCGATGCAATTGCGACTTTTTTTGTTCCGGAGGTTGCAGAATTGAAAAAGAGTTGCTACTTTTGCACCTCGAATTGGGGAGAGACCTCCCATTTTCACATGTTGGCGAGATAGCTCAGTTGGTTAGAGCGCATGATTCATAATCATGAGGTCGGGGGATCATGCCCCCCTCTCGCTACAACTTATTAATCAAACACTCATCGAACTTTTTCGGTGAGTGTTTTTTCTTGTGTGGCTAGGAGAAAATGGCAGAAACTGTTCGGTATTCGGAGAAAAAGTACTATTTTCAAATCCTGAAACAATTGTTCAATCAACCAACAGGTTTAAACATGAAAAAAACACTTCTCACATCCGCCCTTTTCGTTTTGGTATTTACCCTCTCCGCCCAGATGGTGCCGGAAGAAACGGAGTGGTACGCTCCCGTACCACCGAAGGTAGAGCCGGGTAAAACAACGGGAGCAGCTCCCTCCGACGCTATCATCCTGTTCGACGGAAAAAACCTCTCCCAATGGAAGGGAGAGAAGGGTGATGCCCCCTGGGCGATCCGCAACGGGGAGCTGACGGTGAAACCCGGCACGGGGAGCATCATGACTCGGCAGCATTTCGGCGATGTACAGCTCCACATCGAATTCAAGTCGCCCGCTCCGGAACAGCACCACGGTCAGAACCGCGGCAACAGCGGCATCTTCCTACAGTCGAAATATGAAGTTCAGGTACTCGATGGTGACAACAACCCCACCTACGTGAACGGCATGGTGGGCAGCATCTACAAGCAGCAGGCGCCGCTAGCCAATGCCTACACGCGCAATGGCGAGTGGCAGGTCTACGACATCTACTGGCGCGCTCCCCGCTTCGGCAGTGGCGGCATACTTGAATCGCCCGCTCTGATCACAGTGGTGCTGAACGGCATCCTGGTGCAGAATAACGTTGAGCTGAAAGGCGACACCCCCTACATCGGTTATCCCGCCTATACCCCTCACGGTCGGCTCCCGCTGATGCTGCAGGACCACGGCACGGAGGTGGCCTACCGCAACATCTGGATCAGGGAGCTGTAAAAGAACCCTTACTTTGCATTCCCGATGATCGCCTCCACCAGCTCCGGCTCTGCCCACTCCAGGGTGTTGCGGTCGAGGAGTCCCATCCAGTGGAAACAGACGATACCATATTTGGCAGCCTCGTTCACCAGGTAGGCGGCATGCTTTACCCGCTCAGGCATGTTATCCTTGTCCATCGCACCAAACTCGCCAATGATTACCGGAATACCTTTAGTGATGAAGCGTTGGTCCAATCGTTCCATGATATCGCTGATCTCCTGCTCTCCCTGGCTGGTGAAGAGCTTGACGGGACTATTTTCATTCAACGCGAAATCGTAGGGGCTGTACACATGCACCTGCGCGATCAATCTGTCCTCCACCACATCATCGGGTACGATGAAGCTGTTGAGCGTGAGTGGTGAGTGTGCAGCCGAGTAGGTGTTGATACTCAGGTTGCGGTAACGGTTGTTGCCACCGGTGCCGCGCACCACCTCCACGAAATCCTGCAGCAGCGCATTTTGTGCCTTGTAGCCATCAGAATTGGTCTCGGTCCACCGGCCCTGCTTGTCCAGCATCTCGTTGTAAGACTCGAAAATCAGATGCTTGTCATATTTATTGAAGCGGTTTGCGATCTGGTCCCACAGCTTCCTGTAACGCATGCTGATGGAACCGTAGTTGCTCAAGTCCGCCTGCAGCCATCCCTCGGTGCCGGTGTCATGATGCACGTTGAGGATGCAGTACATCCCCTCATCCAGGACATATCCTACCACCTCTTCCACTCGTTGCATCCATGCCTCTTCCACATTGTTGTCCGCATCGATGTGCTGATCCCAGGTGACCGGCACGCGGATGGCGTTGAAACCCACCTCCCTGAAGCGGGCAATCATCGCACGCGTGGTGATCGGATTACCCCATGCGGTCTCGTAGTCCGACGGCTTGTTGGACGTCCAGAGCTCTATCCATTCGCCGTAGGAGTCGAGCGTGTTGCCCAGGTTCCATCCCACCTTCATGTTCACAACAGCTGTAGTGGCGGTCTCCCATTTAGCCTCATCAACATAAATCTTCTGCCAGATTTCCAGCACAGCCGATGCCGTATCAGCCCGGAGTATCAATTGCACTGACCGCACCGCATCCGTTTCGTTCGCCTCAAGTTGTAGCGTCACCTCCAGGGGAGCTCCCGTTGTCGTTGCCATGCCCGACTGGTGTGATGGGGTGCACCAGCTGCCATTGCTGCTGAGCGTCCACTCCTTGTTGGCAGTCACCTGAATGACCAGAGAGGAAGCCTCCCCCCTGATCTCCAACAGCGTGACCTTCTCTCCCTCCAGTGTAATGGAGCAGAGCGGTGCAACCTCATTCTCCGGTTCCTCCTCTGCCACATCATCAGGAATCTCCTCCGGTTTACAGGATGAAAGGCAGAATTGCAATAGAAATAAAAGAGTAGCCAGAAGAGCGAGGGGTCGTTTCATCATCATTTTTTTTTCAATTGCTTTTTTTAAGATATCTAAACCAGGTTATCAATATCGACCGGTTCCAGGATATGTTCCCCCCGCCTGAAGCTTTTGGCTGCGTAGAGCATCGCCTGAGCCAGTCGTTCTGTCGGTATGGGGCGCATCGACTTTAGGAGTCCCAGCCGGTTGAGGAAGCCGATCAGCTTCACCCCCACCCGCTCCATGGCACGGTCGCTCCCCTTGCGTATCAGCGAAGGAGGCCGGAAAATCATCAGCCTGGGGAATCCCAGCTTGCGCACCGCCTCCTCCAGCTCCCCCTTCATCCGTGCATAAAAGAATGGCGACTTAAGGGAAGCGTTCATCGAGGAGACCAGCAGGAGGGTCCCCACCCCGTTCTCCCGTGCAGCTTCGGCGAAGCGGTACTGGTAGTCATGATCCACCTTCCACTGTGCCTCCTTGCTGCCGGCATCTTTGAGGGTGGTACCAAGGCAAGAGAAGAGGATGTCACCCTTCACCAGGTGGCGCCACTGCTCCTTCTTGTCAAAATCGATCAGATGCACCTCCAGTTTCGGATGGGTGATCTGCGGATCTCTCCTCACGAAAATCGCCACACGCTCCACCTTACTGTCACCGAGCAACAGCTGGAGCAGATCGCTGCCCGTGGCACCCGTGGCGCCGATTAGTAATGCTTTCATTTCTCCTCTATTTAAATGATGGGTAGGGTACGAAATCCGTCTCTCCCGGCACCTCCGGAAAACGTCGATCGATCCAATCCTCCTTCGCCTGTTGGAGCCGATCCCTGCGCGAGGAGACAAAGTTCCAGTCGATGAACCGTTTCTCCGGAAACGGTTCGCCGCCGAAGAGGTAGACCGTCGTGTTGGGGCCCATCTCGAACGTACAGAGGCGACTGTTCTGCGCGATCAACAGCTTCCCCGGCCCGAAGCGGTAGTTCTCACTCTGTACCTCACCTTCCAGGATGTAGAGGCCGCTCTCACCGTAGAGCGCATCGCCCGGGTCGAATGTCTGAGGCTTGTCGCTTTTCAATTCAATCAGGTAAAGGGGGCTGTGTACAGGTACCGGTGATTTCTGCCCGAATGCTTCTCCAGCAATCAGCTTCATCGCTATCCCCTCCCTCTCCCAGGTGGGGATCTCCTCCGCGGGGATGTGTGTGAAGGAGGGCTCCGTCTCCTCCAGCTCCGTAGGCAGTGCCACCCATATCTGCATGCCATGGAGCCGTGTTGGGGTGCCCCTCATCCGTTCGGGAGTCCGTTCGGAGTGCACCACCCCCCTGCCGGCCGTCATCCAGTTCACCGCCCCCGGCATGATCTCCACCTCGCTGCCGATGCTGTCGCGGTGCATGATCGCCCCCTCGAACAGGTAGGTAAGCGTAGAGAGGCCGATATGGGGATGGGGCGGCACATCCAGGTTCTCCTCCGTTCCCATCTCCGCGGGTCCCATATGGTCGATAAAAGCGAAAGGCCCCACCATCCGCTTCTGCCGGAAGGGTAGCAACCGTCCCACCATGAAATTGCCGATATTGGCCGCTCGCTCTTCAATGATCAATCCGATGTTTGACATGCTCTGTTCTATTTAATTTTCAATCGATACAACCTGCCTTCACGCATGGTGCAGGCAACAAGCGAAGATAGGCAAAAATTGTCATAAAAAACAACCGTTGACAGAAGTTGACAATATCACGATCTATTTTTGCATCAATAAAATGGATGAAAAGACAAATCCAACCCTACTTCATGAAAAAGCTTTTGGTCATAATCGGAAATCTACTGTTAAGGATATTCTTTGTTGGTGAAGATCCTTGCAATCGTGATAAAACAAATTAAAATCACGATCATTGTCCATGAGATTGCTGGATTTACATATTGGATGGAACCGTTTTGTGGGGTCTTTCCCGTCAAAAGAAGGGAAAGAATGCAGTTTTGAACAAACCACCCGCTTAACTGTTAAATTCATCTGCACAGAAGAATCACAGCAACAATACTATTATGGATAAGAGAATATTAGGTTTACACCACGTTACGGCGATTTCAAACGACGCCAGGAAGAACTTCGATTTTTATACCCGGGTGCTGGGTCTGCGGATGGTCAAAAAGACCGTCAACTTCGATGATCCCGGCACCTATCACTTCTATTTCGGTGATGAGCAGGGCACACCGGGCACCATCATGACCTTCTTCCCCTGGGAGGGGATCGGTCGTGGCACCAACGGGACGGGACTGGCCACACACACCGCGTTCGCCGTATCCGAAGGGAGCTTCGGCTTCTGGAAGGAGCGACTGGGACAACAGGGCATCACCACACGTGAGAGCGAGATCTTCGGTGAGAAGGTGCTCTCGTTCAACGATCCCGACGGCATGCAGTTACAGCTCATCGAACCCGCCAAGGGAGACAACCGGAAGCCTTGGACCACGCAGGATGTGAAAGAGGAGGTGGCGTTGAAGGGATTTCATGCCGTTACGCTCACCCTGCATTCGGCCGATGCCACCGCCAATGTCCTCACCGACATTCTGGGATACAGCCTCAGTCAGGAGGAAGGCAACCGCTATCGCTTTGCCACCGATGCCATCGACACGGCTAACCTCATCGACATCATCGAAGCCCCCACCGCACCTGCCGGACGCAATGCTGCCGGCACCAACCACCACATCGCCTTCAGGGTGAAGAACGATGATATTTTGATGGAGTATCGCGAAAAGGTGCTGAGCGCCGGCCTCCACATCACCCCGAAGATCAATCGTGATTATTTCTACTCCCTCTACTTCCGCGAGCCGGGCGGCGTGCTGTTCGAACTGGCCACCGACAACCCCGGATTCACGGTCGATGAACCGCTTGACAGCCTGGGCAGCTCACTCAAGCTACCCGGTCGCTACGAAAGCATGCGGAATGAGATCGAAGCCCACCTGCCACAACTCTAAAATAGGAACAAAAATGAACCACTCGTTGGATATCCTGTACGGCGGGGAACCGCTCGAGAAGGCCGCCAAGGCTATGATCATGCTGCACGGAAGAGGTGCCGACGCGGAGAGCATCCTCTCCCTGGCGCCCCATCTCAAACTGCCGGGCTTTGCCCTGCTGGTACCCCGTGCAAGCCGGAACAGCTGGTACCCCCACTCCTTCATGGCACCGGCAGCAACGAATGAACCCTGGCTCACCTCAGCCCTGGAGACAGTAGGCCGAACGCTCGACATCGTGCAGGCTGCTGGGATCGAAACCCGGAACATCTATTTCCTCGGCTTCTCGCAGGGAGCCTGCCTCACGCTCGAATTCACCGCGCGCCACGCCACCCGCTACGGCGGCATCGTCGCCTTCACCGGCGGCCTCATCGGTGAGGAGATCGACAGGAGCCCCTACCAGGGCGATTTTGCGGGAACCCCCATCTTCCTTGGCAGCGGTGATCCCGATTATCATGTGCCTGTAGAGCGGGTAACCGAATCGGCACAAATCCTCCGTGAGATGCAAGCTGATGTCACCCTGAAAATCTATCCGGGACGCGGTCACACCGTTTCCGAAGAGGAGATCATGCTGGTCAACCAACTCATCCTCCCCTGAAATCATCCAAAGAAACAAATCAAACGTATCTATGAAAATTACCCGTGTATATGCCGATTCAAACGGCGACTCCAGGTTCGAGGAGATTGAAGTACCCCTTACCGACCGGGGTGAGATAGGACGACTGTCAGACAACATCAAAGTCACCACGTTGCAAATGCGCACCGTTTCAGCCGACTATGACTACGACTTTCATCACGCGCCGCAACGGCAGTACATCGTCTTGCTCGATGGTGGTGTGGAGATCGAGAGTTCCCTCGGAGAGGTACGACAGTTTCAGGCGGGAGAGATCCTGCTGATGGAAGATACCGGCGGCAAGGGACATCGCACCCGCAACCTCGAAAAGCGGGAACGCACCTCGCTGTTCATCCACCTCGATTGAGAGGCCCCCTCTGAGTCACTGCAACAGGTGATGTTCCCTGGAAGCTAGTTGACAACTTTGCATGAGAAAGATTCTCACACTCATCTGACGAAAAGTTTGCCGGATTTTTGCACTCTCCAGGTAGGTAATTCTCGAAACTTTCATGGGTGTTGGGAAGCTCTAGCCTTATTGCACCCTTATTGCACCCTTATACCCACTCCCATAATCATGGGAGTGGGTATAAGGGTGCAATTAACATAGAATATAAGAAGAGCCTTCAAAAACAGCAGCATTCGTTCAGAAAAAAAGCAGATGATTATTTGGTGGTTATCAATATATTATGTTATTTTGCAGGAGACACTAAAAATCAATCGCCATGGCCATTTCGAAATTTCCCTTTCTGAGCGGTGTATCAGGCAAAATTGGTCCGATCGTCGCCTATGTGCTCAACAACAAACAATTCGTCCGGGCACACACCATCCCCCGCGATCCGAAGTCGCCGGCACAACTGGCACAACGAGCAAAGGTCTCGTTGGTCAACAAGGGACTCTCACCCTTCAACAAGCTTATCAAAGAGAATTACGGGAACGACAGCCGTGCCTACCGCTCGTTGGTCGGTAAAACAATCAAGGAATGCGTGGTGGGTGAGTACCCCGACCTCGCCATTGATTTCAGCCAGGTTCTGCTGGCTGAAGGTGAAGTGTTGTTGCCGGAGAGTGTGACGGCAACATTCCTGCCCGACACCGGGCATCTCACCCTTCGTTGGGATCCGCTGCTGCCTCCCAGGGAGCAATGGTGCCAACCCGAAGACCTTGTAAACGTCATCCTGTTCCACACCCCCTCCCAATCACTCAACCGGTCGCATTTCATCGCGAAACGTTCCGAAGGCAACGCCACCGTAGAGCTTCCCAACGATTGGAATTCCTCCAACACCGTTTGCTGGATCTATTTCACGAGCCGCAACCACGATCATCATTCGAATAGCCTCTTCGTGGAACTATGACATTCGATGCAACTTACGGTGTTGATGCAAAGGTTTAATCGCTGACTGGCTGCAGCGAGTCGTTCATCTTTTTCACCTGGTCTGCAATGTATTGCAGGAACTCCGGTGAATCGATGATCTCGATGTCGCCTATCAGTCCGAGGACGAAGCGCCCCACCCCGTCGTATGAGCATACCTCGGTCTCCAGCATCCATTCGTTGTCCGATATCTGCCGCAGCTGTTTCGATGCCAGGGGAAACTCCTCCAGCAGGAGGCTGGTGGAGCGTAAGCCCAGCTTCAGCTTTAGTGGCAGCCGCTCGCTGCTGTGCATCCGGAAGATATCGATATAACCTGCCACGTGTGCCTCACCGTGCTGCCAGGGTTCGGGGAGGATCTCCACCGCCCCGATGCGGGAAACGCGGAAGAGCTTCACCTCACTGTCCTCCAGGCAGTAGCACCACACCTGCTCGTAATTGGTTGTGAAGGCGAACGCCTCCACCTTGCGATCGCGGATGTCGTTGCCGTTCGAGGAGGCGTACTTTTTCAACATCACCCTCTGGCCCCTCTCCATCGCGCTTACCAGCTGCCGCACGTTTCTGCCGTGACGACCGTCGACGATGGTCTCCGCCAGGATCTTGTAGTTGTAAACCGTGTAGAGCTTCTTCTTGAGGTTCTGTTTCAGGATGTTGTTCTCGTCGATGCTCTCGATGGCCGACTTCAGGATGTAAGCCTCCTCCTCGGTGAAGTGGATCAGCTCGCTGATATCCTTGAAGTAGGGCGACGACTTGTCGAGCCGTACGCAGCCATCCCGTTTCTTGATCACGAAGCCCGCCTCACGGAAAGTATCGATGTAACGGTAGACCGAGCGGGGAGTAATGGAGAGCCTGGCGGCGATCTCCTCCACGGTCAGGTAATTGTTGGCTGTCAGCAGCTTCATCAGTCGGAGCAGTCGCTCCAGCTTGGGTTGGTCCATGGTCAGTTAAGGTTTAAGATCAACAATTGTGCAAGATAGTAAAAAAATGAAAATTACGACTGTAATTCACTGATCGATTTGCGGAAACGGCGGGCCTTCTCGTTGAACTCCTTTTTTTCACCGAACTCAAACAGACGTGCCACCCTGCCCCCGCACTTGCGGCAGCGGCCTTCCACCCTGATGTCGTTCAAACTGTCCAGGAAGAGCGTCTCCAACTCAACACCCTCAGCGGCAAACCCTCTACACTGAATGCAATAGACAAGATTCTCAAGTACAAAATTGTAAAAATGATTTTCCAACTCGTCGAGCAGCACCGCCAGCTGAAACCGGTTGATCGGTATTTCCGGTAATTCCTTCATAGTACAGTATTTTGGTTGATTCCATCGAATTAAGAGACGAAGAAAATAGTTTATTTTGACATCTTGTGTCAAATGGAGAATATTCTGAAGTTAAATTACAATTAACTATCTGTTTAGCGAAACGATTGCCTACAATAGTTGTAAACTAAGAAATACTCATACAAATTGAAACGATTCTCCAATAAATATCAGAATATTCTTTCAAACCACCAATATCTCTCTCAGCCGAGTTTTCAGCTCATTCTCGGTAGATAAGAACATTTTAGAAAGATGTTGTTCAGACATGGCATCAGAAACAAACAGGGCACGATTGATTATCGGAACCTGGTGTGCTCGTATGGTGATTTGCTGATCATCTGCCAGAGCGTCCTTGATAATAATCTCCGACTCAACCTCTTGCTCTTTACCCAGGGTGTTGGGATAAAAGAGAATGATATCATTCACCTTGAACCGGACAGCATAGGCCAGCATCTGGTAGAGGTCATTCTGCGAAATCCCTTTCTTGGGATCTCTTTCATCAGAATAGACAATCTTGTACTTGGTATCGGCTACAAACTCTTTTTCAGCTGTTCTGATCCAGAGATCCGGTCGCAGGTTAAAAGTTCGGCCCTCATCCAGGTATTTTTCACTCCTTTGCGCCTTGGCTCTTACATCCCTCAACTCTTTATCTATAAATCCGAAGATAAAATCTTCAAAGAGATACTCCATGGGCAGCAGGAAAGCAAACAGTTTCAGGTCACTCTTATAGTCGAACGAGATGCTGTGCGACAAGAAAAGACGGCAGTAATCACGCACCGTCTCGAAAGCCCCGAACATTGGATTAAAGATGATCCCCACACATTGTTCGGCGGTTGCTCGCTCATCCGACACATCGTCCAGCATAAAGAGGATCTCTCTCAGGTACTTCTTGTTATCCACAACTCTTGTCACTTCAAAAAGCCGATTCGCAACAAACTTGATGATACGATTGAACTTGTTGTCCGTCAGAAAGTCGTCGTACGTACAACTCAGCTTGTGCCACCTGCCACAGCTCACGTGATCGTTCAGGTAAGTGTTCACATCGAGTCGCCCCTTGATGTATGAAAGTTCATTGCTGACCTCTTGGTACTGTTTGTAGACCGAAGATCCCAACAACTCCCGGGTATACTTCGAAAAGAGATAAATCAACACCTCAAAGAAATCGCTCTGCATGCTGCCCAGCGAAGTCTGATAATTGGGGAACCGGATCTTCCGACAGTAGCTCAGCCACCAAAGCAGATGGTTCTGCATATGACAAATATCGTTATCGGTGTACTCCTTTTGCGGATCAAAGAAGATCTTCGGAAGCAGATTGATCCGGTTTCCGTTGTAGTGAATCACACCCACGTACTTGTTCGACTTCAGTTCTCCCGTCTTGTGGAGAAATTGCAAAAACCTTTGTGATTCAATCTTGTCTGTTTCCTTCCCGTTGAAATGACTATATTTCTCCCGCTTGTTCCACAGAGAATCCAGAAACTCCTCCAATCCCTCCATACTGTCAGTCACAGGGGTCTTGTTATTATATTCAAACAGGTTGGTGATCATTCTTTTCTCCCTGAGATTTGCAAGGGCCACTTGTCTTCATCTACGATCAATCCGGCATTATGCAGCAATGCCTTCACCTCCTTTTCATCGTTCATGTAATACTCGAGAAGCAGCGGGATCACCTTCCTGTTCATCCGTTTCACAAGATTGTTCTCCTCATCCATGAAGTATGCATGACCGATTTGGAAGTCGTAACCCTTTGTTTTGATGATTCCTTCGTTCAGTTTTCGAAGTACATCCGTGTCGTGAATACTTGCTTCTTCAATGGCATACACCGGGAACATCGGTTCAAAGTCGAATCGACGTCTCAAGGCGATATCGAGCAGGGCAATCGACTTGTCTGCGGTGTTCATGGTTCCGATGATATAGAGGTTGGATGGAACGATAAACTTGTCGCCCGAGGGCAGAATCAACTCCATGGGCCGTTTACCGTGCGATCGCTTGTCCTCCTCGATGAGTGTGATCAGCTCACCAAACACACGTGAGATGTTGGCCCTGTTAATTTCATCGATAATCAATACGTAGTTCTTTTTCTCTGCTTCTTGTTCCTTTGCCGATGAATCCTTGCCAATACTCAACAGCTTCTCCAGCAAAGCGTCATAATAACCAAGCAATCCTTTCATACCGAGTGTGGACTCCTCGTCGTACATTTTTCTAAGGGTGGAAAGGCTTAGTTTGTGTGCTGTTCCCCCGCTTGCTTTTCTGAAATCGATCGCCTTGTCGGATACTGCTGTGATGGAGTACGAAACCTTCTTCATCTTCACCTCAATCTCCTCCTTTTCACTCTCTTCCAAGGGTAAAATGAATTGCTTCAACGCCTCTTCGAATGTTTTCTTTCTTTTCTCTGGCTCGTGATAATCCTTCAGGTTTTTCAATGCCCTGTCTGCCATCACCTTGAATACCCCATCCTTTCTCTCGAAGGTCAAGTGACTGTCGTTCTCCACATCAGGACGGAGTCCCTGGACGAAATCCTCATAACTGTAGTTCTGGTGAAAGGTGATCAGTTCGATGGTATCATGCAGGTTCTCTTTGTAAATCTTAAGTGCTTCCTCGTAACTCTCCATTTTTCTGCCGGCTACAATCTCTGCTGCCCGCTTCAGACTGTGGTAAGTTTTACCGGTACCCGGAGGGCCGTAAAAGATGGTGTTCAGGGAGTAGTTAAGTTCCTCTTTCGGTCTTTCTTTCACAGTGTAAGTTAATTCCGGTTCACCTACTTCCATGTGACCGAAAAGCATTTGAAAAAAGGTTTTATATTCAGGTGAAGTCGATTTAACGGGCGTGATATCGGTTAATGTCTTGACAACTAGACTATGCTGTATATCCCAACTCCCTTTTATTTTCCAATCGACTTCCCTAATTTTTTTGTTAGAAACACGGTTCTCATCATAAATATAATCGGATGAAACGATTCCATATCCAAGAAGTTCACTCATCCCTTTTTTGACGAAAACGACATCCCCTTTCTTCATCCCATCACGAAAATCGATATTCGCTTTCACGCTGTTTGACTTGGTCCCTTCTCCACCGTATGCCTTTATAATGGCACTCCTGATTTCAGCCTCTGTTTTATAAGCTCTGATGTCACCTATTTCATCCCAACTGATCCCCATGATTCCCTGGTCATAGAACTCCTCCCAGTAAATAGCATTTTCTCCGGGAGAATAGAGCCAGTAACGGCGTCCATTAGATTTATTACTTGGTTTCGTGGAGGAAACTTTATGATTTTCGTTCCATACCCAGGCATCATGTGAGATCTGATAATAGGGTGAATCAGTTTTGGTTCTTATTTCCTTTAGAAGTGAGGTATAATCGGAGTAGGTTTTTATCTTAGGATTAATTTCAAATACATTCTTCAAGTATGATTGAATGGGATTGTTGATTGGTAAGTTCTTGTTAGGGTCGATGTAAAAAAGCACTTCTGTCAGTTTAGTGATAGCCACATTTTTAATTGTCAGCACATCTTTGAACTCCTTATCCGTAAGATTACCGTTTCGTGCTTTCCTGAAAAAATCCCATAACCTTGCTATCTCATTGTTTGTGCGCTCATATTTGGGGGGGAACATCCAGACTCTTTGCGCATTTGCAGTTGGAAGACCGTTGTCATCTTGTGGTTCAGGAGCACCAATTTTCTCCGCGAGTGCCTTTATATACGTGAGTCGTGTACTTGAGTACTTATGAAGATAACAGAAAAAGGTAAACGGATCAATCTCTTCGAGATCAATATCATATTCTTTTCCTTCCTTTGATTTATCATTAAACGGGCCGATCCCGATACTTTTCAACAATTGAATCAGGCCCTTCTGTTTATCTTCTTTTTCGCTCAGGTATTCAGCGATTTTGTAATGTGTATCGATCCAGGTAAAATTTGTTTCAGACATATGGTAATCTTAAAACTTTTGAATTAATAAATTGTATATAACACTCTTGTGCAAATATAATCACACAGCCACTCATCAAACAGATCAGTGTCGAAAGTCAAATCAAAGTGAATCAGTTACTCTTATTACCTTCCACATTATTAATTTAATACACTTTCAGGAGAAGTATCATTCTCATATCTATAATCACCCCATCTATCCCTCAACCTTAACCTCATGCGGTGAAAAAATTTCATACTTAAATTTACCGTCTTCTCTGTATTTGCACACAAAATAGACTTCATCAGAAAATACTTCAGGTATGGTATCAAAAAACTTCTTGAAGAAATAATAATTTATTTTATTTCCAGGGTCATCTTCTCTCCTACATTTATGACCTCCAGAATGATCCAAACATGAATACTTTATTGATTCTAATTGAGGGAATAAATCATAAAATCTGTGTTTTTTCAGGTCGACTAGAATCTTTGGAAATATTGTGAAGCTTTGTAATCCATTACTATTTCGTTTTTTAAATCTAATTGTTAATCCATCAACCTCATTTTCATCAAAAATAACATCAGACGATACTTCTCCGATAAACCCATACAACACCATCTCGCAATCCATTAACGGATGTCGTATTTTTTGCATATTTGCGATTAATATCTGATTTGCTTCGAATGCAGTGCCGGCATTAATGACAACGGGCACATTATTATTTTGATCTTGTTGATTGCTCAAATCCAAATTTTCAATTGCCATAATTACTTGTCGTTTATTGTTTATCTAGCATTACTTCGTGTGGTGCAAATAACGCATATTTTGTTTTTCCATACTTTATATATTTGCAAACCAATAGAATACCATCCGAGGCGACACTTGGTTCAGGATGGATATTACTCTCAAAAAAATAATAGTTTGCTTTTTCCGGATCATATCTGTCATTACTCAACTGAGAACGTCCTCTACCATCTTTCCAAATAGTTTCTGTTAGACGAATACTGTCCATCATAGGAAACAACTCATAGAAAGCACTTTGCTTCAAATCAGGTATTACTTTTGGATATACTTTTTCTTCTTTAGAATCATAATAATCTCCATCTACGTCTGCAAAACGAATAGTCATGCCATTTACTTTAAAATCATCGATATTTATATTGTCATAATTCCCAATGAATCCATACAGTATCATTGATTCATCAAAAAAAGGACTTCTCACTTTCAACATTCCCGCCATCCAAATTTTAGTGTTTGAGAAACCTCTTTCTATGGGGATCAAGGCAGATGTTTGAGATTTTACTTCGTTTCGATCACCTTCTTTAGGATCTATCGCTTCTATTGCCATAATATTGTTAATTAAATAGTTCCAATTTTATCTACCCTCATAAAGTACACTTCGGGTGAAGAACTCACATTAAATACGCGAGCTAAATAATAGGAATCGCTATCCGATTTTTCGTTTATGAAATTCCATTCACGCACACTTATCGGCATTGCAATTTCATCGGCACGCGATATATCTGTAGAGGTCGATTTTACCTGAACAAAAAAGTTATGCCCATTCGGGAACTTTATTTCCAAATCAAATTTATTCATCTTGTCGTCGATATAATGTGTTTCTCCTTCAAAATCGATAATCTCGTTGGTTGTTGTAGTATCGGATTTATTTACCCAAGTGACATTGAATTCTTTTTCCAAGAGCTTTTTATAAACAAAGGCTTCTCCTTTCCAACCATTCATAAAATTAATTCTTTTTTGCTCTTCGGTTGGTGTGTATGTTTTATCAATAGAAAAACCTTTGCTCAATTCTTCCAATTCTAGTAGTTCGAGAATTCTTTCGGGCGATAGATTAGCGTCCAAAGCTAAAAGTGAGTCAAAAAAATCCGCTTTTTCAATACTCGAAACAATCTCTTCGTCGTCCAACAACTTATGCTTGTTTTTGTATAAAAAATCGAATATCTCGTCTGCTTGTTTCGCATTTTGATTGAACCAAAGATATAATTTCTTAAATATTAATTTCGTTTCAGGAGTACGTTGAATTTCTGCCAATCTGGGTCGTATCAGTTTTGTTATTTCTCCTGCAACCATCTCCGCATTACAAAAAGCATTTGGAGCTAATTGTACATTTACTTCCAAATCCAGCAGTTTTTCCCTGAAATCAGTACCAAGTTCATTTACAATATCTTTGAGTGTATCAGATATAATCTCTTTTTCAAAAATTAAATCTTCTTTCTTTTTGAACTTCCCATTCTGATTAAGAAAGATTGTCCTTCCTGATATATTTTTTATATATTCTCCCTCTTCATCCAAAAGAGTGTAAAAGTCATTCAACCATTTTTTAGTTTGCGATTCATCTTTTTGAAGAGATTCGGCAAGTTGATCGATATCTCCTTTTTTTTCAATGAGTGTAGTTATGTTTTCCAAACCAACAAAATACCTTTCAGCCCAAATAATTTCAGCCCAATTCAGATAATCTTTTTCAATAGGAAGAATGAAATAAGCATTATTACACAGACTCCAGAGATTCGGTAAAAGCGACTTTTTTGAGAGCTTCGGAAAATCAACTGTTGCTCCTTTGGGCAAATTGTTGTATTCGCCACAATCAATGGGAATACGGTCATATAAAATGGTGTCGACCAATGGTATTTTCAGTGTTTGAGTACGTACTGGATCTAATAGTTGTTGAGAAACCCATTCTTTTGAAACCCACTCTTTGGATTTAGGAAGTTTTGTGTTTGCAAGTACCCATAAATTTTGCCAATTGTGAGTTGCAGAATAAGATAACAAATTCAAATATAGATCCCGCGCTTCAATAAGTAGGGTCTGCTGAATAATAGATATTTATTCTGAAAATCAGCAAATTAAACGATAT
>ERZ795048.27-NODE-27-length-154538-cov-14.439699_pt1 | contig 154538 bp, 147 predicted proteins | sample MGYA00375132_ERZ795048 | MGnify/ENA primary metagenome ERZ795048 (study PRJEB30177, sample SAMN05720225) | activated sludge metagenome | isolation source: Anaerobic digester | place: Hong Kong | collected 2014-12-17 ...
CTTACCCTTCTCTTGCTGGTTCGTCTATTTTTCGTTATCCGTTTTTCAATGACCTCAAAAAAACACGCTGTATCAAACAACAGCGTGCATATACTACCACTTATATCAGGAAATGTCAATTAACTCAAAGTAAAAAATAGGTAACTCAATTTAAAATTCGAGATTTACGTTTGGTGCTTCTTTATCAGATTCAGGGATACTGAAAAATTCAAATGGCTTAAATCCAAACATATTCGCTATTATATTCCCTGGAAAGACTTCAATAGCGGTATTATATTTCATGGTAATGTCATTATAAAATTGTCTCGAATAAGCTATCTTATCTTCTGTCTTTGTCAATTCTCCCTGTAAGGACATTACATTTTCATTGGCTTTTAAATCAGGATAATTCTCCATAACGGCAAACAACCTACCTAAGACACCGCTTAATTCGCCTTCTGCCTGTATTCTCTGATTAGGTGTACCGGCATTCATCGCTTTATTTCTCGCTTCCATGACCTTTTCAAGAGTACCGCTCTCATGTTTCATATAACCACGAACCGAATTGACAAGGTTCGGAATTAAGTCACTTCTTCTTTTCAATTGAACATCGATCTGGCTCCAGGAATTCTGTACCTTCTTTCTTTCAGCAACAAGTTTGTTATAGGTAGCGATAATCCAAAATACAACAATCAAAACGATTCCTAAAATAATCCAAACAGCCATAATATCCTCCTTTAAAAAGTAAAATTATTTGTCTTTCATTATACTACATTTTATGTTTTCTTTTTAATCAGAAAGTAGTGTAAAAAGATTTACTATATTCAATAAAATCTAAATTCAAAAAATCAAACAAGTTGAGAAAAACCTTTGGAAAGATGCGTTCTGAATCAAAATGTGACACTTCTACAAGGGACAGGTTATTTTCATTGGCGAATTGGAAATCATGATATCCGATATCACCTGTTATATATATATCAGCAGAAGTATCTGAAACAGTTTTAATAAAATCAGTACCACTTCCTGTACATACGGCTACAGTCTTTATTTTTTCATCGAGATTTCCAGAATATTTAATACTCGCTTCAGAGGTGATCTTCTTTAATTGATTAAGAAAATCTTTTAAGGTCATCTCTTGTTTGAGTGTTCCGATTCGTCCTATATAAAAATATCTTTCAGGGTTATCAAGGATAAAGGCCTCCATCGCTACCTCTTCATACGGATGTGCGGCTTCTACACCCTGGATTAACGGAACGAGTTTCTTTTGTGTTATCACTGTCTCGATTTTTACTTCGTTGACATATTCTCTTTCGTTGATCTTTCCTATGAAAGGATTAGTTCCTTCATGCGCTTTAAATGTCCCAACACCCCTACTTGAAAAAGTACAGTCCGAATAATTTCCTATCCAACCGCCTCCGAGTTCAGCTATTTTATCTACTATTTGGTCCTTATGTGTTTCCGGAACAAACACCTGAACTTTGTAAACAGGATCCGTTTTAGATTTAATCAGGCCTTTCACATTCGTTAATTCCAGCAATTCAGCAAAATAATCGTTCAATCCGCCATCAATGATATCCATTGGTGTATGAATCGAATAAAGCGTGATTTGATTTTTTAAACACTTGTAGATAAGATTTGATTTTTTTTCATGTAAATTGATTTTTTTTATTGGTGAGAATAAAAAGGGATGATGAGAAATAATCATGTTACTTCCTATGTCTATGGCTTTATCTATAACATCTTCGTTAATATCCAGGGTTATTATGGGCTTTATTACTTCGGTATCAAAAGGTCCAATTTGTATTCCGCTATTATCAAAATCTTCCTGTATAGAAAGGGGAATCCTTTTTTCGATTATCTCGATCAGTTCTTGAATCTTCATGTGTTACCTCCTATTATTCATAATATTTTAAAGCTTCTGCAGGGTTTAAACGTGATGCCTGGAAACTTGGTATAAATGTTGAAAAAAGAGAGCAGATATAAAAAATGATTACGGTTCTTCCGAGAACAAGCCATGGTATTGCAAGTATATTTCCGCCTGGTGCTCCAACATCTGAAAGTAGGGCATTAAAAAGTGAAGAGGTCGTTATACCTGAAAGAATTCCTATAAAGAGACCAATGACTACGATGATAGTTGTTTCAAATAAAAAGGTGCTGAATATTTCCTTACTGGTAAAACCTATCGCCTTTAGCATACCAATGACTTTTTTTCGCTCAAGAAAGGCTCTGTACATCGTTATTGATATTCCAATAATGCCTATTATCATCCCAAAATAAAGAAATCCGTTTAAAATCTGAATCATGCCCATTATCGCTACGTTAGAAATTTCTATAACATCATCATCTGTGATCACAAATATATTTTGTTTTTCAGCATAGGCTTTAAATAATTCTTTATTTTTTGAAATCTCAGACTGATTTTCTCCCTTTATTTTGACAAAAAGATATTTTATTATATTTGAATCTTTGAATAACTCTTTATTGTTAGATACAATTCCTTGAAAAAAAGAAATATTGTTGAACACAAAAATTCCAAGTTGTTCAGCGTTAAGTTCTTTATTCAATTCAATCTCACGTTCGTCGCTTTTTTCTAAGGCAGTTTCGTTTGTCAAAACAATGTACTGATTTTTATTTTGGTACATTGATTCAAGTGCGTCATCAACAGAAGTGATAGACTTTTTTCCATACCATGTCCCTATATCGGCATCAATATGTAATTGTTCATCGGCTATGAATATCTGTTGCGGTAAATCCGTATTTTCAATCAGTATAGCCGTATATAATTCATTAACATTTTCTATAAATGACTGATTCTTTATCTCATTTTTAAGTTCGTCCGAGGTTGAATTGAAGATATCCGGTACGAATGCATTATAACTCCAAAAAATAGTATCTTTACTTCTCTCAATTCCCTTTTGCTGTGTGTAGGGGATCACGGAAACAAGTACGATGATATAAATAACCAGTGAATACATCGCTATCATTAAAGCGGTTTTTCTCCGTTCGTTCTCAGGATAAGCGATACCTATTTTTAAAACATACGGTTTGAATAATTTTGAAATATGCGTTTTTGTCAGTAGTATTCTCAATAAAACAAGATTATTCAGACACAATAATGAAAGGGCAAGAAGTATGCTGAGACTTTTTTCTATTATTAACAAAAGATATTGCAACGGAAAAAGTTCAAGATCTATATTCATTCGAAAAGACAGGTAGAGAAGCAAAATGATGGGGAAATTATACAAGATAACGGAAATTATCATATTCATTTTCCGTTTTTTAGTAAAATAGAACAATAATAGAGCTACAGTGAGTAAAAACAACGATATTCCAAGATAAGATAGATTTGTCGAATTTGCTAAATTCCCATACAATGTCAATACAACGCCGGTAAAAGACAATAAGTACATGAATATGTTTTTTAATCTTGTCTTTTTTTCTTTTTCTTCGTCGATTCCCTTAATCGCGTTTACGATATTAAAATTTGAAATTTTTCTGGAGAAAAAATAAATAGTTATCATCGAAATGACAATGCCCGCTATATATGAAATCAGAATTGAATCCGGGCTAATATAGAATTTGAATTCCGGAATATCGGTAATATTGATAACGGCGCTGCCTATCGCATCAAGAAATTTATTTGAGAGCGAGAATGCATATTGAGTTATGTTTCCAAGAATGTATTTTGATACAAACATTCCGCATAAGACTCCCAATCCCGATGAAAATATCGTATAAAATATTCCTTCGAGAAAAAAAAGTTTATTAATATCTCTTCTTAAAAAACCAATGGCCCTTAACATGCCAAGTTCCTTGGCACGTTCTTTTGCGAGCATGTTAAAGGTATTGATAATTAAAAACAATCCGGCTAAGATAGAGAAAAAGCTCAGGAATAAAAATACGTATCCAATATTTGCCTGTCCCGCATCATCGATTTCTTCATTTTTTATATCAAGGATATGGAACTCTCTTTTTTGTAAGTTCATTTGATTGAATAGATTGATATTTCTTGCAGAAAGAACTCTTCCATTCATCCAGTCTCCGGTATTCGAGATTAGTATGGAATTAAGTCTATTCTCTTTCTCCGGGAATAGGCGATAAAAATAATCCAGATCCATATAAACACACTTCTTTTGTTCCGTATGCGAATCAAAAACATTTAATCGTAATAGTTCTTCATTAGAAAAAATGTAATTGCTCAGGGGGATTTTTTTATTGAATATTTCAAGTGTCTTTCCCGTAGATTTTGATATTGAAATAACAGATTTGTCTCCAGAATTAAGATTAAAAACGGTATTATCTATGATCACATCGGCAGTTATCCCTTTATCTATGGGAAATATTCCCGGGTGATTAAAATCGAATGCTATAATCTTTACCGTGGAATGATCTATTATGCTACTTATTGTGTTTGTTCCGTGAAAGATATTAATATCCATGACGTATATTTCCGAGACAAAATCCGTATGAAGTTCACTTTTCAACCGTTGTATCAGGTTAGAATTATCATCAGAGGAAAAGTCCTGGAGAACTATTCCTTTTTCAAAAGGGTCATGTGTCTGAGAAGGTAGATTGCCTTTGTATACTATAAGATCCGTTTCCCCTATATTTCTGTTAGTTTGCGAGAAGAGCATAAATTTCATCGAGTCATTAATTCCAAGCGAGCCGGTAATCATAGCTGTTCCGACCATAGATCCCAATATTATTAAAAGTGTTTGGGCTTTTCTTCTGAAGAGGTTCTTTAATGCGATGGATCTTATTTTTTTATCCTTCAGTAAAAACAACAGGATAAATAACAGAAGAATTACAATAATAAATATTATACTCATGGCAACATCGACCTTTAAGATAATCTTCCGCTGTCCATACGAAGAATTCTGCTTGAAAATTGCGCAATTCTTTCATCATGTGTGACAATAACGAAAGTTTTCTGGAATTCTTTATTCAGATAGAGGATCAAATCCATTATTTTCAAGCCAGTTTCCGTATCTAAAGCACCTGTCGGTTCATCTGCCCATATGATCTCAGGGTTATGTACGAGCGCTCTGGCAATGGAAACTCTCTGACATTCTCCACCACTCATCTGATTTGGATAATGATAAATTCTTTCACCAAGTCCCACTTGTTTTAAAACTTCAACAGATTTTTCCAAAGTGTTTTTTCTTTTTTCCTTTTGAGTCAGTAAAGCCATCTCTACATTTTCGACTGCATTCAGTACTGGAATGAGATTATATGACTGAAAAATAAAGCCCATCTTTTCTGCCCTGAACTTTGTCTTTTGATTATCATTCATCGTATTTAGTGTACACTCATCGATTTTTATCGTCCCCTCATCCGGTTCATCAATTGCGGAAAGGCAATTCAACAACGTACTCTTTCCACATCCTGACGGTCCTAAAATCGAAACGATTTCTCCTTTTTTTATATGGAGTGAGATACCTGATAAGGCCATTATCCTGATACTTCCATTTTTATAAATCTTCTTCAGATTTTCTGCTATTATCACAACAGCCTCCTTTAATACGTTATCGTATCGGTAAAAAAATCATGATACAACAGGTTATAAATCAATCTGTAAATCATTATTCTCTCACTATAAGTCTTATCAAACGCTTCTCCTGTATCGATCATTCTCTGAATCTTATTTGGGCCTTTATGATATCCGTTTAATGCCAATTCGAGATCTTCAAATCGGTTGATAAGCGTTTTCAGATAATAGGTTCCCATCATGATATTCTGCTCTGGATCTCGCCAGTTACCTGAAATAATATTTTTTTCATAAAGCCATTCTGCCGTATCAGGCATCAATTGCATTAAACCGAATGCACCGGAAGAAGAAACGGCTCTTTCATTAAATCCACTTTCCATTTTTATCGTGGCCGCGACCAGGGCCGGTTCCAGTTCATTTTCTCTTGAGGCTTTGTTTATTTCACAAATATAGGCAACCGGAAAATATCTGTACAATAAGATTAATAAAACAAAAAGAAAAATAATGATGATAAATAAAGAAGTAAAAACTGTTTTTCTAAAACCGAAAGTCAAGATTTAATCCCCCTTGAGGTCTATTACTTTTGAAGCTATTTTATACTCATTAATTGCATCTTCATCTCTTCCCATTTTTTCATATATTTGAGCAGTTTTTATATGTATGTCGGCATCCATGGGTTTTTGAATAGAGGCCTTTTGAAGAATTGTCAATGCCTTTGCATTCATTCCTATATTTTTTAATAAAATACCTTTTATTTTCAACGGTAAAAAGAGATAAATCATCGTCAATGTAAGGATGAGCAAACCAATCAGTATAAAAATATTTATCTTCAATTCTTTTAAATAATCACTGATTCTATCAAACAGATTTGATTTTTCAGATGAATTCTCCATTACAGTAGATTCGACGAGTAGATTCACGTTAAAATTATTAAGAGTTCCCTGTAGTTGCTGATTGTTTAATGAAATCGTTTTAATTTTTTCGTAATTCTGCTTGATTGCCGGATTGGCATATACAAGTCTCGTGGATGCATTCTTTATCATTTCCTCTACTTTTTCGTTTAGCGTCTCTGTTTTTATCTGAATGTCATTGTAAGTATTGAGGTAATTATTGAAGGGCTCACTTAAAGCACTTAGTGTGGTTGCCTCAGCGGTAATAAATCTTTTTGAAAGAATTTCTACATTTTCGAGATAATCAAAATAATGACTCAGATACAGATAATAATTATAATTCTGTTCAGGTATTTTGTCCTCAAAATCGGATTTATAATAAATCCGATATATATTTACATAGGAATTTAATAGTGATAATTGTTCTTTATAACTTTCATCATCATCTGTATCGATATACGGAGTGATTTGAATAGAAAGATAATTAATCAGTTTTTCCCCGCCAAAAAGAACCAATTGAGTATAAAATTCATTGCTGAAGTATAATTTATCCGTTTTTATGGTTTCTATCAGATGATTTGTCAACTGTTTTAATTGATCACCGGGTATTTTTTCTATAAGGTCAAAATCCTGCAATTTGCAAATTTCGAGAAATTTTTTAAAGTCTTCGAATCTGTACCGTTCAATTTCATTGATAAAGTCATTTATTACGAATTCCATCAGTGGATACGCTTCTGCGTAAGTTGATGTTGCATTGTCCAACTTGGCCAGTTCTTGAAGAAGGTCATCCGTAGATTCTGAAATGATAGCGGTGAATATTCTGTCACCCTCTTGAATCCTTGTTCTTAATTCTATTTTTTTATAGATACGTTTGAGCAGCTCATCAGCCTTTTCTTCTGATTCAAATTGTTCATTTGAATAAAGCAAGGTGGAAAGACAGGAATGCAGGGCCTCTTCCAAAGAGTAGATATTTTTCTGAAGAAGATATATTGAGTCATAATCTGAGACAAGATCGGGAGAAATACCGGTATCGGCATTAAGATATGAAAATAAGGAAAAGAGTATTAAAAAAACAGTGAGTATTCTTTTTCGTTTTTTAACAACCAATTTTTAAATTCTCCTTCTGTAAGGTATGTATATTCAAAGATCCCCGTCTTGAAACTGATCTTTTCTCCCGTTTCCAAAATTCCGACAATGAGGTCATCTTTAACGTATTCGCGTTTTCTTTTGTGAAAAACTCTTCCAAACAACATCTCACGATAGGACTCTCTGTATTTCAAATTATTTTCCAGTATCGTTCGGATCTTCATTTCACTAAGGTTGTCCGGATTTTTAAAAAAATAACCTCTTAAATAGTTAAGAATCTTCTTTATTCCGATAGATTCTTTTAAACCAATACTGAGAAGCATATCTCCGTTAATAAGAAAATCCATGGTCTCAAAAAAGTCATCAGAATTCAAAATTTTATCAGATAGAGAACTGAACTTTAAAAATTGATTTGAATTCGTCCAACCTGTATCTGTTGCACTTTTGTCCGAAATAATGAAATCGATTTGTTTCAAAAATCTCTCTTTTCCAAGAATGTACCGCATTTCGTATAATTTCTTCTGTGACTCCAAAGGAATCATATGAAATTTTATAATCGTAGCGACCTCGTTGATATTTTTTCTGGGGAATTTCAACGATTCGAGAATATTCTCCGTTGCTTTCGCACTTTCTGTTTCATGAAATAAATAATGTTTTCCATCAAACACATCGGGTTTCTTCAAATCATGAAAAAGAGCGGCAATACGAAAATTTGTTTCAAGATTTTTCTGAAGGCAATTTTTCAGAACACATAAACTATGCTCAAAAACAGTTTCGCCTTTGTGATGTTGATCCCCGTGTCGGAATGTAATGATTTCTCTCATTTCAGGGATAATCTCCTGTAAAAGTCCTGTTTTTGCCATATTCCTGAACGCGGTCTCGCAATACGGTCCTTCGAAAGTTTTTTGCAATTCCGAATAAATCATCTCTTTTGGAGAAAGACGTATCATCATCCTGTGCTTGACAATACTGTTAAAAGTGTAAGAATCAATTTCGTAATTATATTTCGATTGGAACCTGAAAATCCGCAACATCCTTAATGGATCCTCAAGAAGATTATTTTCATCCCAACACCGCAGTATTCCATGTCTTATGTCATCCCGTCCTCCGGCGGGATCAATCCAGATTAATGTATCATCACACTTGGAAATTTTAATCGCAATAGAATTTATTGTTAGATCCCTTGACAGAAGATCGGCCTCAATAGAATTATGCCTCAGGGGAGTTATTTCCAATTTTATCTTTTTACTTTCAAAAAAAAATGGAGACACAAAAGTTTTAGTCCTGTCTTTTACAAGAAAGCTCTTTTTAAAATATTTTTCTATTTCGAACTCTGTGACAGGCCAGATAATATCTATATCGTTATAATCAACAACCTTTAGATAAAAATCTCTCACAAAGCCACCGACAATGTAAAATTCCTGAATGAAATCCGGGGCCTTTTTTTTCAAGAGTTTTATCAATTTCTCCATATTTAGTCACCTTAAGAAAAATATAAATCGGTATTTAAAAGGTAATCTCTCTTTCTCCAGTCCTCTTTTACCCTGACATATAATTCAAGATTTACTTTTGTGTCAAATAAATATCTGATATCTTTTTCCGCATCTTTTCTGATTTTTTTGATAAGAGAGGCACCCTTTCCTATGATCATGCCCTTTTGAGTTTTCCGTTCAACCCATATTTCCGCCCGGATATCAAGGTTACCCGAGTCCGAGTTTTCAAAATGTTCGACATAGACGGCACAGGAATAAGGAATTTCATCATAAGTTATTCGAAAGATTTTCTCTCTTATAATCTCAGAAACAAGGAATTTGTTTGACCTATCCGTTAACAAGTCTTCAGGATATAAAAAGCCGCCTTCTTTCAATTGTTCCTTTATTTTCCGAAGGATTGGACTTCTTGACGCTTCATCTTTTGCTGAGATAGAGATAATATTTTCCATAGCGTATTTCTCATGCATTACTTTCCCGTGATGAGCTATCCTGTTTTCATCTACGAGGTCTGACTTGTTTAAAAGCACAATAATCGGTTTGTTTATCTCCTTTATCTTTTCAAATACATAATCATCACCACGTGTAATCTCTTTTGTCAGATCAATTAACCACAAGATGAGATCCATTCCTTCCAAAGCTTCACCAACCGCTTTCAGCATGTACCTGTTGACGTTATTCACAGCCTTGTGAACACCCGGCGTATCGGTAAAGACGATCTGGGAATCTTCATCAGTGTAAATACAATTTATTCGATGCCAGGTCGTTTGAGGCTTATCGGATACGATAACAACCTTCTGACCCAAAAGGTTATTTATAAGGGTGGATTTACCGGCATTTGGTTTTCCAATCAAAGTTACAAAGCCACTTTTCAAAGTTCACCTTCTTTAAAAATTTCATCAGTAGACATTCTGATGTATAAGTATCTTACCACAAAACAAGAACACTTGATAAAGTCTTTTCACACCAATAAAAAAGTCCTCTTAAATAAATTTAAGAGGACCATGGAGCAGGAAATGAGATTCGAACTCACAACCTCTGCCTTACCAAGGCAGCGCTCTACCATTGAAGCTATTCCTGCACTCAAAACGATAGTTATTTTATCATAATATGTGCAGGACGTCAAGTGTTTATGATTTTAATACTTCCGCTTGTCCTTCAATGACTTTTTTCCCTTCTGCGTTGAACACATCGGTAGATAAAATCAATCGATTCTTTTCATCTCTTTTCTCAATGACTTCTATTTTTACCGTTACAATATCATCAATAAAAACAGGTCTTTTGAATTTGACTTCCTGCGATACATAAATAGTACCATCACCTGGAAAATCTCTTCCAAGTACTTTGGAAATAAACGATGTGATGAGCATGCCATGAGCTATTCTTTTACCAAAACGTGTGTTTTTGGCAAATTCATCGTCCACATGAACTGGATTATTATCACCGCTTACATCGGCAAAACCTAACACTTTCTCATCGGTAACCTTGAAATCCATCGAAAATGAATCTCCAACCTTTATTTCTTTAAAATCCATACGCCTAACCTCCCTTAACTTTTACTGTATTGTACCACTAAATATTATGAAAATGGTATAATTATCTCGAAAAGAGGTGTTATGATGAAAAGAACTGTTATGACAGCAGTATTTTTGAGCTGTTTACTGATTCTCACAGGATGTTTCCTGTTTAACGATTTTGATCAGAGTACATCACTCGCTGAAAATGCCCTGAAAAATGGTTCGGCTTCAAGCGCATTAAATTATGCAGAAGAGGCTTTTATAGCGGCAAGGGATAATGGAGAAAAATCAAAGGCGATGATGTTGAAAGGCTATGCTTATTATCTTTTAGGACAATATGCAAACGCTTCAACTGCTTTTGACGGCTCGTTGAATTATTCTTCTAATAACGATAGTATTTCCGGAAAAATTCTTTCTTTGTTTATGTTGAACTCAAATAGCCTTGTTCTAGAGTATATTGAAGAGATTTCACTACTCCCTGATAGCTGGTCTCTTGAAATAAACAATATAAGCATAGATAAAACAAGTCTTTATCGTACCGCCGCACTTTCTGCAAAGCTTGTCAAAAATCAGCAGAAATTCAATGAAATTCAGATATATCTAAATCAGAGTCTTGCAGCTAAAATGGAGGCGTTTTTCGATGAATAAACGGTATTTAATATTTTTTCTTTTTATTTTTGTCTGTTCTTTACTCTTTTCCATGCCTCCCAGGATTACTGCTGATGATATGCAACGTGGAGAATATCTGATTCCTGAGCGCTCATTTTCGGAGGGAGAACTGATCAAAAGAGAGTTTACGGGAACGTTTAAGGCAGTTGTTTTGTTTGTCGATTTTCCAGATAAGAATAATCGTGCAGAATTATCCTTTTTTAATGATCTTCTGAACAGCGAAGGGCTGGATTTTAAGACTAAGTATCCTGTTTCTACTAATGTCAGTAGTGTAAGAGAATATTATCAATTTGAATCAAACAATACTTTTCACCTAAGTTTTGATGTATTTGGATGGTTCGATATGCCCCAGGATTATGACTATTATGTTGGTTCCGGTAAGGGGTTGGGGTCATATCCGAATAATTCACAGAAGCTTGTTGAAGATGCCATAGCAGCGGCGGATGGTGTAGTTGATTTTTCAGATTATGACAACGATAACGATGGGGAGGTAGATTTCCTGCTTGTTGTTCATGCGGGCACAGGTGCAGAATTTGAAGGTGGAACAAGTGATATCTGGAGTCATCAGTGGACCATCGGAACACAATACAGGGACGGTGTAGCTTTAAGGAGATATTCAATGCAACCGGAATATTGGTTACAGACAAACGATATGACAATAGGTGTTTACTGTCACGAATTGGGACATCTTATCTTTGGGCTACCCGATCTCTATGACACAACCGGAAATTCTTACGGAATAGGTTATTGGGGCTTAATGGGTGGAGGAAGCTGGAATGATGAGATGTCAAAATTCGGAGATAATGAAGAAAGTGGATATGGAGGAGCCCCTGCCGAATTTACAGCGTGGTCAAAATTGCGGATAGGATGGTATGATCCGATTACTTTCGATGAAACCAGGACGGATAATGTGGAAATGCAGTCCAGAGGGATATATAAATGTGTCAATTCACAAAACGGGAATCAGTATTTCCTTTATGAATTTAAGGAAAGTAATAAGTATAACGATCATTTACCCGGAGAAAATGGAGTCATGATATACAGATGTGATGATCAGAAATATGGAAATTCGCAGCCATGGACACCGGGTACCTCCAAATCTTACCATTATATGGTAGAAATCATCCAGAAAGATAATTTATGGTCTTTGGAAAATAAGACAAACCGCGGGGATTCTACCGATCTGTTTTTTGCAGGAGATCAGTTCAACCAGTACACGGAGCCGGAGAATTTCTTCTACGATGATAATTTGGGTATTGCCATCAACCATATTCTGATCTCACAGGAGATGGCGACGCTTGTCATCGGCGATCTTGATTTTGGCATTTATCTTCAGGAGCTGTCAGGTCTGAACAAAATAAGATGTTATATAAAGAAAACCGGTTCTGAATTACCCGTTATACGTGATGAACTTGGAAATCCGTTAGCCGTAAAAATGGTTGCAGGGTATGATGCCATATATTATTTAGATATCTTAAATAGCGCTTCAGATACTGTATTTATATCTGATATTCCTTTGAACGCTTTAAACTGGTGAATGGGAGTGGGAAAATCCCACCCCTATTCTCCAGTTTCATCTTCAAATCTTACTTCATCCGTGAAATAGCAGATTCTTATATCAAAATTTTCCCCTGACCCATCTTCGCCATCGATTTTCAAAGTGTATGTTCCTTTTTGAAGATGCAATTTATAAGGTGTTTCTTCTTTTCCAGTTGTATTGGTATAACAAACTTCTTTCTCATTTTCAATCATCACTTCTATCTTCATCTTGTCCGAATCGTTAAAACTCTCTATATAAACATCCGTATCCTCAAGCACATAAAAAGTATCTCTTATACTCATGCTATCTTCGAAAGTTACATTATTTCTGTACCTAATAAGAAAATGATCATTATTTCTTACAGTGTTTATCGTAAAGAATAGGACAATGACCGTTAAAAACAAAAAGAGTATCCCTTTTAAATTCATATTCTCAACACCTCACATCTTGTATTCGTATTTTTTAGAGAGAAGAAAATTAATCCCAATAAACGCCATACAGGCAACTATTAAAAAGATGGCTATTTGGGGTATATAAAGTCCCATCAGAATAAATCCCCCGATGAAGTTAACAACGGCGATTATGAAGGCTGCAAGCAATATGAAAGAACCTACAACATAATACCATCCGACAATTTTACCGATTAAAGCGATAAAATTGAGAAAATTCATGATCAGATATAATGAAATCACCGTGAAAAAGAAGATCATTATTCTTTGGGGTATATCTACCATCAGTAAAAAGAGATTGACAACAATTGATCCGGAAAGTGAAAGGATACAATTCGTAATGTTTACCGATTTTATGATTTCATTCCGTGAAACAGAAAAGATCGACAGTAAATCAAAATAAGTTGAGGTACTTTTCAAGGCGAATATAATCATCATTGTATAGATCATTAAACTAAAGGTATAAATGAGTTGCGTTTTTATCTCTTCTATATCTAAACCAGCCGTTCCCTCTATTAATATTGGTATAATGAAGTTGATCAACGTAATTCCGAGACAGATAAAAATAAAAGTAATCATAAAATTTACGAATAGCTTCAGAATGATCTTCTGGACGTTATTGTTCATATGTTTCACCACCATTTGTCAGATAATACAATAATTTTTGCAGACTAATTTTGCTGATCTCTATTTCTTCAGCTTTCATCGCTCTTATTTTTTCTTCACTGATATATCCTTCTACCGAATATGATGCAAGGGAACCGATAGTTTCTATGTTCAAAACTTTCAGGTCCGGAAGATGTTTTTCTATTATCTTTTTTCTCCCCTGAAGGAGATAATATCTTTCCTGAATCTTTTCTGTTTCATCATTGATGAGGATCTTGCCTTCATCAATGATGATCACTTTTTCAAAAATCCCTTCCAGTTCATTGATAAGATGTGAAGAAATGATAATGGTCCTTGGATTTTCATTGTAATCTTTTTGCAACTCTGCATAGAAAATTTCTCTCGCCACGGGATCAAGACCGACGTAAGGTTCATCAAACAGTGTTATTTCGGCCCTGCTGGCAAGACCAATGATTATCCCGACGGTTGTTTTCATCCCTTTTGAGAGTTTGTTATATTTCTTCTTTGTATCCAGCTTATATCTCTTGATTAATCTTTCAGCAAATGCATTATCCCAATTTTTATAAAGTAAACCGGCAATCTTGAAAATATCCTTGATTTTCATTATTTCCGACTGCTCAAATGTTTTTCCGAGTGTCTCTCTGGCAAGACAAATCTGCTTTTGTAGGCTATCGGAGTCTGAAAAAGAAAGATTGTCTATCTTAACTTCCCCGTTTTTGACCTTCAATTGATTTGAAATAACCTTTAGAAGGGTTGTCTTTCCAGAACCATTTCTTCCTATCAATCCGATAATCTGATTCTCATCTATATCAAATGATACAGAACGCAGTGCTTCAAATTTCTCATATGAATAACCGACACCTTTTAAACTCAGTTTAATAGGCATTTACTCACCTTCTTCCTGTTTTTTTATCATTTTGATAATTTCTTCTTCAGAAATTGACAGTTTTTCTGCTTCTTTCAGCATTACAAGAATAAAATTTTCGAAAAAATGACTTTTTCTTTCTGATTGAATAATCTTTTCCGCCCCTTTTTCTACAAACATTCCCAATCCCCTTTTTTTAAATAAGATTCCCTTTTCAACAAGTAAATTCAACCCCTTTCTCGCTGTCGCCGGATTAATTTTAAATGTTTCAGATAACTGATTTGTAGAAAATACCTGATCTTCACCTTTTAAATCACCATCAATTATCATATCTTCTATAATTTCGGCTATCTGTAGAAAAAGAGGTTTGCTTGAATTTTCATTTAGTTTCATATTCCACCTCCTCTCATATGTACTTAGTTACCCAAGTAACTAAGTACATATGTATTCTACATAAAAAGATATATTTTGTCAAGCAACTCTTTTTTGATATAATCATCATAATCGTTTATGAATTGAATAATGATCGTTTTGAATACACATCGTTTCGGGATTCATTTTGTCGCATTAGTGTTTGGTTAAAAACCAGGAGGTGGTTTGATGAAAAAGGCTTTTGTTATTGTACTCTTTCTTTCATTGTTTGTTCTTCAGATTTTTGCGATCGTAGACCTTAATCTCGTTGGTGAATGGAAAAGGGAAGTGGTAGCAGGTCATTCAGAGTCTGGTGGAATGACAGTTCCCGGTAATATTGGTTCTTTTGTTATAACTGAACAGAACGGACTTTCTTTTTGTGGTTACAAACTGATTGACACACCAAATGTAAAGGGATTAAAAGAAGATTTTTCCGGTGTTATCGCCTATGACGGTAAAAAGCTTTATATCGCTGAACACCATGATGGTTATTTCTTTGTAGATGTTGTGACTGAAGACTTAATGTACGGATACTATCTTGAAGCCAATGAGGCAAAAGCCATCATTGTCAGACTCGAAAGAATTAAGTAAATCCCAGATCATAAAAAGGGGTGCTTTTGAAGCACTCCTTTTTATCCGCGATGGCCTTTTAATAGGGTGATTTCTACGGCATGTTCTTTTTCACTTACCGGTGTTTCAAGGTTAAAGGGAAGATTTTTTAATACTGGATGATTGATAATCCGAACAATAGCGTCCAATCCTATTGTCCCTTTTCCGATAGATTCATGTCTGTCTTTATGCGAATGAAAATCAGTCTTTGAATCGTTTAAATGAATTGCCATCAACTTTTCAAAGCCGATTACCCTGTTAAATTCTTCCAGTACTCCTTCGAGATTTCCAACAATATCGTAACCGGCTGAGTAAAGGTGGCATGTGTCGAGACAAACACCAATATTAGGGTTGTTGGAGGAGGAGATTATCTCGTTTAATTCTTCAAAAGTTCTTCCTATTTCTGTCCCCTTGCCGGCCATTCCTTCGAGTAAAATGATTTGTTCGGGGTTAATAACGGAGACTTTCCTTAAGGCTTCTATTATGTACTGTATACCGATTTCTGATCCCTGTCCGACGTGCGAACCGGGATGAAAGATATAATAGCAGTTTGGAACCATCTTCAATCTTTCAAGATCATCTTTCAGAAGATTAAAGGCAAAATCGCGTGTGTCGCTTTTATCGGAACATAAATTCATCGTATATGAAGCGTGTGCGAATAAGTTGGCAAAAGAATGTTCCCGAGTAAATTCGATCATTTTCATGCTATCTTTTTCATCTATCTCTTTTGCCTTCCCACCTCTCGGATTTCTTGTGAAAAATTGAAATGTATTGGCTCCGATTCCGTAAGCTTCTTTTGCCGCCGCATAAAAGCCTTTTGAAATGGAAAGATGACAACCGATTTTGAATATAATAACACCTCATTCCTTTTTCTTTTATGATAACATGTTATTCCCTTATAATTTCAACGTTGTTCAGCACCGTATCTGATTGTTCTGTAACCCGTGATAGGTAGATATCTTATTAATCAAACTTTATCGGTTTTTTTCTTCTAATGTTAATTATATCTTGTATAATAGATTGGAAAAACCGAAAGGAGAATGATCATGTCTATTTTAGTTTGTGGTGGAGCAGGTTATATAGGAAGTCATACGGTTCAGGCATTAATTGAAAAAGGGAATGAAGTAATCGTTTTTGATAATCTTCAAAAAGGGCATAAAGAAGCAGTTCCTGAAAAAGTCAAACTCTATATCGGTGATTTAAGATCAAAGGAAGATTTACGTACACTCTTTTCTTCGGAAAATATAGAGGCCGTTGTCGATTTTGCAGCCGATTCTCTTGTTGGTGAAAGTGTAGCAAACCCGCTTAAATATTATAATAACAATGTGGGTGGGACTATCACCCTTCTTGAAACCATGATAGACTATAATGTGAAATATATTGTCTTTTCATCAACAGCTGCTACTTATGGGGAACCGGAGAGTATTCCAATACTTGAATCAGACAGAACTCTTCCTAAAAACCCTTATGGAGAGACAAAACTTGCGGTAGAAAGACTACTTCACTGGGCTGATGAGGCCTACGGATTAAAATACACCGCTTTGAGATATTTTAATGCTGCCGGGGCTCATATCAGCGGAAGAATAGGGGAAGATCACTGTCCTGAAACCCATCTGATTCCTCTCATCTTGCAGGTTCCACTCGGAAAAAGAGACAATATTTCTATATTCGGAACGGATTATCCAACAGCTGATGGTACCTGTGTAAGAGATTATATACATGTTACAGATCTTTCGGATGCTCATATTCTCGCGTTGCAAAGATTGATGAGCGGGGGAGGAAGTAAGATTTACAATCTCGGAAACGGCAAAGGCTTTTCAGTAAAAGAGGTAATCGAAGTTGCCAGAAAAGTTACAGGGCATAGAATAAAGGCTTCAGAAGAGGCAAGGAGAAGTGGAGATCCCGCTGTGTTAATTGCATCATCAGAAAAAGCAATGAATGAACTTAGCTGGAAACCACAGTTTAACGATCTTGAAACGATCATCGGTACTGCATGGAATTGGCACAGGGATCATCCTGAAGGGTATGGAGAGAAATAAACCTTGTTGAGTGAGTATAATTTTTCAGATCAGAATATTTCAGATTTAAATATCATTGTCAGATTCCTTTCAAAGAGAGATATTTCTCATATCGACAGAAATCTTTTCTCTGAAAAATATTCTGGTATCAAGCTTGATTTGGTCATATTGCTCGGAAACGCTGACATTGAATCCATAGATAAGGCATTATTGGCTTATAAAGAACTTGATGCTGAAGCGCTTCTGATCTCAGGTGGAATTGGACATTCGACCGAATATTTGTATGAAAATCTCAGGAAATATCCTGAATTTCAAAGATTAAAAACCGAGAAGATCTCAGAGTCAGAGCTTATGTATCATTGTATTGAGATAAAAAATGAAATGAAAGACAAGAAAATATATCTTGAAAATAAATCGACAAATTGTGGTTCAAACGCCAAAGAGAGTCTTAAAGTTGTCAGAGAAAATGGATTGAATCACAAGACTGTGTTGCTGATTCAGGATTCGTCTATGCAGTGCAGAACCCATGCTTCCTTTTTAAAAGAATGGGCGCAAGAAAACTCAATTTTCATCAACTTTTCAGCTCAGCTTCCAAAGATCATTAACGATGAAGGTAAAACATGTTTTGATAGAAATACTTATCCCTGGAACATTCGTCGCTATTTATCACTCGTTTTTGGTGAAATTCCCCGGCTGAGAGATGATAAAGATGGATATGGCCCAGTTGGAAGGGGCTTTATAGAACATATTGAAATTCCGGAAGAAGTACAATATTCTTTTTCGCGCTTAATTGAAGAATTACCTGCTTCTTTCTTTCAGCGGTGATCTTTTGTGTAAAACAATTATTATTGGTTCAGGGCCGGCTGGTTTATTTGCCGGTATCTCGTCGGCCAAAAAGGGAAACGAGACTATCATACTTGAAAGAAATAAGTCTGCCGGGAAAAAACTTCTCTTAACAGGTGCGGGGCAGTGTAATTTCACACATTCGGGTGATTTGAAGACTTTTTCTGAACATTATGGAATGAAATACAAACAGGCCTTTCGTATTTTAAGGTATTTTGATAATAAGGATTTTTTAAATTTTCTTACGGCTAATGGGTTTGATTATTATGAGCGTGATGATGGGAAGTATTTTCCAAAATCAAAAAAAGCGAGTGATATACTTGATCTGTTGTTAAAGATATTTCGCCAGAGCGGGGGGAAGATCCTTTATAATCAAAAGGTCGTTGATCTTCGGAAAGATGAAACTTCCTTTAATGTGATTACACCTGAACAGAGTTTTTCGGCCGATAAAGTCATAATGGCTAATGGGGGAATAACCTTCCCAAATACCGGTTCAGATGGTTTGTTGTACAAAACGCTGCAGAAGCTCGGACATCAGGTCAATGAACCGCGATTTGGTCTTTCACCTATATACGTTGATCAATTTACCCTTTCTGAATTATCTGGGATCTCATTTAAAGATGCCGGTGTAAAAATTAGTACCGAGGGGGGGAAATCAATCAATAAAAGAGGTGAATTACTGATCACTCATCGTGGATTTTCAGGACCGGTGATCATAGATAATTCAAGGTATATGAAAAAGGGAGACTCTTTGGAAATTAATTTCACTGAATTTCTTTCTTATGAATCATTTAATGAAGCCTTTTTAAATGCGATCAACGGTAACGGAAAGATGATTATAAAGAGTTTGCTGAATTTATTTAATTTTCCAAAAAGACTGACTGAAAAAATATTGAAAGAGATAGGTATTAATGAGACCTTAAAAGTATCACAGCTTACGAAAGAAACAAGGAAACTGATCATGAATTCCCTTTTTTCCTATCCGGTTAGAATTAAGAAGATCGGTGGAATTAATGAATCTATGGTGACCGTTGGAGGTGTGGATCTGGAAAATATCGTTCTTTCAACAATGGAGTCTAAAATAATTCACGGACTGTATTTTTGCGGAGAGATCATCGATATGGATGGCGATACCGGAGGATACAATATTCAAATGGCGGTAACAACTGGATATTTGGCTGGGAATGCATAAATATTTTAACTTGTATAAATCAGGAGGGGAAAAATGAGAAAATCTGCATTAATATTAATACTGATATTTGTTACGTTTGCAGGATTTGCCAATGAATTCAAAGGAACGGTATATCTTGATGAGAACAGAAATGGTTGTTTCGATTCAGAAGAGAAAGGAATTTCAGGCGTTGTGGTTTCAAATGGAATAGACTGTGTTTTAACAGATGAAATCGGTTACTATAGATTGCCGGAAAGAACAGAAAGTGTCTTGTTCATTACAAAGCCGTCAGATTATATGACCCCGGTTAATGAGTACAATATCCCTCAGTTTTATTATATTCATTATCCTGAAGGTTCGCCTGAGAAGATCAAAATGGGAATAAATCCGACCGGTGATTTACCTGAGGAAATTAATTTTCCGTTATACGCTGAAGTAAGCGAAGAAGATTTTGAAATCGTTGCCGTTGGGGATCCCCAAACAAAAACAATAGAGGAAATTGATTATCTGAGAGATGATATCTTTGCTGATTTTGTAAATACGGATAGGACCTTTGCAATAGTTCTCGGAGATATTATGGATAATAATGTAGAACTCTTTCCCGATTATCTTGAAGTTTGTAAGACAGCGAATTTCCCTATATACAATGTTCCTGGCAATCACGATCTGAACTTTAACGCCGTTGATGATAAACATAGTCTGGATACGTTTATCAGTTTTTTCGGACCGTCATATTATTCATTTGATTACGGAAAAATACATTTTGTCGTTCTCGATGATGTTGAATATAAAGGCAGTTCATTCATTGGAAACGTCGGTGAAACACAGCTTCAATGGTTAGAGCATGATCTTGAGTATGTACCCGAAGATAAAATGATCGTCCTTTCTATGCATGTCCCGATTTATTCATTTGTTGATAACCCCGGCTCAAAAGATCACATGAAAGATATGAAGGAGCTGTTCAAGGTACTCGAAGGCAGAGAGAAAATACTCGCTTTAGCGGGTCATACACATACGCTTGAAAATGATTTTATTGGTGAAAAACTTGGTTGGACTGGAAAAAAGCCGATCCATCTGATCATAGGCGGTGCTGCATGTGGTTCCTGGTGGGGGGGTCCTTTTGATGAACGTGGTATCCCAGAGGCACTACAGACCGATGGCGCACCAAACGGAGTAAATTATCTTTCATTCAAAGGGACTGAATATACACATTTATATAAATCGGCAAATTTTGAGGAAGACTTTCAAATAAGGATTTCGACCCCAAGGGGAAATATAAAACAAAAAGCCCTTAAATTTACGGATATCATGGCTAATGTTTTTAACGCAGGAGATGATACCGAAGTTTTCGTCAGTCTCGATGGGGCCGATTTTGAAAAAATGACAAGTAAAAATCTGTATGACCCTTATGTACAAGCCGTTTATAAAAAGAATCTTGCCTATGGTACCGCAAGGTTGTGTGCACACCTCTATTCGGCTTCCCTTCCCGATAACCTGGAATTAGGGTTGCACACCATTAGTGTAAAATATACGGACAGATACGGAAGGACCTTTACCGAATGTGAGATTTTCAAAGTTTATTGATTTTTTAATCGATAAAATGAAAGATTCATCTGTTTTAGGGAAATATCCCCTGTTCTTATGCTATAATCTATAGAAAAGGATGAGTGTAATGGAGCAGACGCTTTACAGGAAATATAGACCTGATACTTTTTCGGAATTAGCCGGACAGGAGCACATAAAGAAATTATTCGGGAATTCTCTTTCTGAGAATAATTTTTCGCATGCCTATATCTTTGCAGGACCTCGTGGAACGGGAAAGACGACGATTGCCAGAATCGTTGCCAAGAGGCTTAATTGTCTGAACCCATCAGGTTTTGAGCCTTGCAATGCATGTGAACAATGTCTTGCCGTAAAAAACGGCTCACATCTTGATGTTATTGAAATGGATGCGGCCTCCAACAGGGGAATTGACGATTTCAGAGCCATCAGGGATAAAGTTGCCTATAAACCGGCACAGGGGAAATATAAGGTTTATATAATTGATGAAGTCCACATGCTTACAAATGAGGCGTTCAATGCGATTTTAAAGACGCTTGAAGAACCTCCTGAACATGCCGTTTTTATTCTTGCTACAACGAATCCTGAAAAGATCCCCGATACAATTTTATCGCGATGTCAGATCATCCCGTTCAGAAATGTAACATTGGCAACTATCAAAAATCATCTTGAAAAAGTCAGTCTGATGGAAGGGTATCATATTGAAGACGAAGTCCTTGTATACATTTCAAAAAGGGCAAAAGGTGGCATGCGAGATGCAATGGTCCTTTTAGAACAGATCATGCGTTTTTTACCTAAAGAGCATCTGATTGATAAAAATGATGTTCTGGAAGTATTGGGCGGAGTCGATGAAGACCGTTATGAGGATTTTATCTCATTGATAATGAAAAGTGCGGTTGAAGGCATTATTTCCTTTTCAGATTCACTTTATAACAACGGAATAAACTTTGAGGTATTTCTTGAAGGTTTTATCGAGTATATACTTGAATCTCTGTTTAAAATATCTGATACTCAGGAAAAATTCTTCTATTTAAAAATTGCCAAAAAGGCATCCGATCTGATTAAAGAAATCAGATATAGCGAAACCCCGAATATTATGTTTTCGGTAGAGTTTATAGATTTTGCCAATGGGAATTCCGATTTGATGATTGGAAAAGACCGTTCTCTTCATTCGGTATACGATCGACGGTACGATCAGAGAGATTTATCAGACGAAGACAATAGTGATGCAAAGGAATTATTTATCGAGGAAAAAGAAACGAAGGTTCAGCAAAAAGATGTTACGGATGAAATTTTAAACATCACCGAATCTGTTGAAAGCGATGATCGTTTTTCAGATTTGTTAACTGAAAATTCCGATCTTTATATGGTCCTTCACTGTTTGGACACAAGGGAAGAAAATGGAGAATTGGTAATACAAAAGGGCTACGGTACCCCATTTTCCAACTTGGTTCTTGATAGAAAAGAAAAGATTTTAAGAGAGTTTCTTGAAAGCAGAAACTTGGTTTTAAAAATATTGGGTATGGAGATAGCTGGAACGGGGGAATACTCAACACAAAATGATGAGAATACGGTTCAGGAAATTCCGTCGGAATTATCAGGTTTATATGATAAGGTGAAAAGATTATTTCCTGAATCAAAAATAACCTTAAAAGAGAGTGAAAACAAATAGAGAGGAGAGAAAAGCGTGGCAAAGAAAATGAGAAGTTTTGGGGGAAAAAGCCTGGGAAAACCAGCTGCCGGAAATCAAAAACCGAAGATGAATCAGATTCTTCAGCAAGCTCAACAGGCACAAGAGGAGTTTCAGAAGAAAGAGGATGAATTTAAAGCAAGAGAATTTGACTTTTCAGTCGGCGGAGGCGCTTTAACTATCAAGATGTCCGGGGAACACAAACTGTTAAATATTGAGTTTGATGAGGATCTTCTTGAAGAGATCGATGATTTTAAAGATCTGATCATGGCAGCGGTAAATCAGGGTGTGGAAGATATAGAAAAACAAAAAGAAGAATATATGGGGAGCATAGGCGCCAGCATGGGACTTCCTGATCTTGGATTTTGATTTATAGCAACTTTATGATATAATATCTGTGAAAAATTACACAAATACATCTGGAGGTGTACGTTTATATGGCAAATGTAAAAATAGCAATCAATGGTTTTGGTAGAATCGGAAGACTTGTTTTCAGAGAAATGATGAAAAGAGGCGCTTATGATGTTGTTGCAATCAACGATCTTACGGACGCAAAGACTCTTGCACATCTTTTAAAGTATGATTCAGTACACGGAAGATTCAATGGAACGGTTGAAGCAAAAGACGGAGCTATGGTTGTAAACGGAAAAGAAATAAAGGTTACGGCTATTAAGAACCCTGCTGAAATTCCTCATGCGGAAAATGGAGTGGATATTGTTATTGAATCAACGGGAGTATTCAACAACAAAGAAAAATGTCAGGCCCATCTCGATGCCGGTGCAAAAAAGGTTATCATCACCGCACCAGCCAAGGGAGCAGTTGATGCCACAGTAGTTCTCGGTGTTAATGATGATGTCATTACACCCGATATGACCGTCATTTCAAACGCATCCTGTACGACAAACTCTATTGCTCCAACGATCAAAGTGCTTAACGATAATTTCGGTGTTGTAAACGGTTTCCTCACAACAATTCATGCCTATACTTCTACACAGGAAGTCATGGATGTTCCCGGAAAAGATTTGAGAAGAATGAGAGCCGCAGCAGTTAACAGTATCCCTACATCAACGGGTGCTGCAAAGGCCGTTGCACTTGTACTTCCCGAACTGAAGGGTAAGCTTGATGGAATCGCAATCAGAGTTCCAGTGCCTGATGGATCAATTACAGATCTCACAGTAAACCTTAAAAAAGCCGTTACAGTCGAAGAAATCAATGCAGCAGTCAAAGCGGCAGCGGAAAATGAACTTAAGGGTGTTGTAGAATATACAGAAGAGGCAATCGTGAGTTCTGATGTCATCGGTTCAACGGTTGCAGGTATCTTTGATGCAGCTCAGACAAAGGTTATCGAGGGCACACTCGTTAAGGTAGCTTGCTGGTATGATAACGAGTATGGATACAGCTGCAAGGTTGTAGACCTCACCGATAAACTTGCGAAAATGTTATAAGAGGTTTTAGTTTATAGAATACAAATCTAAAGGCACAGGAGCTCCTGTGCCTTTTGTTAATTTTAATGAAAACAGGAGGATAATATGAATAAACTTACAATAAAAGATGTTGTGCTGAATGGGAAAAAAGTACTTATGAGAGTAGATTTCAATGTTCCTCTCAACAAAGAGACCGGTGAAGTAGCAGATGACAACAGAATCGTAGGCGCGCTTCCCACGATAGAATATGCACTTGAAAATAATGCAAAGGTTATTCTTATGTCTCATCTTGGTAGACCAAAAGGTGAAAGAAAACCTGAGTATTCTTTAAAACCGGTTGCTGCAAAACTTTCAGAACTCCTCGGAAAAGAAGTTAAATTTGTAGAGAATTTCGTCGGTGACGATGTAGATGCAGCAGTGGCAGAACTCAAAGAAGGGGAAGTCCTTCTTCTGGAAAATACAAGATTCGAGAAGGGAGAAAAGAAAAACGATCCTGAGCTCGCAAAAAAACTGGCCTCACTTGCGGATATCCATGTTAATGACGCTTTTGGTACAGCTCATAGAGCACATGCCTCAAACGTTGGAGTTGCAGATTATCTCGTTTCGGTGTCTGGATTCCTCCTTGAAAAGGAAATAGAATTTCTTGGAAATGTGGTAGAAAATCCTGAAAAACCTTACGTAGCCATTCTTGGGGGTGCCAAAGTATCTGACAAGATAGGTGTTATAGAAAATCTCATACAGAAGGCGGACAAACTGATTATCGGTGGAGCCATGATGTTTACTTTCTGGAAAGCAAAAGGGTATGAGACAGGAAATTCGCTGGTTGAGGAAGATAAGATAGAACTGGCAAAAGAACTGATGGAAAGAGCAGAAAAGAACGGTGTAGAGCTTTTACTTCCGGTTGATACGATAGCCGCTGAAAAAATTGAAGCGGGAGTAGAAACGGTGACAGTAACGGCTGAAGAAGGAGTTCCAGCTGGGAAAATGGGACTCGATATTGGACCCGCATCCATTGAACTTTTCAAGAAAGCCCTTGAAGGCGCAAAGACCGTTATCTGGAATGGACCGATGGGTGTATTTGAAATTGATGATTTTGCCAAGGGAACAGAAGCCATTGCCAGAACACTCGCTTCAATGAAGAATGCAAAGACCGTTATCGGTGGGGGAGACAGTGCGTCAGCTATTGCAAAATTCGGTCTCAAGGACAAGGTAACACACGTTTCAACTGGTGGAGGCGCTTCGCTCGAAATGCTTGAAGGCAAAGAGCTGCCCGGTGTTATGAGCCTCGCCGATAGAAAGACACGAAAGGTATTTATAGCGGGAAACTGGAAGATGAATAAAACACCCTCAGAATCCATGTCTTTTGCAAGAGTCGTTCTCGGAAACACTTCCGGACTTGATGAGAGAGTTGAAGTTGTTGTATGTCCAACATATGTTGCACTTTCACAGGTACAGGATGTGCTTGCCGGAACAGATATCAAAGTGGGTGCACAGAATATGTATCCGAAATCAAACGGAGCTTTCACCGCTGAAATTGCACCGGAAATGCTTCTTGATCTTGGTGTGGAATATGTAATCCTTGGTCATAGTGAGAGGAGAGCCATCTTCGGAGAGTGTAATTGTCTGATCAACGAAAAGGTAAGGTTTGCGCTTGAAAAAGGACTCAAACCTATCTTCTGTATCGGTGAAGTCCTTGAAGAAAGAGAGAACGGAAAGACGTTTGAAGTTCTTGAAACTCAGATAAAAGAAGGACTTAAAGATGTGACTGCTGATGAAATCAAGGATATTGTCATCGCTTATGAACCGGTTTGGGCAATTGGAACCGGGAAGGTTGCAACAAACGCACAGGCACAGGAAGCTATCAAATTTGTCAGAGAAAAGGTTGAAGAACTCTACAATGAAGAAGTTGCAAAGCGTATCAGCATTCTCTACGGCGGGAGTATTAAACCTGAAAACTTCACCGGAATACTCGCTCAGAAAGATATCGACGGGGGACTCATCGGTGGCGCTTCACTCAAGGAAAGTTTTGTTGAACTTGTAGAAATTGCACAGAAAATGGTTTAAATAGTTACTATAAACTTTTTTCCCCTCTTAATGAGGGGATTTTTTCTAAGTCGTGTTATATTAAGGAGGAGATTCATCATAAAAGTTAATTTATTTATTTTCGACATGGGAGGAGTCATGGTAACCGATTCTAATGTCACACCGGATATTTGTGACAGACTTCATCTATCAAAAAAAGAATTCCTGGAATATGCAACATCAGAGAATTTAAAAGCCATACAGACCGGAGCAATGAATTCAGAAGAATTCTGGCATCAATTTGCTGAAAATTCAGGAATGACCATAGACAGTGATTATTTTTACGATTATTTTAAACCTAAAAGAAGAACTGAGATGTACGAAGTGATCAATCAGATCAAAGCAAAGGGTTTTCGAGTAGTCTTGGGAACCAATACAATTGACTCTCATTACCGAAAACATCTTGATAATGGAGACTATAACATCTTTGAAAAAGTATATCCCTCTAATCTGATCGGATATTCCAAACCTGATCCGGAATTTTTAAGATATATTTTAAATGAGGAAGGGATAGAAGCTGAAAATACCGTTTTTGTAGACGATAACACGGAAAATATAAAATCGGCAAAAGACATAGGGATTCACGCCATACAGTTTGATACTTTCGAAAAAGTACAGCGTGAAATAAACGAATTAATCAAATAAACAGAGAGGTCTTTAAAAGACCTCTCTGTTTATTTTACCGCTCCAACTGTTACGCCTCTTAAGAAGTACTTCTGGAAAGAAAGGAAGACGATTACCATCGGTATGGCCGCATAAGTTGCACCAGCCATCAGATAGGCATATTCCATAGGCACTTCTTCCTGTATCAACGCCAATCCTGCCTGAAGAGTCTTCATCTCTGATGTTTGTGTAACTATAAGTGGCCACAAGAATGAATTCCACTCTCCGACAAATGTAAAAATTCCGAGAACGGCCAGGGCAGGTTTTGACATAGGCAATACAATCTTACGGAATGTCTTGAATTCACCGGCACCATCAATTCTTGCCGCATCGAGTATTTCATTCGGAAGAGACAACATAAACTGTCTCATCAGAAATACCCCAAAAGGAGCTGCTATACTTGGAAGTATCAATCCCCAGTAAGTATTGATCATTCCCAAGTTGGCTACCATGATATAGAGTGGGACAAGGGTTACCTGTTTTGGAATCATCATCGAACTGATATAAATCCAGAAAAATATCTGGCTTCCGGGAAATTTCTTCTTCGCTATTGCATAACCGGCCATTGCACAGAATAGTATCTGAGTCAAAGTAACAGTACCGGCAACAATCACACTATTAAGAGTCCATCTGAAAATCTCTTTTCTTTGAAACAACGATTCAAAATTTTGCAGCGTTGGATTCTTTGGGAAGATTTCCGGTGGAAATTTTAACGTCAGACTCGGTTCCTTAAAAGCGGTTACGACCATCCAGTACAGTGGGATAAATGCGAGGAGCGCAAGAAAAGACAGAATGATCAATGATATAGTTTTATTTATGTTTTTTTTCATGCGAATCTTATTCATATATTATTCCACCCACCTAATATTCCACATTTGAACTGAGCCACTTAAATTGTATAAGTGCCAAACCGACAAGAATGACAAACATGACCATTGACATGGCAGAGGCCATTCCGAGATAATAATTCTTGAATGCGGTTTCATAAACCAGATAGGCTACAGTTAAGGTAGAAAATTCCGGGCCACCCTGAGTCATAATATATATATTTGAGAAGGTCTGGAAATTTGCTATTGTTCCCATTACAAGTGAATACAGTATCGTAGGTTTAAGCAACGGAAGTGTAATTTTCCTGAAAATCTGCCATGAATTGGCACCTTCTAATTCTGCGGCTTCAAAATAATATTCCGGTATAGAAGACATTGCTGCAGAGAGCAACACGATCGTTGAACCCCCGCCCATGATTACCTGCATTATGATTAATGAAGGCATTGCGGTTGCAGCGTTTCCGAGCCAGACTACTGGATCAAGACCTATGGACTTCATAAAATAATTCAACAAGCCAAAATTCGGATTGAATACCCAGAGCCATATCATCGCAATGATAACCGTTGAACTGACATGAGGGAGATAAAACATGGATTTAAAAAACGTTCGTATTCCCTTTCTGAAAGGATAAATGAGAACAGTTACGAGCAAAGCTTTACCAAGCCAGAGTGGGACAACACCGAACGTATATAAAAACGTATTTCCGAGTGCTTTCCAGAATAGTTTATCCTGAAATAGCATTTTATAATTTTCAAACCCGACGAATTCCTGTGAGAAGACTGAATAATCAAACAGACTTAAATACATTCCCCAACCCACTGGAATCAGAAAAAATATCATAAAAAGAGAAAAATGAGGTAAAACAAAAAAATAAGCACTTTTGTTTTTCCAGATTTTTTTTAGCAGAGTCAATGTTTTCACCTCAAATAACCGGTGAGTAATACTCACCGGTATATTGTATTATTTTCTTTTTTTCAAAATGGTATTTGCTTCATCTGTAAAGTATTTTAATGCTTCAGCAGGTGTTTTTGTTCCTCCAAAAGCTGATTCCATCGATGCTGTAAAATATTTACTCATTTCAGTCCAAGGGAATGTCTGAGAACCAAAGAATTCTATTCCATAATCCCCCATGATATCACCGAAAACGGCTACCTGTTCCTTCATGTACTGATTGCCTTCATAGAGAACCTTGTTTACCGATTTTCTTGATGTGAGATAATTCAGACTTTCGAGTAATGCCATGTTCTCCTGATTTGTCAGGAATTTTGCGAATTCCATGACCATATCTCTTTTTTCCTTATCGTTTTGTTTAAAGACTATAAATCCACCTGTTGCCGCATAAGCAGCCGGATTTTCCCCTTCCACATGAGGGAAAGGAGCAATTACGGGTTCAAAGAGTTCAGAAAATTCCCATTGTTGTGAAATGAAGTATCTTGTTATTCTTCCTATTTCATAAGGCCCACCAAAACCAATACTGGTTCTGTGAGCGTGGAAATTCCCTATGACATCATAAACGCCCATGCCCTCAACACCATGCGGAACCACTTCATATTTATTTACAAGATCAACCAGGAATTGAAGCCCTTCAACGGCCTCCGGTGAATCAAGGGTAACTTCACTTTCATCTTCATTTGTCAACTTTCCGCCAAAGGCATAAAGAAAATTAATAATATTATGGATATCCTTGGCACCAAAACTCAAGGCAAAATGGTCATTTTCACCATCCCCATCCGTATCCCATGTCAATTTTTCACAGATATCGAGGAATTCTTCCATCGTCCAACCTTCATTAACGATCTTTTGCCAATCTACACCTGCCTTTTCAAAATCCGGTGTGTAAAGAAGCATTGAAGTTCCCATACCGTTGGTTCCAAAAGTCCATGGAAAAACATAATGCTTTCCATCGAATTCAAAATTCTTGAGTGCAACTTCGTAAAAATCATTCATATCCTCTTCGGTCAAATAGTTATCGATAGGTTCAAGTAATCCCGCTTTTACCCATCGACTATCCCAGACGGGCCCCTTGAAAAGATCAGGTTGAGTCCTGGTTGCAATAGCAGCAGCCATTTTCTGAGAATACTCGGTATTTCCGACAACCACATATTTCACTTCTACATCCGGATGTAATTTCATAAATTCCTCAGAAACCCATTTTGGAAAATCCTCACTTCCTGGAGACTGATCCTCAGGAAATCCAGGAGGTGCTATTCTCCATGGATTGATCCACCAGGTAATTGTCATTTTCGCGCCGGCAAATGATGTCAACAGAAAAAGAAATAAGAACAACAACATCAACACTTTAAGAGACTTCTTCATTTTACGACCACCTTCCTTATGAGATATAATTCTTCACATTGAAGAATTACTTATATTAAATGCGTATTATATTATTTTTCTTAATATTAGAAAAGCTAAAAATAAAATTGGCTCATCCACCAATTTGTTATTATATTATACCATTAAATAATATTAATTTATTATGTCTTAATAAATACAATATCCCTGAAAATATATTTATTTTCAGGGATATCAGCTAACTGATTATAACTTACTCTTCAAATATATAATTTGTTCCATTCAGGGATACAAAAATAAAGTGATCCAGTTGAAGGAAGTCTATCATTATTTTATTTTCCAAGACAAGCTCAAAGTATTCATCGGAATATTTTTTTATTCGGATGATGTCTTCTTCTTTAAAATCGTCATCTATCCAGGCATTTTCATCTTTATTCCAGATAAACCGTTTTCCATTTAACAACCTGTAATCAGCTTTCTCCATCGCTTCCTGCATGAGTTCTTCCGCTTCTTCTGCCTGCTTTGCCATGGACATCTGATTCATATTCTTGGATTGGAGAACATTTGATTTACCGGTTTGATTTTGAGGGAGTGATGGAACGGTTAAAGCATCATAAGCCATAGTTGGAACAGCATTTCCCTGATTTTGCATTATCATACCGTAATCTCCGTCATCTGCAGTCCGGTCAGAAATTAGATATGAGGTGTATTGAGTCGGAATGGAAAAAGTCTTACTGAGCTGAACGACCTCATTTTTCAGCGATTCTGTTTCGCCTTCCAGCCTGATCTGATTAATGAGGTTAGAAATTTGTCTACTCGCCCAAAGCAGGGATATCGAATGATTGGAATCGTTTTTTACGTTAAAAGTGAATATATTTTCATAAGTAGCATCACCCAATTTCCCCTTTAGTCTTAACAGGATTTCTCCACTGCCTTTATAGCGTCCATAAATCTTTAAGGGTTCATCTTTATAAACAGTCAAGCCTTTATTTGGGAGAAAATCAATTATTTCAACACTATCGCTGATAAATTCTATCTCTATATTAGAAAGTACCGGCTTACTGATATTTGAAAACATTCTTGCTATTTCAGTTTCGATGGATTCATATTCTGTGACATAAAATGTTTGACCATTATTATTTGCCGTTAAGAGATCAAGAATATAAGTGTTAACATCATAGCCTACCCCAAAAGAAAATACCCTTAATCCGGGGATGCTCTTTGCCATATCGTTGACGTGTTTGACAATTATTTCAGGATCTTCTATTCCTTCCGTTGGAAGCCCATCGGTTAAAAAGACTAATATGGGGTTTTTTAAACTTTCTGTATTCTGGAAAACTCTTAAGGCCATATCAAGTGATCCGTAAATATTGGTATTCCCATCAGCGTAATTAGAATAGAGCCAATCAATTGCCTCCTGCTTCCGATCGTAATCAAAGAGATTATATATATTTTTAAATGCATTGATATCATGATTGAAAAGGATAAGATTAAATCGGTCATCCTCATATAATCTACTTATGATGAATTTTGCCGCTTCCTGAGCCTGAAAGAATTTAGATCCGGACATACTTCCTGATTTATCAAGAACAAAAACAACATCTTTTGGTTGATAAAAGTCGTAATCAATGTCAGGATGGATTTCTAACAGGAAAGTTTTATATTCAAGATCAGGTGTATCCGTACTGATGTAAGCTTCCACATCGTTTTCTCCAAGACCATATTTCAATACAAAATCGCTCGTTGGGGAGTAATTATCCCTCGAAAATGCAAATGAAGCCAAATGTTTATCTTTTGTAATAGAACTGTTGATCTCGTTCGAACTGGAATCCACGAAGAATATTTCAGACTTTTCCGATCTGATTTCACCGGAAATATCAATTTTCTTGATATCTGAATTCAATAAACTTTCTATTTTCAGTGGATATTTTAGTTGAACGATTCCATTCTCGTTTTTTAATTCCTGAGTATATTTTAATGAGATGGCCCTTTCTTCATGTGGTTTGAACGATGGAATCTCTATACGATAGTAGTCTTCATCCATAAATTCTAGTAATGCGGGATTCTTATTCATTTTAACAAGCTCGGTAAATTCCTGCCTTGCGGTTTCCGCATCCATGATTTCGCCCGTATAATAACTATCTCCGACTTTCATTTTAAAATCGGATATTATCGCCTTTTCCGGAATTGGAAAGAAATAGACTACTTTTTGTGATGTATCTGAATCATTCCAGAAAATTTCTTCAATTTCTACCGTCGCGATTAACTCATCAATGGTTATCCTTACGTCGTGAGTTAACAGTGCAAATGGATTTTCAGGTGTGATAATTTCAATCGGTATGATTACTCCATCGGAAAAAGAGAGACCGCAGATCAGGAGTAAAATTGAAAACAAAAATACACTTTTAAACTTTTTCATATTATTTCCACCTCTTTTATAGTATGTACTGCTAAGACGAAAAAAGAATTAAAGTGTATTTTATTCAAACTAATGATCGATATTAAAATAAATCAGAGACTATTTCTGCAATCTTTTCAAGGAAAAGCCGGTCCTGTTCTGTGTAAGGATTAATGATATGAGAATCAATGTCTACTTCACCCACCAATATCCCCTCTTTAAAAATAGGGCTCAAGATTTCAGACTTCACTTCTTTACTACATGAAAGATAATTGGATTCCTTTGATACATCCTGTACGACAAAACTTATTTCACGTTCTGCTGCCTGACCGCATATTCCCTCGCCAAAGGCAATTCGTTTATGTTCTGTTGGCGTACCTACATAGGGTCCCAGTATGAGTTCCTTGTCTTTTTCCTTATCCACAAGGTAAAAGCCTACCCAGTTATAATAGTCAACTCTCTCATTGAGTAATTTGCAGACGGAAAAGAGTTTTTCATCTCTGCTGAAATCAGTGCTAACTATATTTCGGATTGTATTTATCATTTCTACAAATTCCGTGCGATGAATATCATTATTATCTATTAGGGTATCCAGAAATTTAAAAGCCCTCCTCACATGCGGAATAACAATTGATCCCCCAACCATCATGGCAATACCCAAGGCTTCCTGAATCTCTTCAGAATTCACTCCGTTTTCAACGCATTGAATGATATGATATTTAATGCAGTCATCACATCTTAGAACCGCTGATGCAACCAATCCAAGAAGTTCTTTTGTCTGCTTATTCAGGGCACCTTTTCTGTACATTTGACCATCAAGACTGAAGAAACGCTTTATTTCCTTCCCGGCATATTTCATGACATAGTCGTTTAATTCTTCTCTTTCCTTTTGAAAATCTTCTTTTAATGACATCATTCCACCCCCTGTTTTATAGAATTATATCACGCCTGTCATTGTTCATAAGGCTCTTTTTGACTGAATTTCTATGAATTCATATGATATAATCGTTTATAAAGAACACCTTGAAAACAGGGAGTGATAGAATATGAAAAAAGCTGTTATTGCACTTGATATAGGGGGAACCAAGGTGCTTGGTGCTTTATTTGATGAAGAGACAAATATTATAAAAAGAAAGAAGAAAGCTACAAAGGCTTCTGCGGGAACCGAAATGATACTTGAACAGATCTCAAAGGTTATCGCAGGACTTATAGAAACTGCTGAAGAGAACGAATATCAGGTTATGGGAATAGGTGCCGGGGTTCCCGGGGTTATCAAAGATGGGACGGTCTTATTCACCCCAAATCTTCCCTGGGAAAACTATCCACTTGCAGATGAGATTGCTTCAAGATTCAATTTACCGATTCTGATCGGAAATGATGCAAATGTTTCTTTACTCGGGGAATGGGGACACGGTATTGCCAGAAATACCGTCAATACACTTGGATTTTTTGTAGGAACCGGTGTGGGAGGCGGAATCATCATTAATTCCAAGATATATACAGGAAATATGGGGCTTGCAGGAGAGATTGGACATATCTCTCTTAATCCTGATGGAATAATCTGCGGTTGTGGATCAAGAGGCTGCCTTGAAAGTTATGCTTCAAAGACCGGAATGTTGAAATATATTAAATCTCAGATCGCCCATGGAAGAGACTGTAAGATAAAGCAAGAACTTGAAAATAATCCATTGCATTATATTTTAAGAAGTTCTGTGATAAAAGATGCCCTTGATGAAGGAGATATGGTAATCACAGAAGCCGTACAAATTGCCGCAAAATACCTTGGAATTGCCGTAGCTTCTGGAATCAACATTCTTAATCCTGAAATGGTTGTTTTTGGCGGTGGTATCGTTGAAGCCATCGGACAACCCTTTATTGATATGCTCAGACCATATGTTTATCAATATGCAGTCCCGCATGCAATGGATAATTGTCTCTTCAAACTTGCGGAACTTGGTGATGATGCCTGTCTCTATGGTGGACTGACATTGTTAGAAGATACCATGAAATAATATTTTCATGAAAGTTAAGGGGGAAACATGCCTGAATTAGCAGCTGCTATCAGTATTGCTTCTGATGGAGTTTATATGAATCTGTCAGAATCAGATAGAATAGGAATAAAGATAATCGAATCGCTGTATCAAAGTCTAAATATTGGTTCTGATACATTTAATGAGGGTAGAATAAGTCTTAAAAAGGTTGACAGGATTTGTAAAATACTCAACGATTATAAACAGATTATCAGAGAGTACAAAGTGAAAAAGGTAAGGGTTGTCAGTACAACGGCTTTAAGGGAGGCAACCAATATGGCTTTTATCCTTGACCAGATTAAAAGTCGGACAAGATTTACCGTTGAAGTTCTGGATGATCCTCAGGAAAAATCACTTATTTATAAGGCCATGCTTTTAAAACTGAAAAATACCGATTATAAAGATAAATTACTTTTTTTAGGATATATAGGAACAGGAAGTCTTGGAATGGCTATATGTAAGGAACAGAAAATAATATATTCTCAGAATATCAGAATTGGCTCTTTAAAGTTGACAGAATTACTACGAAATTATCAGGGAGATCCAGAAAATGCGCATATAGTTATAGGCGAATATCTAAGCAGTTTTGTAAAAACGATCATGACCATTCCCAAAATAAATAAAGTTGAACATTTCATAACATGCGGACAGGAAATAGAGTCTATAATTCGACTGAGCGGTGGGAATCCAAAAAAAGAAATAGAGGAAATAGACATCAACAAGATCAATCAATTATTTGAGGAAATCAAAACCGATACGATAGAACAGCTCGGCCAGAAATTTGATCTGCCTGAACATCATCTCGATGTGTTGCTGCCTTCTATCGGAATATATAAAATGCTCTTTGATATTGTTAATGTTAACCCCATCAATTCGGTTTCTGTAAATTTGACTGACGCCTTACTTCTTGAGATGTTTTCATACGAAGAATACCGTAAGATAAGTGAGATATTTGAAGAGAGCACGGTGATATCCGCAAAGAATCTCGGAAAAAGGTTTCTTTATGATGAAGAACACGCCAATCAGGTAGAAAAACTTTCACTAATACTGTTTGATGGTTTAAAGGGAAAACACAGAATGGGAATCCGTGAGAGAATGTTACTTCAGCTCTCTGCCATTCTTCATGATATAGGAAAATTCATCCAATTGAAAAATCATTCGGAACATTCCGCTAATATCATCAGGGGAACAGAGCTTCCCGGACTTACAAAAAGAGAAACGAATATCGTTGCTTCAGTTGCAGAATACCATAGTAAACATTTTCTTCTCTCAGAAGATGTGGAGATGATGAAAATGGATCAGAAAGATAGATTGATTATCGCAAAACTTTTGGCTTTATTGCGCTTGGCGGACTCATTGGATCGTTCCCATTCGAGTAAAGTCAAGGATATCCGAATACAGATCAAAGGAAGAAAACTGAAACTCAGAATCACTTCAAGTAAAAAGATCATGCTTGAAAAATGGTCCATAGAAACAAAATCAGAGTTTTTTGAAGATATTTTTGGTCTGAAACCGGAGATAATAAAGGGGTGAATTTGTGAATCTTGACAATCCTAAGTATTATATAAATCGTGAACTCAGCTGGATTGAGTTTAACGACAGGGTTCTTGATGAGGCTATTTCAAAGTCTAATCCCTTACTCGAAAGATTAAAATTTCTTTCGATTACGGGATCCAATCTGGATGAATTTTTTATGATCAGAGTGGCGGGGCTGAAAGAACAGGTCAATATCGGTTACCAGAAAACGGATGCGGCTGGAATGACTGCAAAAGAGCAGCTTGGAGCAATTTCGAGTAAAGTTCATAAGATGGTGGAAAAACAATATAATTGCTTAAATAAGTCTCTTTTTCCCAAGCTGAAAAATGAAGGGATTATCTTTCTCGAAGAAGATGAGTTAACCAGAACACAAAAAGAATTTCTGAATGAATATTTTACAACAACTGTTTTTCCTGTATTAACACCGATGGCGATAGATCAGGGAAGGCCTTTCCCACAAATACTGAATAAGAGTTTAAATCAGGCTGTTATCCTTGAAAATGAAAAGAAAGAAACCATGCTTGCCATTGTTCAGGTTCCTTCCGTACTTCCCCGATTTGTGAAACTCGAGGACGGGACGGATGAAAATTGTCTGTTTATTCCGCTGGAAAAGATCATTAAAATGTATATAGAAAAATTATTCAGAGGCTATAAAATAATCAGTGTAAATCCCTTCCGACTGACAAGAAATGCGGATTTGAGTATTGACGAAGAGGATGCGGGAGATTTACTTGAAGAGATAGAAAAATCATTGAGACAGCGAGAAAAAGGATTTCCTGTCAGACTGGAACTTGAGAAATCCGCTTCAAAACTAACAAGAGAGATCCTTTTTAAAATGTTAAATCTTTCAGAGAATGAACTGTATGAAATAGATGGTCCAATTGATCTTTCCGCGTTTATGAAAATTGCGACGGCAAAGGGATTTGAACATTTAAAGTATGAGAAATTCTTCCCACAACCCGTTTCCGTATTTAATGAGGGGAAAAGCTCTTTTGAGATTATAAAAAAGAGAGATATTTTCCTGCATCATCCGTATCAGTCTTTTGAACCTGTTTTAAAATTTCTTGAAGAAGCAGCTGAAGATCCTAAAGTACTGGCCATCAAACAAAGTCTTTATCGAGTCAGTGGTAATTCTCCGATTGTAAAGAGTTTAATCAAAGCTGCAGAAAACGGTAAGCAGGTAACGGTACTCGTAGAATTGAAAGCAAGATTTGATGAAGAAAACAATATACAATGGGCCAGAAAGCTTGAGATGGCAGGTTGTCATGTCATTTATGGCTTAGTAGGTTTAAAGACGCATTGTAAAATCCTTCTCGTGGTCAGACAGGAAGAAGAGGGAATTAAAAGATATGTTCATCTTTCAACGGGAAACTACAACGATAAGACGGCAAAGTTATATACGGATGCGGCTATGTTTACCTCAAAGGAGAGTTTTGGTGCTGATGCCTCAGCACTTTTCAATGTCCTGACAGGGTATTCCAAGCCCCCTGAATGGAAGAAATTCTCCGTAGCTCCTATAGGAATGCGTGAAACTTTTATTCATTATATAGAAAATGAGATTGAGCATGCCACAAACGGCAGAGAGGGAAGGATTATCGTCAAAAACAATTCCCTGCTTGACCAGGAAATTATTAAAGCCCTGTATAAAGCCTCAAGGGCCGGCGTGAAGGTAGATTTAATAGTCAGGGGAATCTGTGCCCTCAGAAGCGGGGTAAAAGAGCTGAGTGAGAATATAAACGTTTACAGTATCGTCGGAAAATATCTGGAACATAGTAGAATCTATTATTATGAAAATGGCGGGAACCCCAAAATATTTCTTTCAAGCGCTGACTGGATGCCGCGAAATCTCGATCGAAGGGTAGAAACGTTATTTCCCGTAGAAGACGCCGAAATAAAGGAAGAGGTGAAAAATATCCTCGCCATCATCCTTTCTGATAATACAAAGCTGAGAATTCAGGATCAAAACGGGGATTATGAACAGAGAAAACACCAGGGAATCGCATCGATAGACTCACAATCTGCCCTGGCAGAATTCTACACTAATATTCAGAATCAAAAGAACGATAATTCAAACGATATCAAATTTAAACCCAAGAAAGCAAAGTATATATGAGATAAAAATGCCGGATCATTCCGGCATTTTTATCTCAATGTTTTTTGGAAGCTTGAGATATTTATCTCTTGCGGGGAATACTCAGACATTTTTATCTTAATCTCATTCAAATAATTCACCGCGGTATTTTTCCAGGTATATCTTTCCAATACCCTTGAAATAGAGAGTTCAGAAAATTTATCGTAGTCGTTTCCTATAGAAATCGCATGTAGAAGGGTTGACGTGATAGATGAGATATCTTCTGGATCGAACAGGAATCCAAATTTATAGCCATTTTCACTCAGAATTTCACTTGGCCCCCCGTTAATCGTCGCAGCAACCGGTAATCCACAGGACATGGCCTCAATAACGGTTAAGCCAAAAGGTTCATATAAGGCGGGATTACAGAAAATAGAAGCAAATTTTGTAGAAGCTCTGTAAATCGATGCAAGATCTTTCTGACTTTCCGCATTAATAAAAGAGACAGAATTCGTAAGATTCTTTTCTCTTATAAAAGCAAGCCACCCCGAAACAATCTTCTGTTCATTGTCTTTTAATGGAGAGATATCTTTATACACATCCTGCACACCGCGGATGATTATCATCAATTGTGCCCTTTTTTGTAGCTCTTCCGATTCTGCAAACGCCTTCATAATGGCGATATGGTTTTTTTTATGATCCAGTCGACTTGACAAGATAATCAGCGGTTTATGAAAGTCTGCAAACGTCTTTTCAAATCTTCTATCGGAAACATCTGAGAATTCATTGAATATACGCCGGTTTACTCCCGGAGAACATACTTTGAAGTGTGTATCGTCTTTGACATCAATGAATTCGGAATATTTGGGATGCCCATACTGCTCAAACCTTTCCATTTGTGTACTGACAAAATTAACGGAAGAATATTTCATGGATATTCTTTCTGCGGCAAGCCTCTTTCCAAAATGAAAAATTCTTTCAAAATCCCTGATATTGTCATTGTTTATTCCTATCTTATCCATTTTTAAAGCCCCAAGTGAATGGGCGGTAAACGAGAATGGAATTTTTTCATATTTACTCATTAATGCACAGGCTATTCCGCCATCCCCGTAGTGACCGGTAATAAAATCAGGCATCTCACCTTCTTCCTTATAAAACGCAATAATGTTTTTTACCCATTCTTCTAAATAGGGCCAGAGCTCTTCCTTTCTGAGAAAATGATCGGGTCCACATTTAAAGCGTAAAATCCTAAGATTTTCAACCCCCTCATACTTATCTGATCTGCCTGAGAATTCAGGCCATTTTCGATCTATTATTTTTCTGGAAATAATATCAGTTTTTACCCCCAATTCAGACATTGCACAAGCTATTTCCTTGACGTAAACAAGCTGGCCGCCAAAATCAGGATGTTGAGTCCAGTAACTGTCATGGGGATCAAAATTCCCCTGCGGATTTAAAAAGGCAACTCGCATCTTCTCACTTCCTTTTTCTTTGTAAATCGTCCGAATTATAACATCATATTTTCTTATGATAAAAATTCATCTTTTATTGCTTCAATAGGTGGTAAGGGTTCATCTGATCCAATACTTTTCAATCGATAGGCTGCAACTGCACCTCCAGTTTCAGCAGCGGTAAAAATATCTTCTTTATTTAACAGGGAATAATACACCCCAGACCAGAAGCCATCTCCTGCACCTGTTGAATCGACGACCTCTTTTGCAACACTCTTAAGATGTTTGATCCGGTTACCGTTCGAAACCAGTGCGCCATCCTTTCCCATTGTAAGAATAACATTGACAGCACCGGCCTCATGAAATCTGTAGATATAATTTTCATATGAATCTTTCCCGAAAATATGAAAGGCATCGTCATCCGATGGTTTACAAAGCCAAGTCTTTTTAAGTATTTGAGTGAGTATTTCTTTAGCATTATCTTTTCTTTCCCACAACACCTCTCTGAAATTGGGATCAAAACACAATTTTGTCTGATAGGCTTCTGACTCTTCAATGATTCTGAAAACGGTCTTTCTAACAGGTTCATGAGAGATTGGCCAGGCACTGATATGCAGAAATTCTATTCCTCTGATAATCTCTGTAAACTCATCTTTGAATTCTATATATTGTTCTGCGGATCTTAACGGCAAAAATTTTGGCGTACCAGAGGATTTTGAGACAAATACCATAGAGGTATTGTGAACATCGTCTATTTGAACATAGGTGGTATCAATTGATTTTGTCCTGAATTCATGAATCAGATATCTTCCAAACGGATCGTTACCCACTCTCGTTATAAAATAAGGGTGTATTCCAAAATTAATCAGGTTGGATACGATATTTGCCGGTGATCCACCGGCATGCCTTGTAAATGCGTTAACTGTTTCAAGGGAATCTGAATATTCCTGCGAGACAAAATCTATCAGCGATTCTCCCAACACCAATATCTTTCTCATTTATTCACCTCGATTAAACTCAGTACAATTCCAAGATTTTTTCAGCGATATAATCGGCTATTCCCTCTTCAAAGGCAAAAGGTAGAATTTTATCTTCACAGAGTTCATCCTCGGGAATAAAATCAGCCAAGGCCGTTGCCGCCCTTATTTTAACCTCATCAGTTATCTGTTTCCTCAAATGCACCGCTGCTTTCAATATACCGGGAAAGGCAAGTACATTATTCACCTGGTTTGGAAAATCCGAACGACCGGTACCTACTATTCTTGCACCGGCTCTTTTTGCCCTATCCGGCATAATCTCCGGTATCGGATTGGCCATTGCAAACACTATTGCCTCAGCATTCATACTTTTTATCATCTCTTCACTAACAATATCCGGAGCAGAAACACCGATAAAGATATCTGCATTTCTGATTATCTTCTTCAGATCTCCCGTTTCTCTATTCGGGTTCGTGATCTTTGACATATTGTACTGCTCGGGGTTTAGCCAGTCTTCCCCATCGGAAATAGCCCCTCTTTTATCACATAAGATAATGTTTTTAAACCCATATTTAAGAAGGAGCTTAGAAATGGCAATCCCGGCAGCACCAGCGCCATTCACAATCACTTTACAAGATTCGGCTTGTTTCGAGCAGATCTTCAACGCGTTTATTATTCCAGCCAGTACGACTACTGCCGTACCATGCTGATCATCATGAAACACCGGAATATCAAGCATTTTTTTTAATGTTTCTTCGATATAAAAGCATCTTGGCGCAGATATATCTTCAAGATTTATGCCGCCAAAACCCGGTGCAATGTTTTTGACTATAGTAATGATTTCATCAGGATCCTGTGTCTCAATACACAGGGGGAAGGCATTCAAATCACCAAATTCCTTAAAAAGGACCGCTTTTCCCTCCATGACAGGCAGTGCAGCCTTTGCACCAATATTTCCGAGCCCCAATACAGCTGACCCATCTGTCACGATAGCGATTGTGTTGTTTTTTATAGTATAATCATAAACGGAGTCGGGTCTTTTGGCAATTTCCATACACGGGGCTGCAACACCCGGTGTATAGGCAATGGTAAGATCGTCTTTGGTCCTGATTTTCGATTTTACCTCAGTTGCTATTTTTCCGCCCCATTTTTTATGTAAGAGTAGTGCCTGTTCATTGATGTCCATTTTCTTTCCTCCCATAAGTTTTATTCATTATATCCTAAACAGGGGTGGAAACCAAAAAAGGAGAATTGATTTGAAGACTAAAATTTTTTTAATTCTGATCCTTGTAAATTGTTTTGCTACTTTGTATTCAAGATCTTTTATATATTTTCCGTCGGATCATTTTGATATCTTCTACGAAGAAGAGACCAAGGAACAGGCCGTGCAATTGATAGAACAGGGAAACGAGATCTATGAAAAACTGTCCGGATTCTATAATGTCGAACTGAAATACAGATTAAAAGTATACTTGCTTGCAGGCGTTGATTTTTCAAATGCTTATGCAGATTTTTTTTCAAATGCAATCGTTATTTATGTCAATAGAAACCCTGTCGACTATTACGACAACTCTTTTGAATGGTGGGTCCCATTTGTTTTTTCTCATGAATTAACACATATTCTGATTGCAAATAAACCCGAATGGATTAAATCTTTTCTGGATATATTCGGTCATCCGGTTTCTATGCTGTTTGACACGGCATTTACCCCTTCTTTCTTTCATGAAGGAATTTCTATTTACTCTGAATCCATGTTTTCAGAAAAAGGACGACTGGACGACGATAGATACCTTTCATATCTATCAGCTGAAGTACAGGACTCAACTTTTAAGGGATTTTCTCTTGGTGGTGGGATGAATTCACCCGATTTTACACCAACGGGTTATAATTACCTATACGGAGCCTTTTTCGTTGACTATATGGAAGAAAGTTATGGGGAAGAAACCGTCTCAAAGATGGTAAGTGATTATGGCCGTATCTACAGATATAATTTTCTCCAAATGATAGAAGATTTGTCGGGGAAATCATTTACCGATTTTATCAACGACTGGAAATACTGGTTGATGGAAAAGACTTCGTACCTCGCAAATGAGACGAACGACTATTTATCTGAAAATATTACCAATTCAGGCTATTATTCCGGATTAAACGCAACTAACGGAAAATCACTTTATTATTTTTCTCAGAAAGATGGTTCTATTACTCAAATGATAAAACAAACTGATCTGCTGATTGAGGAAAGAAATATCGGTATACCTGTAGATTTTTCGGTATCACCTTCCGGCAAATCTGCATTTGTATATGCCAACTCCGACGGTTTAGAGAAATACGATCTGTCTCTTTTTTTCGATACCGGAAACGAAAAAATCAGAAAAAATAAGATGATTAGTCATCCGGCTAAGATTACCTGGCAGAATGATGAAGTGCTTCTTTATACTTACCTCGAAAATGGCGGGACCGGCCTATCCTCTTATAACACGGTAAACGAGGAAATCATCAATTACTTATCGCCGAGTACGGATTATTATATCAATAATATGAGTGTTGAGGGGACGTCATGCTTCATGTCCATTTCATTCAACGGTAATTCTGATATTTACAGACTCAATCTTGACAATGGAGAAATAACACAGATAACACAAACTCCACAGAATGAAATAGATGTATTTATTGAAAACGGCGTTCTTTATTTTTCATCGAACAGGGTGAGTAAAATAACCGGAAATTTATCCCCGTATGACATCTACGCATTGAATCTTAAAACAGATGATGTACAAAAACTGACCAGTACCAAATGGGGAGCCTATAACCCGGTAATGTACAAAGAAAATCTTTATTATAGAGGCTATTCCGGAAAAGGATTTGATTTGTATAAGGTCATAAAATACGCCGATACTGTGGTCGATAACACTTTAGTCAATGAATTGCCGATAACCGAACACAATCTTAATCTGGTGGAGGATATCCCCGTTTCTGAGCTGATTAAGTCCTGGGATTCAGAAAGGGTGTTATTACCCGTACCAAGGTTTGGAATTCCTTTTTTATTTCCAGTGAACAATACCCTTATGGGGGCCGCGGGAATTGCCGGATGGGATGATTTAAAAGAATGGATATGGTACGGGTATTATTTTGGATTCAATGAATACAGGAAATGGGATTATTCGCTCATACACAGAGGCCTACCGGATATGCAGATTTCCTGGAATGGTGATTTTGAATATGAAGAGATAAAGACATCGTTGAAATTTCCGTTCTACTTCAGAGAGTCTGAAGATTATTTACTCCTAAGACCGGGGATAGAGCTTGGTTGTTTTCATACGGTGAATGATCTAAATTTCAGAATGATTTCAGATTTTTCTCTTTATCTGTCATCCGGTTCGATCGGATATCCGAACAATCCGGTAAGAGTTCCTGAATTCTATCAATTGATTCAACTCGGAACTTCAGGCTATTATTCACAAACGGGAATTGGATTGTCTTTACCTTTTTCATGCACAGGTCTCTTAAGACAGAGAACCGTCAACGGTTCTACAAGATTAACGGCCGAAGGGTGGTATCCGTTCAGCCATTTTAATCCCATCGGTTCAAAGGATGGTAAATTCAGATTATCATCGTTAGATTTACATATTGCTGGAAATATGGACATAAACGAAGATCTGATGGTTGCTCCATCTGCTATCATCGGGGTATGGATAGATCTTGGGATACAGTATTGGCTTGATATGAAATTGATACTCGATTTCGAACTGAACAACGAGGGATTTGAACCTGTTGTTTCGATTCAAAATTCAATATTATAAGGAGTTTTTATGATACAGATACAGAATTTGCATTTTAAATATACCGGCAGCAGACAAAAAACACTAACCGATATAAACTTCTTTGTCGAGCGGGGAGAATTCTTTGGAATCATAGGACCAAACGGAGCTGGGAAAACAACCCTGTTCCGTTTGATTCTTGGTTTCCTGAAACCGTTAGAAGGAAAAGTAATCATCGATCATGAAGATATACGAAATCTTAAAAGAAAAGAGATCTCCAGAAAACTCTCCGCTGTTATGCAAGACTTTTCTCCAACTTACGATTTTACGGTCGAAGAGATTGTCCATATGGGAAGAACGCCCTATCTTGGATTATTTTCAAATGAAAGTGAACGAGATTATAATATAGTCCGTGAAGCCATATCGGAAACGGAACTTGAAGGTTTTGAAAGTAAGCAGTTTAATCATCTGAGCGGTGGTGAAAGACAGCGAGTGCTGATAGCCAAATGTTTTGCTCAGAATACACCTATCATCTTACTGGATGAATTTGTTGCACATCTTGATATTGGACATGTTCAGCAATTAATTCAAAGGGTATTTATCAAAAACAAAAAAGAAAAAATTACCGTTGTGGCCATCTTTCATGATATCAATACTGCAGCTCTGTACTGCGACAGAATCGCCGTCCTCTCAAAAGGACAGATCTATCAAATCGGTACTCCGGAAGAAATCATCAATCAGCAACTGATGCGTGATGTTTACAAGGCAGATTCTTATATCGTTCCTCACAGGGTGGACTCCAAACCGCAGGTTATCTTGAATAAATAAGCATAGGTGTTTATTTGCGCTCATTGGAAAAAATATAAAAAAATCATGATATAATTGACTTGATAAAATTTGTAAGAAGGGTCTGGTGATTACATTTAATTCACAAATCATGGAGATAGCAATGGCACTTGTTTTAAAAGCTCTCATTGTTGGATTAAGCGATAAAGAAAGTATATACGAAAAAGTTTTTGAAGAGCTGGAAGAAATGGGATATGAATCATCGGATATTGAGGATACTTTAGAGGAAGTATTTAAACTGGATGCCTTTAACAGTGATCTCCTGTTCCCGTTTCAGGGCTTAAGTCATGTCGTTTTCGACATTTACTCCCCAAGTAAGAGGATTCCTCTAGAACTCTTATCCGGAGATGATGACGAATATGTAAAAGACATCTTCGGGGAGCTATACTCGGGTAAAATAACCCCGGAAAAATTTGAAATCTTTCTTGAGATGGGCGAGGATGTAGATTTTCAGAACGATATCTACAATTAAAATCAACAATACCAACTGGTCTTGATATAATCGGTATTATCCGGAATAGAAACTTTATCCCGGATATTTTTTATTGGAATATTCCGTAAATATCCGGTAAGACAAAGCAACACCATCCCATGTGTAATCACGGCTGTTTTTTTCCCCGGATACTTTCGGAGTATCTTCTCGATCCCCTTAACGGCCCTCTCTTGGATCTCCAAGTACGTTTCAGCACCTTTCATGGCAAAGAGATGAGGCTGTTCCCTGTAAAGCCTGAATTCGCTTTCATAGTTCTGAACGACATCACCGATCAACATCCCCTCCCAACAACCAAATGCCGCTTCGTTAAAATCCTTCATCTCAAGAAAAACGGAGTTGACCTTCGAATCCTCGAGCGCATAATACAGGGTGTTTTTAGTACGATTTAACGCTGAAGTGACAAATATTTCTGGGTTTAACGCAAGAATTCTTTCTTTCATCTTCCTTGACTGCATTATACCCGTTTCAGATAATGCACTATCTTTTTGTCCCTGAAATCTTCTCTGCTGATTCCATTCGGTTTGTGCATGTCTGAAAAAATAGATTTCTGTTTTAATCATTTAATATAGCCTTCTGCTTCCAGTTTTTCCTTCAATAACTTAAACGCTCTGGCTCTGTGACTGAATGAATTCTTTACCGTTTCGGGTAATTCGCCAAATGTTTTTTCGAATCCTTCGGGGATGAATATCGGATCATAACCAAAACCGTCTATGCCCTGAATCGTTTTGGAGATATGTCCCTTAACAATCCCTTCAACGATGATCTTTTTGTTTTCAAGCGGATCAAAGAAGCACGCAACGGTTCTGAACTGTGCATAGCGTTCTTCTTCAGTTGTATAGTCTTTCATCATATTCAGAATAGTATCCATCTTTTCGGTATAATCCGATCCTTCCATAAAACGTGCACTTTTGACACCCGGAAAATTATCAAGGGATTTTATTTCAAGTCCGGAATCATCTGCAACAGTATAAAAGCCAAAGTAACTCGCTGCCTCTTTCGCCTTCTTTTCGGCATTGCTTTCAAACGTATCGCCGTCCTCTGTTACATCCCATCTTTCGCTAAAATCACGAATGTTTTTAAAGGGGATATTCGGCACTATTTTCGTTATCTCTTCTACTTTATGTTTATTCATCGTTGCCAGTAAAATCATTATCCTCATCGCCTTTCTTGGGTTTCGGCCCCCAGAAAAAATACAGCCAGGTCTTCAAACCACTGTTGAGTATCCATTTCTTTTTTGATGCTTTCATATCAAACGCCTTTTCAGTCTGTTCATGTGATGTATAGATGAAATAGGACCAGTCTTGAAGGTCTTTCTTTAAATGTTTCATCTGCTGATAGAGATTAAAAGCCGCATCCTTGTCATTCAGCCTTTCTCCAAAAGGCGGGTTGGTCAGAACAAATCCATATCTCGTATCCCTTCGTAACTGTTCCATTGGCTGCTGCTCAAATCTGCAGTATTCAGAGATTCTTGCGGCAACGGAATTTTTTTCAGCATATTCGATCATTTTTGCAGAAGTATCATATCCCGTAAGGTTTGCCTCAGTCTTTTTTATCAACTTCCTTGCATTTCTTCGTTCATCACTGATAATCTTCTTATCAATCAGACTCCAATCCTCAAAGAGAAACGAACGATAGAGTCCCGGTGCCTGATTTCTTGCAATCATGGCCGCTTCTATAATAATCGTTCCCGATCCACAGAATGGATCGACTAATTCTATGTTTTCATTCCATCTCGCAAGCTTTAGCAATCCGGCGGCAATCGTTTCCCGTAGAGGTGCCCTACCGGCCTGTGTCCTGTATCCACGCATATGAAGTCCATTGCCGGAGGTTTCCAATGCAACCGTAACCCCGTTTTTTCTGATATAGATATGCACGGGATATTCTTTACCGGACATGGGCATTCTATTCAGAGAATATGACTGACATAATTTAGAAAGGATTGCCTTTTGTGCAACCGATTGGGTTATTCGCGTACTTTTTAATTCGGATTTTTTTATTTTAACTCTCGAAATTAGTAGATTACCATCTTTTGGGATAACACTCTTCCAATCGAATCGACTCAGATTATCATAAAGCTCATCCGAAGTGAAAGCGGTAAACTCGTCTAAAATGATAAATACCCGTTCAGCGGTTCTCAGCCACAGGTTTGCCCTGACGAGATCTCTTTCTTCGCCTTCGAAGATTGCCTTTCCGTCACTTGAATCTATAACATTCAGCCCCAGTTCTTTTATTTCATAGGCAAGAGGGCTTTCAAGACCCGCCGTACAAGTTGCCATAAACTTCATTATTTTACCTCCAGTATCTTTTTCAATACTTTTTTTCCATACGGATCTTTTTCAAGTAATTCATAGAAATTCTTATTGAGATTGATTAACCGTTTAATCGCGTTCTCCACCATAACTTTTTCATTCGTGCCCAACCAGTTAAATTGATTGATCTTCAGAAGATCATACAAGGCCCTGGGATTTTCTATATAAGAAAATGTCATGATCAACTGACCTATCATTTCTTCGGTAAAGTCATCTTCGAACGTAAATAATTCAAGCAGATCAAGATACTTCTCTCCGCCACCGAGTTTTGAAACCGCTTCATAAATGACAAGATGGGCCTTTTCATCATCGTATAAAGGTAAGAATGATTCTATTAACGAAATTTCATTCTTTGTTCCTATTTCCCCCATTACATCAATAATCATCAGAATAGATGTCCTGAAGGCAATTTCCTTATATTCCCGCGGTTGAGTTTCAAATTTTTTCTTCTCCGCCATCAGATAATGTCTAACAGAATAGAATGATTCAATACCAATCTGTATAATAGTCTCCTGAACTAATTCCAATAACTCATGATCTTCCTCGTTGTCGTTCATCACTTCAATGAGGGCCGGAATGGCTTCTGAACCTTTTTCATTGACAATTCTATTTATTAAATCATATTTCTTCTCATCAAATTCCTGCATTTTAACCCCTTTTCTTCATCAATATTGCCTTCAATTATAACACAGTCCATACGCTGAAGATAAAAAAACGAGCGCATTTAATAATACGCCCGAATTTTAAGGAAGGTTTTATTGGTTGGTTCGTGTTGCCGTCTGTTACATTCCGAGATAAGCTTTCTGTACATCGGGATTAGTCAGAAGAGATTTTGCATCACCCTTTAGTTTGATTTCCCCTGTTTCAAGCACATAGGCATTATCTGAAATGTTCAATGCGGATGCCGCATTCTGTTCAACGAGTAATATGGTAACGCCATCTTCCTCGTTGATTTTCCTTATCACCTGAAAAACCTCTTTTACAAGCAGTGGAGCCAATCCAAGTGATGGTTCGTCAAGCATCATCAGTTTAGGATTTGTCATCAAGCCACGACTGATTGCCAGCATCTGTTGTTCTCCACCGGAAAGTGTTCCTCCGGGTTGATTAATTCTCTCCTTTAACCGCGGAAATAACTCAAAGACCCAGTCAAGATCTTTTTTTATACCTGCTTTATCTTTTCTGTTATAGGCTCCCATGATCAAGTTCTCCCTGACGGTTAACCCTGAGAATATTCGCCTTCCTTCAGGAACATGAACAATCCCCATCTGAGTAATCAGGTGAGGCGCCTTATTTGTGATTTCAGAATTCATAAACTTGATCTTGCCATTTCTGGTTTTTACAAGCCCGCTGATCGTAGATAATGTAGATGTCTTTCCCGCGCCATTCGCGCCAATCAAGGTTACTATATCCCCTTTCGGCACTTTGATATTAATCTTTTTCACAGCCTCTATAGGTCCATAACTGATGGTTATATCTTCCAATTCAAGCATATACTCAGCTGACATCGACATTCTTCCACTCCTCGCCAAGATAGGCTTCGATTACCTTCGGATCACTTCTGATCTCTGCAGGACTTCCCATTGCAATCTCTCTTCCATAATCCAGAACGATAATCCTTTCGCATAAATTCATGACAAATTTCATGTCATGTTCAATTAAAAATACGGTTACGTCGAAATCATCCCTGATTTTCGTAACAAGATTCATCAACGCAACCGATTCGGAGGGATTCATACCTGCTGCCGGTTCATCTAAAAGCAGCAGTTTTGGTGTTGTTGCAAGTGCTCTTGCTATTTCAAGCTTTCGCTGCTCGCCATACGGTAATGATCCAGCCATTTCATCGGCATATTTAGTCATTCCAAGCTCTTCAAGGATGAACATGGCCTTTTCTTTTTGCTCCTTTTCTTTGCCGAAATAACCCAGTTTAAAAATTGATTTCCAGAGCCATGAAAAGGAAGCACCCTTCGCTTCACGTTTCCACTTTCTCAATACTTTGTCAGGCCCTGTATTTGCCAGTTCATGATGCATCGAAACCTGGAGGTTTTCCAGAACTGTCATGGTTTTAAAAAGTCTGATATTCTGGAATGTTCTCGCAATCCCGAAATGCGTTATATAATGAGGTTGAAAACCGTCAATTCTCGTTTTACCAAGGAGGACGTTGCCGTCTGTCGGACGATAAACCCCCGTCACAACGTTGAAGACCGTCGTTTTTCCGGCACCGTTCGGGCCTATCAATCCAAGGATTTCGCCATTATTTATTTCAGCACTGAAATCTTCTACGGCAATCAGACCCCCAAATTTCATAGTTATCTTATCTAACTTTAAGAGATAATTCTTTTCATTCAACACCGACACCTCTTTTCCCGATTTTCCGGAAACCCTTATACAGAGAATTCCAGGTCAACTCATTTCTACCCATTATCCCTTTCTGCCAGAATATCATCATAATGATGAACAACGCTGAAAACACAAGCATTCTCATTCCCGAGATTCCGGGAATTGTCAAACCGAATATCGTTATATCCGATTCCACAACTCTCAGTAATTCTGAAAGAACGGCAAACAAACCGGCTCCTATGACCGCTCCCGATAGACTTCCGAGCCCTCCAAGAACGATCATGATTAATATGTTAAACGTCAGTGAGATCCCCAAGGTTGTTGGTTTTGGATCGATCGATGTGAGCCAGTGCGCGTATAATGATCCTGAAACACCTGCAAAAAAGCCACTGATTACAAATGATGTCAACTGATGTTTAAATACATTAATACCCATGGATTTGGCGGCAATTGGATCATCACGGATTGCCCTCAAGGCCCTTCCATAAGAACTTTTCACAAAACTCCCTATCACGATCAGGGTGATCATTAACCATCCCCAGGACCACCAGACATTGGTATATGAAGGAATCCCCTTTAACCCCAGAGAACCATTCGTGATCTTGGACCAGTTTAAAAGTATGATTCTGATGATTTCTGCAAATCCAAGTGTCGTTATCGCAAGATAATCCCCTGCCAGTCTCATGGAAGGCCATCCTACGGCAAATGCCATTATAGCTGCGGCAATTCCACCGATCAATGTGGCCCAAAAAAAAGGCATATTCGATAGAATTTCTGTATTCAGGGGAAACGCTACACCGGTTAATATAAATGAGGCTTCTTTCTGCTGAACGGTCATCGTCAATAATGAAGAGGTATAAGCGCCTATTGCAATAAACCCGGCATGTCCAAGCGAAAGCATCCCGGAAACACCGTTTACCAGCGTTAAGCTCACGGCCATTATTGAAAAAATACCGATCAGTGAAATGATTCTTATGAAATAACTGTTTAAATTCTGTTCTGCAGAACTTAATAAGATACCAAATAAAGCAATAAATACTACTGTCAATAGGATCTGTGTTTTTACCGATAAAGTTTTTTTCATATCATCACACCTTGACCAGTTCTCTTTTACCCATAATGCCGGATGGTTTAATTGAAAGCAGCAGGATAAGGATGATAAAGGCAAAAGCATCCCGGTATCCGGCCATCTGCGGCATAACTCCGACGGCTATGATTTCTATCAATCCTAAAATCAAACCGCCTATAACCGCACCGGAAACTGAACCAATCCCACCGATCACTGCCGCCACAAATGCCTTTAACCCTGGCATAAACCCAATAACAGGCCATACTTGAGGGTATTTCCCTACCCATAGGATCCCACCGATTGCCGCAAGGGCCGATCCCAAGGCAAATGTCAATCCGATAATTCTGTCAACACTTATCCCCATCAAAGCAACCGCTTTGGTATCCATTGAAACAGCTCTCATGGCCATGCCAACCTTAGTTTTATATAGAATAAACCACAATATCAGAAACGTAATTAATGTTACTACAAAGGTGATCAATGTAATACTCGGTATCCTTACTGCGTTTATTACTATTTCCCTTCCTCTTTTTTCAACCACTTCTCCGCCGATCGTGAAAATTTTATCGAAAAAATCGGGATAGACACCCCTGAAAGATTCAGGGATTCCCCCAAACAACACAATAGCGAGACTCTGTATAAACATTGAAACACCTATTGCAGTTATCAAGGCAGAAATTCTCGGCGCATTTCTTAAAGGTTTATAGGCAATTTTATCAACGAGCATCCCCAATAATGCGCCACCTGCTATCCCCGTGATCATTCCCAGCCACCACGGCATCCCGGCGACCGTTATCGCATAAAATGTAAAAAAAATGGACATCATAAAAATTTCACCATGAGCGAAATTAATCAGCTTCAAAATCCCATAGACCATCGTATAACCCACGGCGATCAGTGCATAGAGCAAACCGAGGCTTAATCCGTTTATTAATAACTGTATAAATATCTCTATTTTCAACAACAACACCCCTTTTAAAAAACCATGCCTTTGCCCTCCGAGACTCAGGCATGGTTTTTATCCCGTTTATTTTCTATGGATTAACTACCGAATCATATTCATATCCGCCGTTTACAATCTTCACTATTACCACTGATTTTTCCGCATTCCCTTCATCAGTTATCGTTATGAATCCTGTTGAACCGGGGAAATTCACGGTCTTTCTGATTTCTTCAGCGATCTTTTCCTTGTCAAGGCTGCCAACCCTTTCTATTGCATCTTTCAGGACCATATAGGCATCAAATCCAAGTCCCGCAAACATGGACGGTTCTTCTCCAGGAAACATTTCTTTATAGGTTGCAAGAAATTTCTCCGCATTCTCGTTAAACGCAGGGGAATCCGCATGATATCCAGCTGTAAGATAAAGGCCTTCTACCGCTTCTCCGCCAATCTCAACGGTTTCATCCGCATAAGCCCCATCTCCTGTTGCAAGATCACCGTAAAAGCCATTCTGATAAGCCTGAAGGCAGATTAATGCGATTTCCTGATAATATCCCGGCATATAAAATGCATCTACATCTTTTGACATGGCATCAAGCACCTGTGCTGAAAAATCCTGATCTCCCGACTTATAGTATTCATAAAACATGCTTCCACCAAGCGCTTCAAAAGTCTTTTTAAAATAATTTGCAAGCGATACGGCATAATCCTGTTCTACATCCACAAATACAGCTACGTTCTTGTCTCCGAGGTTATAAAGCAGTTTTGCAGCGGCCTGACCCTGAAAATCATCAGAAAAACAGACTCTGTTCATGTACTTTTTCCCTTCCGTTACGATGGGACTTGTTGATGTCGGAGATACCATCACCGTCTTCAATTCTTCGGCAACCGCTCCGCCGGCCAGACTGTTACCACTGATGATATTTCCAAGTATTGCAACGGCCTTTTCATTTTCTATAGCCCTTCGAACACCATTGGCAGCCTCTACTTTATCGCTCTTCGTATCAATAACTGTCATTTTTACGGGCATACCCAGTATTTCTGGGAATAATTTCATGGCTACCTCTACCCCCTGATAAGCCATTCTTCCATAAGCAGCTGCGCCACCGGTCATGCAGAAAACTGATGAAAGATTTACTTCCTGTGCTCCAACGAATGAAATGAATACGACAAACAATACCATTACAACAACACAAAATTTTTTCATTTAATATCCTCCTGTAAGATAGTTTATCCTTCAAGCCACAATGGCTAAAGTTTAAAAAAAAAGCGGGGAATTCATTTTATGAATTCCCCGCTTCTGAAAGATGCTCAGTCTAGCAAAAGACTTTAGCCTCCCCGAAAGCGGGGATGCTAATAAGGACGAGAACATGATTATTTATTCTTTTGTTTAAATCAGCAACTTTTCCGTCCATAAGAAACTCCTCTCTAAGATTTGTCGTATTTTATCACATACAGAATGTTATGTCAAATACGCATACTTAAAATTTACAACAATGCATCATATATGTATCATTCGGTCTTTATATCCAATTATTGTATTTTTGTTTATGCATATTATTGCATCAATTCTTTTTTTCACAAACACAGGTGGAATAGAATTCTTCGTGGTATAATTATAAAAATTAAATAGAATTTATTTAACCTGAGGTGAGTTTGAATTTGAAAGATCATGATAAGTACATAAAAATTTACAACGAATGGCTTGATCATTCAGAGGGGTGGATGAAAGAGGATCTCATTTCGCTTAAAAGATTGCCCGAAAAAGATTTTTATAAGGAAGTAGAAGAACGATTCAGTGTTACGGCTGATTTCGGGACAGGTGGATTGAGAAATATCATCAGAGCTGGTCTTAACGGAATCAACGATTACTGGATCCGAAGGATCTGTATTGGAATGTCAAAGACCCTAAAAAATATCGTAATAGCATTTGATACAAGGAACAAATCGGACCACTTTGCCCAAATTGCCGCAACCGAATTAGCTTCAAACAACTGCAGAGTCTTTCTGTTCGATTCCCCCGTTCCTACACCACTCTTATCATTTGCCGTAAAAAAGCTGAACTGCGATGCAGGTATCGTAATAACCGCCAGTCATAATCCAAAAGAATACAACGGATTTAAGGTATACGATAATAACGGCGTACAATATACTCCAGAAAAAGTAGAAAGACTTAAAAACGATTTTCAGAATGTACCTTTTATCAACACAGAGAAAAAAATCGATAAAGGAGACATTACGAAGATTGGTGAAGATTTTTATACGGATTATTTTGATCTTGTGTTCAAAGAGCTCGAACCCCTTAAATCGGCTGATTTTAAAAGAAAACCGGTTTCCGTGATCTATTCTGCATTACACGGAACGGGTGCAAGATTCGTTCCAAAGATTATGAGAGAATATGGAATTGAGGTTATCGAAGTCAGCGAACAGATGATAGGTGATGGCAATTTTCCAACGGTTAACGTGCCAAATCCGGAAAATCCGGATACATTCTCAAAAGCAATAGAGATGACTAAGGAGATAACACCGAAGCCGCAATTGTTGCTGGCGACAGATCCGGATGCAGACAGGCTTGGCGTTTTTGTTTTCAATGGAATTGAATATACTGCTTTAAACGGTAATGAACTGGGTATGTTACTCCTTGATTTTATCGTTTCCAGTATCGATCTTAGAAACAAAAACCTTGCTGTTCTTAAAACAATTGTAACCACCGATATGGCTAAAGTGTTTTCGCAACAAAATGACCTGGACTGTTTCGAGACATTGACGGGATTTAAGTTTCTCGGAGCAAAAGTTCTTGAGTTGAAAAAAATGGGAATAGAGACACTCTTTTCATTCGAAGAAAGTTTCGGGTATCTTTACGGTGAACATGCAGGGGACAAGGACGCCTGTTCTACTTCCGGTTTACTGGCTTTGCTGCTTAACCGGTATGAAACCGGAACCGCCATCATCAACCGTCTTTTATCGTTACGCAAAACATATGGTTTTTATAAAGAATCCCTCTGTTCATGTACCAGTAAGGGAATAGACGGAAGCGAAAAAATGGAACAGTTTATCTCCTTTCTGAGAAAAACCAACCCCGATGAAATATGGCACAGAAAAGCGCTCTTAAAGGATTATAACGAAGAGCCAGGTGAACTGAAAGCAAATGTTCTTGAATTTGTCTTCGACAAAAATGAAAAGGTCATCTTCAGACCATCAGGAACAGAGCCAAAAATAAAGGCTTACTTGTCCGTCAACGACAAATCCGAAGAATTAAGCGATAAGAAAATAACCGAACTCGAAAAAGTAGTTAAAAGACTTTTTGAAAGATTATAAAACAGGAGGAGTGGAATTGGACATTTCAAAAGAAAATATAAAACTCATGTATTCAGAACAGGAAATTAAACAGAGAATAAAGGCCATGGGAGAGGAAATAACCAGGAATTATCAGGGCTTGTCGGCACCATTACACATGGTTTGTGTCTTAAAGGGATCTGTACATTTTTATTCAGATCTTCTGTTTAATATAGGCATGGATATAAATTACTCATTCATCCAGGTTGCAAGTTATAAAGGGACCGAATCATCGGGAAGAATAAATGTTAAATCATGGATTGACGAGCCCGTTCAGGGGAAAAATGTAATAGTCGTCGAAGATATTCTGGATACGGGTAGAACCCTTAAATATATTCTAAATTATCTTTCAAGATATCGCCCCGCTACCCTTGAAGTGGCTACATTGATAGATAAATATGAAAAAGATCATTATGGTATCGTACCAAAATATGTGGGTTTTGAGGCACAGGATAGATTTTTACTCGGGTATGGTCTGGACTATAATCAGAAATTCAGGAATCTCCCTTTCATAGGTTATATTGACTAAATATTAGTCAACACTTGCTCATCGTATGATTAAGGGAAGATGTTCCGGATTTGTTTCTAGTATGGTTTGTCTTATAATGCTATGTGTATGCTCCGTTATAGTTTGCTGGATAGTTGATCTTTATACGCAATGGAATTTGCTGAAGATCTCTGAATTTAAGGAGTTGGGGAATTTATCGACTTATGATCTGCGGAGTGATATTTTTTCATCGTTATCAACACTCGATGAAGAAATTTCAGAGTTCACCGAAGATGTGTATATTAATCAGAACAGATTATTTTTAAAGGATAACGAAATTTTTATAGAGAAAGGAGTAACTAATGAATAAAGCTTTACCAGGTATTGATGAGTTAACACCAAAGATGATAGTAAGCTTACTGGATAAATACATCGTAGGACAAAATGATGCAAAGAAATCAGTGGCCATTGCCTTGAGAAACAGAATAAGAAGGCAGAAACTTGACGAAGAAATGAAAAAGGAGGTCTTTCCGAAGAATATTTTAATGATAGGTCCCACAGGTGTTGGTAAAACGGAAATTGCGAGAAGACTCGCCAATTTATCCGATTCACCATTTATCAAGGTCGAAGCTACACGCTTTACAGAAGTGGGTTATGTTGGACGTTCGGTAGAAAGTATGATCAGAGAACTTGTAGAAGCGGCTATAAGCAAGCTCAAACTTGAAGAAATGAGCAAAGTCCAGATGCTCGCTGAAATAGAAATTGAGAAGATTATCGTAGAGGCGATTCTTCATCCCGGAAGAAAACCAAAGAATCAGCAGAATCTTGGGAATATTTTCGGACAGTTTTTCCAAGGAAATCAATCTGCTCAGTCAAATGTGTCAACCGAAAGTGAACCCAGCGGTGATTTGAAGTGGACAAGAGAAGAGGTAATACAAAAACTCAGAAACGGCGAATTCGATGATAGATTCATAGACATTGACGTTGAGCAGTCAAACTCTCCGCAGATAGGTATGATGGGAACCGATCTTGGTGATATGGGAATAGACATGCAGGGAATGTTTGGAAATCTTATGCCTAAAAAAATAGTAACCAAAAGAGTGAGTGTTTCACAGGCCAGAAAGATACTTCTACCTATCGAATCGGAAAAATTAATAGATGAAGATAAAATCGTGAGTGATGGCCTCGAAATAGCACAGAACAAGGGAATTGTGTTTATAGATGAAATCGACAAGGTAGCCGGAGAATCTTCCAAATCTGGGCCGGATGTATCACGTGGCGGTGTTCAGAGAGACTTACTTCCTATCGTAGAGGGAACTACGGTCATGACAAAGTACGGAATGGTCAAGACCGATTTCATCCTTTTTATTGCTGCAGGTGCCTTTCATACCGCAAAACCTTCTGATCTCATACCTGAGCTTCAGGGAAGATTTCCGTTAAGAGTTGAGCTTGAATCACTTACGCAGGAAGACTTTAAACGAATTCTCGTTGAACCGAGAAATTCTCTGACAAAACAATATAAGGCTCTTTTAGCAACGGATGGTGTTGAAATCGAATTTACCGACGGCGGATTGGATGAACTGGCGGCTGTTTCCTTCAGACTAAATGAGGAATTGGAAAATATCGGTGCAAGAAGACTTTATACCGTTATGGAAAAAATTCTGGAAGAAATATCTTTTGAGGCCCCGGCCGAGAATCTTGAAAAACTGGTTGTGGACAGGAACTTTGTCAACGAACATATTTCCGAATTTGTTCAGGACAGGGACCTTTCAGCGTATATACTCTAAACGGTAAATGTTGTGAAGCGTATTGAGAGATTACTGATTTCAGCAAAATTAAATCTGAATAACGAGGATCTGGAATTGGTCTTTGACCAGTACGCTTCTGTTAAAGAATTAACGGAAAACAAATTGAAACTGCCATTTAATTTAAACCTGTGCGATTATGAAAAAGAATTGTCCAGATTAGACTGCCGTTTGACCGGTGAAGATCTTGCTGTTTATGAGATAATCGACGAAGAGTATCCTGAGCTACTGAAACAGATTCCTGATCCTCCACGCTTTATTTTTGTCAAGGGTAACAGAGAGGTCTTATCCGAGAAAAACTTGAAAATAGCTGTTGTAGGATCCAGAAAATGTACAAATTATGGCAGATTTGTTATCGATGCGATAATCCCCAACTTGGTAGAAAACAACGTTTCCATCGTCAGTGGATTAGCATTTGGCATAGATGGCCTTGCACACAGAAAAGCGCTTGAGAGCAATGGTAAGGCAATAGCCGTGCTTGGTTGTGGTGTTGATTATATCTATCCCAAATCAAACGTGGATTTGTATAATCAGGTGTTAAAAAGCGGATGTATTATCAGCGAATATCTTCCATGGACTAAGCCGATGAATTACTTTTTCCCAAGAAGAAATAGAATTATTTCCGGTCTCAGTGAAGCGGTTCTTATAATAGAAGCCGCTTCAAAAAGCGGCTCTTTGATTACCGCAAGATGTGCACTGGAACAAAACAGAGACGTATTTGCAATACCGGGGCCAATTAATGCCTATTTATCACAGGGAACAAATCATCTGATACAAAATGGGGCAAAACTCATTTTAAAGACTGAGGATATTCTTGAAGAATTCCCGATGTATCGGAAGACGGAAAACACCTTTAACAGTAAAAATCCGGAAGATGATTTCACTGTAGAGGAGAGAAGCGTATTTCAGATAATCAGAAGCGGTATATCTGATTTTGATGATATACTTAAGCAATCAGGGTTGGATATTTCATCTCTGAATTATCACCTGACCATTCTAACCCTGAAAGGAGTGATAGATGTTGTTGGAAGTAAGTACGAGAGCAAAATTTAAAAGAGTAATTCTTTTCTTTAGCATGGCCGCTTTTGTCAGCATTTCTTCATTTTCAATGATGTTTGAGATAGGTGGTGGATATCGTTTTGCTCCGGGAGATATATCAAAACACGGAATAAACATAGATACAGGTATATTCAACGATTTCAACGATATTATTGAGCTTGATATTGCTTATCACCCGCAATTTCTCAGTAGTTCCGGCGAAGAATCAGCCACACCGACTATTTTCTGGAATTTTGATGCCGATGCCATGATTCCATTGTTGGGTAGACAGGATGGAATGGAAGGGTACAGATTTGGAATTTATACGACTTTTGAATTTGGCAGTTTTTATTCATCTTATACATTAGACGCTACACCAGGAACGACTGAAGCAAACAACTCTGCTTGGGATAATGCTGATTATTGGCTTGGTGCCGGTGTTTATGGCCAGTATTTTCTTGATCCGTGGTTATTCGAAATGTCTTTAGGTCTTCCTGTCATGAACAGTTACAAAAATCAGGATATTTTTGATCAGCTTCTCGGTAGTTTCACTTTTAAAGGAAGGTATTTTATTAAAAGTGATCAGCATAATTTTAAAGATCATCTTACGATAGAATTTGAAATATCGACGCGAAAAGTAGGACTTTCAGCAATATTTTTAGAACCATTTTAACGGGAGTAAAAATTGAAACTTGAAAAATATATTCAAAAAGCAGGCATAACAAGCAGAAGAAAAGCCTCTGATATTATCGAGTCCGGACGAGTAAGAGTAAATGGAAAGATCATAAAGGAATTCTGGGCTCAGGTAGATGAGAAAAATGACAGGATAGAAGTTGATGAAACCCCCATATTGATAGAGAAGAAGGAATATTATCTTTTTAATAAACCAAGAGGTTATATTACCTCTTTAAAAGATCCTTATAAATCAAGGACCATTATGGATTTCCTGAACAAGTACCACGATATCGATGTCAGAGTCCACCCGGTAGGGAGACTTGATAAAGATACCGAGGGACTTTTGATTCTGACAAACGACGGAGACCTTACTTATAAAATTCTTCATCCCAAGATGAAGGTGGAAAAAGAATACCTTGCCAGAGTATCAGGAATCCCAGATGATGAAGATGTAGAACTCTTCAGCAAAGGGTTTCAGTTAAAGAACTTTTATGCGTCGCCGGCAAAATTATTCATCGATAAAAAAGAAAAGGATGCTTCATGGATCAGAATTATCATCAAAGAAGGAAAAAAGAGGCAGGTCAGAAGAATGTGTTCGTTTATTGGCCATAAAGTCCTGTATTTAAAAAGGATACGAGTGGGTACATTTACACTTGAAGGCATTGAGAAAATAGGTTCTTTAAAACGCTTGAGTAAAGACGAGATTGAGAAGTTTATAAAAGATAATGGAATATAAACAAATCTGGGGGTGTTTCTTTTGAATAACAGGCTTTATTTAACAATGATCATTCTTTTTCTGTTCTTTTCGGTATTTACAGCTGCAAAACAAACCTCTGAACTGTTGCTTGAATTGAAAAGTCTTCAAAAACAGGTAGAGTTTTCAAATGAATTGAACGATGAGTCTCTTCTCGAAGATTCAATCGATTCCATCAACAAATTAATATTAAACAATCCTGGAAATATGGATTTTGAAGCTAAGGCTTATGTTGTACTCGGTGATGCTTATTTTTATAGAGGAAACTTTTTATCGGCTCAGCAGAATTATCAGAAGGCCATCGACCTGTTACCCGAAACCGGCGCAGAATATCCTTATTGTCTTTATTCCATGATTTATTCCTATTACTACCTTTTAAACACAACAACAGATACCTATAGGCAGAATTATATCAACAATGCAACCATTCTGCTCGATAAGCTTTATTCGTATGAGGAGTATCGTCAGGATTCGTTGTTACTCAGAGGAATGATCTTAAAAGAGAACAAGGACTATTCGGGGGCAGTTGGAGCGTTTGAACAGATAAACTCTGCTGAATTAACCGGTTTGGCTTCCTATTATAAAGGACTGATCCTTTATCAACAGGGGAATTATCCATCTGCAATACTCGCTTTTCAAAAGGCATCGGATAATGGAGAAGATAAAGATTTAATCGCCGCCAGTATATATCAGGTTATCAATGCAATGATCAATCTAAAGAATTATCAGGATGCAATAGTCTATTCTGAAAAACTGATTCGGGATTTTGGAAGTTCAAGGTATAAAAACGAGATCTTTAAACAGCATGTTGAAATCTTGTATAGAACCGGTGATTATCAGAACGCTAAAAAATATATAGAAAATATCCTCTTGAATGCATCGGATAATCAATCTAAAATGGAGGCCTACAATGTAATCGGGTGGCTTGCCTATGAGACAAATAACCTGAATGAGGCCGTCCAGAACTGGAAAAATGCAATCAACGCCGGATTTTCACAATACCCATCACAGGCCTTTGAAATCGCTAAAACCTGTATAGAGGCCTTAAGCGAGACGGGGGATTATACAAGGACCCTTTCTTTTCTTAATGAGATAAAAGCTCAATTTCCAAACAAGAAAACGGAAATAGATCTGGAAACGGCAAAAGTATATATGAATACCAACCGATATGCACAGGCTGAACAATTATTAAATTCCGTACTCTCCACTGGACTTTATTACAATGAAGTGAATTATTTAACGGCTCTTTTGAATCGAGAAATGAACAATTCGCGTGTTGCTTTGGATTATATCAGAAGGGTAATTAATTCAGGTAATGCCTCTTATGTCTATAAAGGGTATCTTTTTGAAGGGGATCTGTATTTTCAATTGTCGGATTATTCCAACGCAAAAATTTCCTACGAGAATGCGATGAAAATAGCCGATGATTTTGGACGGTTGCAATGCCTTTTAAATTTGGGAATTGTCGAAATGGAGTTAAAAAATTATAATCAGGCCAAGGATTATTTTAATGAATTGAAATCTAAAAATCTTACCGATCTTGATGCATCTCTGACAGGGGCATTATACCTTGCCGAAGTTTATTATAAAATGGGAGATAACAACAACGCCGTTAAAGAATACGATTGGATTATTGAAAATGACAAAACCGGAAAATATATTTCTAATTCCATGATGAAGAAATACGATATTTTACTGAGTGCTACATCTGCAAACTATGATTCTATCATTACTGAGCTTGATAAACAGATTAATTCCACATCGGATCTTGTATTAAAAGATGAGCTGAAATTCCTGAAGGCCGAGGCCTATATGAAAAAAGGAGACCTTCTAACGGCTTTTAATTTCTGCAGAGATGTTAATTTTGACAGATTATCCGCTTCTTCCAAGGCTGCCGTTTTGTACATCAGGGGAAAATATTTTATCAGTCAAAACAACGAGACAGAATTGCAGTTAAATTTTGATAATCTGATAGAAAATTATCCCAATTCGCCTAAAACCCCATGGGCTATGCAGGATTATGCCCTTTATTACTATAACAACCAGAACTATAATCAATCAAAGAATTTATTTTTTAATCTTCTGACAAAATATCCGGAGTTTCAGAAAGTGGATGTAGCCTATTTTTATATAGGCTTATGCTATGAAAAAATGGGGGAATCTGATCAGGCAAGACAGATTTTCAGTACATTCCTTGAGAAATTTCCTGAATCGGCAAGGACAGATGAAGTCAAACAGCATTTAAGCTGGTTAGAATAATGGAGGCGAAAAATTTTGACTGACCAACAACATCATTTAAGGGCTTATGGCAAATTAAACCTGTATCTTGATGTTCTTGAAAAAAGAAGAGATGGATTTCATGATATTATCACCTTATTTCAGACGATAGATGTTTATGATGATGTGATAATTTCTGAGATTGAGGGGAAAGAGATTCTGTTCAGTTACTCATATGATGATGACATTCCTTTCAAACCAGTATTAAAATGGGATATGAGCAACACGGTGTTCAAGGCGATTAAAGCGCTGGAAAATCACATTGGAGATAGTATAACCGGTTATGCCATTCACATTTTGAAAAGACTTCCACCCGAATCGGGTCTTGGTGGAGCCAGTTCGGATGCGGCGGTAATTATAGATTTTTTTGCCGAGAAATACTCTCTCACATTGAGTGAGAAAATAAAGATCGGTAATCAGGTTGGTTCTGATATTGCTTTCTTTTTTTATCAGGGAACCGCAATAGGAAGTGGAAAAGGGAACGAGATCAAGAAATTGGAAAGTTTGCCGCAGTTTCCAGTCATGGTCTGTCAACCTAAAATGACATTTTCTACACCCAAAATGTATTCAGTAATTGATTATTTGAGGTTTGAGAATTGGGAAACTATAGAGGATGTGGAAAATGTGAGTGATTTCGAGTCGGATATAGAAGATGATCAGATAGGTGATAAAGTCCTCGATGATTGGGAGGATGATGATATAGATACCTGGACTCCTCATGATGAGATTAACAGGATCTATGATTCTCTCAAAGACCAGGAATCAGCACTGACATTCAACGATTTTGAAAAAGCGGCTGAGGAACTTGAATTAGAAGGATATCTCACTTTTATCGAACTATTTAATGAAATAAAAGGTAAAGCTGTTCTTTTAAAAGGGATGACCGGTTCAGGTTCTGCCCATTTTATCGTTTTTAAATATTCCGTATCAGAAAGTAAAATAAAAAATATATTTGAGAAATTAAAAGAGATTTCCTCATGGGTTAGAATATCAAACTTTAAATAATCTTTTTTTATACAATGTTTTACATATTCTTAACATCGTTGAATTGTATCTCTGTGATATAATCACCCGGTAAAAAATCCTGTTTTTGCAAATAAGGCAAAGACCAAAATGACCGTAGGAGGTAAAAAGTGAGAATTTATGAATTAATGTTTATTTCAGATCCAAGAATTCCTGAAGAACAGAGAGAACTTGGCATCGAGAAAGTAAAACAGACGATTGAAGAAAAAGTCAATGGCGTAGTTGAGAAAGTTGACAGATGGGGAGTCAGAAAGCTTGCCTATACTCTTCCAAAGACAAAACTCACTGAAGGAGATTACACTGTAATCCTCTTCAGAGCTGATGGTGGAGATCTTGAACCACTTGAGAATCTCTTCCATGTCACACCGGAATACATCAGAAAACAGATTGTGAGAAGAGAAGATATAGAAAAAGAGGAAAGAAAGAAACTTCTTCAGAGCAGAAATAACGGGGGTCTTGAAATAGAAGAGGAGATTACCGTTGAAGAAGTTTCATCAGACGAAGAGCCTGAATTCGACGTTGAAGAAAAAGGCGAATAAAAATGGCTATCAGCTATAACAAGGCAATTCTGGTTGGCCGTTTGACTGCGGATCCTCAGGTGTCCTATTCTTCTAATGGTTTAATGATTGCAAAATTCACATTAGCCGTTGATAGACAGTTCAGGAAAGATAATCAGCAGGGTGGACAGGAAACTGATTTTCTGAGAATAGTTGTTTTCGGAAAACAGGCTGAATTTGCATCCAATTATCTTGCAAAGGGAAGACTTGTGATGATTGAAGGAAGGATCCAGGTATCCCGTTATCAGGCTCAGGATGGAACCGCAAGATATTCGACGGATATAATAGCTGAGACTATAAGATTTATGGAAACCAAGAGAAGTTCCGAGGATTTTGACAGAAGATCCGGCGGGATGAATGATTTTTCAAACAAACCATTTGACAACGAAGAAATCGTTACAAACACCGATGATGTGTTTGATGGTCCTGGCGAATCAGGTGACGATGAGGTACCGTTTTAATTAAGAACGAGGAGGAATAATAATGCCACAGAATAGCAATAATAATAGAGGAAGAAAAGGAAAAGATCAGAAATTCAGAAGAAGAAAAAGAAGAAAGTGTGCCTTGTGCTCCAAGGATACAAATTTTGTTGATTATAAAGATTTAAATTTCCTTAAGGAATATATTTCAGATAAGGGAAGGATTATTCCAAGAAGGATCAACGGAAGTTGCGCAAAGCATCAGAGGACTATCAAAACGGCAATCAAGAGAGCGAGACAGATGGCCCTCCTTCCGTATACGAGATAATTTTTTGACAAGAGAAATTCATTGTGATATAATCATCGCGAAATAACCAATTGAATAATATTTAGGCATAGAGAATAAAGAGCGCCTCGTTGAATGAAATCAACGTGGCGTTTTTTGTTTTAAGGAGGATGATTTATGCAAGCAGTAGTTGTTGGTGCCGGAGTTGTAGGTTCTTTGATTGCTCGAGAACTGACAAAGTATAATGTGAACGTTACCCTTATCGAAAAAGAAGAAGATGCCGGCTGGGGAGTAACAAAAGCGAATTCCGCGGTAATTCATGGTGGATATGATGATCCACCCGAAACCATAAGAGGAAGGTTCGCCGCAAAGGGAAATCAGATGTACACTGAACTTTCAAAAGAACTTGGTTTTGATCTGAAAAGAATCGGTTCATACGTTCTTGCCTTTAATGAAACGGATAGGCCTTATCTCGAAGAACTTTTGGAAAAAGCGGAGAAAAACGGTGTACCCGGCTGTGAGATTCATGATAGAAATTTAATTCTTCAAAAGAATCCGAATATCAATAAAGAGGTAATTGCTGGATTCTGGTGTCCTACGGCGGGAATTACAGAACCATGGATGGTTGCCATATCAGCGGTAGAGAATGCGGTATTAAACGGTATGGATTTCAGACCGGGAGAAAAAGTTCTCGAAGTGATTACAGACGGCAAGAATGGTAGAAAATCCGTTTCAGGGGTTAAAACGGATAAAGGGTTATATCCTTGTGATATTCTTGTTAATGCCGCCGGACTCTTTGCGGATGAAATAGCTGAAATGGCTGGTGCAGATTGTCCCAAATTACATCCTCGAAAAGGCGAATACATCCTACTTGACAAAAAGCTTGGCAAGATAGTTACAAACATTCTTTTCCCGGTTCCATCAGCGGTTTCTAAAGGCATTCTCGTGCTGCCAACCGTAGATGGCGGTATCTTACTCGGACCAACAGCCTGGGACATGGAAAGGGATCAAAAGCAGGATACCTCTACAACATCGGAGGGGCTCGCAGAAGTAAAGGCCAAAACCACCGAAATGGTAGAAAATCTTGATTTTTCCGCCACGGTAAAGATATTTGCCGGATTAAGACCCGAAAGTCCACAGAAAGATTTCACTATCGGCTCCACTAATATATACGGTTTTATCAATGCAGCAGCTATGCGCTCACCTGGACTAACTGCCGCTCCGGCAATCGCCAAACATATAGTTGAAGAAGTTCTTATCAAAGAACTCGCTTTTGATATCAATACAAGAGATGATTTTGATCCTATTTTACCCCCTTATCCCACACTCTCTGAAGATGATCCTGAAGTATGGGCTGAGATGGTAAAAAAGAACAGCGACTTTGGTAAGGTTGTATGTGTTTGCAATAAGATTACCGAAGCACAGATCATAGAAGCGATTAAAAGAGGTGCAAGAACTGTAGATGGGGTGAAATTCAGAACAAGGGCCAGTTTTGGCAGATGTCAGGGTGGTTTTTGTCTTCCCAGAATTACCGAAATTATTTCCAGGGAATTGAATATCCCTATGAATAAGGTTAAATTCAGAAGCGGAAATACTGAACTGTTATCCGGGAAGGTGAGAAAATGAGAGAGATTAATTTAGATGCCCTTGTAATAGGCGGTGGTGCTGCCGGTATGGCGGCAGCGGTAGAATTGACAAAAAATGGTTGTAAGACCATTTTGATCGAAAGAGACGGAAATACCGGTGGTGTATTGAATCAATGTATTCATAATGGGTTTGGCTTACACGTTTTCAAAGAGGAACTCACAGGCCCGGAGTATGCTGACAGATATAGAAAAATCATAAAAAATGAATTAATTGATGTTCACTCACAGCAATTTGTTCTGGAAGTAAACCCTCAAAAAAGAGAAGTTATCACCGTAGGCACAGAAGGACTTACCTGCTACAAACCAACGGTATTAATCATGACAACAGGAGCCCGAGAAAGACCTTTCAGTAATTTAAGAATACCTGGATCAAGGCCTGCAGGTATTTATACAGCTGGAGTCGCACAGAAGTTTGTCAATCTCCAGAACTATTTACCCGGCGAAAAGGCCTTTGTACTTGGAAGCGGAGATATAGGGCTGATTATGGCAAGAAGACTGACGCTTGAGGGAATGAAAGTACTTGGGGTCGCCGAACTCATGCCTTTTTCAGGTGGTCTGGCAAGAAACATCTCTCAATGTCTTGATGACTATGATATCCCCCTTTATCTTTCGACAAGCGTGGTTAAAGTAAAGGGGAAAGAACGATTAGAGTCTATCATACTGATGGATTTCACACCGGACACATTACAACCGATACCCGGTACCGAAAGAGAGATCAAATGTGATACATTGATCCTTTCAGTAGGCTTATTGCCTCAGAATGAACTGATAGAATCCTTCGTCGATATTGATCCCGTAAACAGGGGTGTTATCGTTGATTCTCATCAGCAAACTACCCATCCTTGGATTTTTGCGGCGGGAAATAACGTTGCAGTTTATGACCTGGTCGATTTTGTAACACTTGAAGGAATTCACGCCGGGAAATCAGCAGCTGAGAAGATAAAAAACGGTTTTAACGAGGTAGAAAAGATCAACGTAACGAGAGGCGAGAATGTTGGGGCGATAACCCCTTTACAATGCTGTCTGGATGATAAAGAGTTTAAATTCTATATCAGACCAAGAAAAAACATCAAAAAGGGGCGTCTTCTCATCGGTGATGGTATCGTAAATAAAATAGAAATGGGCCTTAAACCGAGTGAAATGATAGATATAACCATTACAGCGAAGCATAAGGCAAATATTAGAGAAATAGGTCTGAATAATCTGAAAGTGGAGATTCAGGAGGTAGAATGATGGAAAACAGAAAGATAACGTGTATTTCATGTCCTCTTGGATGTGAATTATCGGTTGAATTTGATAGTGATACGGTAAATGTTACGGGAAACAGATGTCCAAGAGGGGCGGAATATGCCATCAATGAGATTCGAAATCCTAAAAGAGTGGTCACTTCCAACGTCAGAGTGGTTGGGGGGAAATATCCACTGGCCAGTGTCAAGACAACGGGTGCTATTCCAAAGGAAAGAATCTTTGATCTAATAGAAAAATTAAAGGATATCTCATTAGAGGCACCGGTAAAAATAGGACAGATTGTTTATTCTAATTTGTTCGATACCGGTTTTGATGTGGTTGTTACAAGACCCATAGAAAAAAGCAACTAAAACGGGGGTGCCCCCCCGTTCTTTATTAAGGAGTGAGAGGGTATGTTACTGACAAAAATTACCATTACCATCAAAACCGATGATGTGTTTTCATTAAAAGAAAAAAGATCTGTTGTCAGAAACATAAAAAATTATGTTCAGAAGAATTTTAATGCCTGTATTTCTGAAAGTCATGATAACGATTCACTGAGGCGTATTGGTTTTACTATCGGAATTCTTCTGTCTCATCCGGATGAACTGAGTTCAATTCTCGATACAATCACTCTGCACATGGAAGAAATAAGTACCGGGATGATTGAAAACGAATCTCATGATTTTATTTAAAACAGAGTAGTATTCAGATATAAAAGAAAGAATAATTCTGAAAGCATAATTGAGAATCCAAGCACATCTCCCGTTATCCCATTTATTTTTTTTCTGGAATACAAAGAAATGACTATCCCGAGAAAAAAAGAAGCGGCTACCCAAAATAGTAATTTTACTGAAAGAACTATTAAGGGAACTGCAAGTAACAAGACGGGAACACAATATTTTTTGGGATAGGGAAAATAAAGCTGACCAAGACCGTTTTGGGTTGCAGGTTTAGAAAACGCCAGTAGGAATATCGGTGTAATTCGGCCAAATACGGGAAAAATATACCAGTAATCGTTGGAATCAATGACACATATGATTTCAAGGATGATGAAAATGGTCCCAAATAACAGGGCAAATGCACCGGTATTAGAATCTTTCATGATCCTCAATCTTTCTTCTACAGATTTATGGGAGGGGAAAAAACCATCTATACAATCGAGAAGGCCATCAAAATGAAAATATCCGAAGAAAAGATAGTAAATCAGTATCGAAATAATCCTGGATATATGTCCGGGAAACAGAAAATTAACGGCATTATCGGTGATATATAAAATAAACGCTGCAATATACCCTATGACAGGAAAATAGATCGTTGATCTTTGGAAATTTATGTTATTTATTTTTGGAGCACGAATCCTCGATAACGTTCCCAACGCAAGAAAAAAATCATCAATCACTGCTTTTCAGTTCCCTTACAAGTTTACTCGTTTCGCCCCATTTGAAAAGTTCTATACATACCGGAATATTCTGTAAAAGGGGATGCTTGGTGATAAATGTCTTAAAATCGGCTATTTCCTGTTTCGTAGGATAAATATGAGCCTTTTTTTCATCTGCGCCATGAAAATGAATTTCCTTTATCCCGTCACAAAATCTTTTATAAAACTCACTGATGGATCTTTTTTCAAATAAAAGATGGCCATAATCCATTGTAATGAGCAGATTATCTGATTCGTCTTTTAAATAGTCGACAAAATCAAAAAACAAATCATTCTCAAGGTTTTCAATCGAGATCGAAGCTCCTTTGTTGTCTTCCATGGTCGTAAAATAAAAATCAGCGAGTTTCTTGAAATTGACAAAGGGATGTAAGGTCATATTAATGCATTCAAAATCTTTAAAAAAGTCAAAGGCTATTTTCGCATTCTCAAGGTTGTCCGTGGGAAGATGAACCGAAATGTTGGTCAATTCAAGGATTTTTTCGATTTCTTTTTGGAGTAAATCTGAAGTCGTTTTATTCCATGTGTAAACAAGAAGTTCACAAAATTCCAATTGATCTTTTATATGTTCAACATTTTCAAGATATGTTCCCCGTATTTGCCATGAAGTCGCTCCAATCATCATTTTAACCTCATCTCCAATCCGCAACATGTAAAATACACTTCATCGTAAAATGCTGCAAGTTTTTTATTCGTCCTTCCTAAATATTTAACATAATTTCTTGAAAGTTCATTGGCTGGAATAACACCCGATCCGCATTCATTTGTTACCGTAATCAACGTAAGAGGAGCGTTATCCGCTTCCATTAAAGTTGAAAGAAATAGATTCACCGAGTCTGAAATAGTCTCTTCATCTGCCTCTATCAGCATATTTGAAATCCACATGGTTATACAATCTATAACAATGACCTCAGACTTCAGCGTTAAGGCCTTTTTAAAGGCGGCCGCAAGGTTCAAGGGTTCTTCTATGGTAGAATACCGGTCCCCTCTTTCTCTTTTGTGAGCCTTAATTTTTTCATTCAATTCCCCATCGAGATACCTTGCCGTGGCTATAAAGGTTCTTTTCCCCATTACACCATCGGCAAGCCTGATAGCAAGGCTTGATTTGCCCGAGGCTTGACCTCCGGTAATTAATATTTTTTTCAATTTCACTCTCCTATTCCAGTTTACCGATTAATCGTACATTTCTCTCTTTAATGTTATCATAAGGTGCCGTAAAAACGCCACAGGTTGCAGGACCTGCGGATTTCGAAAATATTGTATCATGAATTCTTTTGAAATTTAAAAAATCAGAGTTGGCTATTGCTTCTAATAAGCTGATTTCTTTTTCTATTCCCTTAGAACCACAGGGAATAAAATCATGAATATCATAGTTTTCCAGCAAACTTTCTATATCATTCGGATTGAGATTTTCCTCCTCATTTTCTAGGACTTCCGTTCCCACACGAGGAAAACCAAATAAATAAACCGAATCTCCTTTCTCTGACATCTTCCATTTAAGATACTCTGCTTTTGCTATAACGGTAATACTGAAGGCGGTCATCACCGTCTGAAAATTTTCCTCCGTACTCCCATTGATCTGTATGTCATCAAGAGAGTATTTTGCACACTCTGATTTAATCGCCGTGTAAATATTCTTTCCAGTAACATCCCATTCATTACTTACATTTGAAATAATGATAAGTGGTTTTGCGCCTACCGCATAAATTTCATTTAAGCAGACCCGAAGACAGTATTTTGCTGAAACTCGGGGGTCAACCTGCAGGGCATCATAGGGTTTATTCCCTATTGATCCAATAGAATCACAGGCAATAATCATGAAATTATCTTTATAATCCGATGATGTCGTTAAAACGGTGATATCTCTCAAAGTTTTTACAATCTGCATCCAAAGCACCTCGACATTAAGTTTTTCCAATGACTTTTTCATTATAACAGATAACGAAAATAATCATGCTATAATAAGATAAGTTAAGTTTATTTGCTGTGATACGAATTTTTAAATAATTCTATTTTTATTCCAGGGAGGTTTTTGAATGAATAAAATCAGCAATTCTGACTATGAAAAAGAGTTATTGAAATTACAGATAGAATTGGTTAAATTACAGAGATGGATAAAGGAAAAGGGATTAAAAGTAGTCGTTATATTTGAAGGAAGAGATGCGGCGGGCAAAGGAGGGGTTATAAAAAGAATCACTGAAAAGTTGAATCCCAGAATCTGCAGAGTTGTAGCTCTCGGTATCCCTTCGGATAAAGAAAAAACACAATGGTATTTTCAGAGATATGTGACTCATTTACCCGCGGCCGGGGAGATGATCCTTTTTGACAGAAGCTGGTATAACAGAGCGGGAGTGGATAGGGTCATGGATTTTTGCACAGATTATCAGTACAAGGAATTTTTAAGAAGTTGTCCGGAGTTTGAAAGAATGCTCATAAGGTCAAAAATAAAATTGATCAAGTACTGGTTCTCAGTCAGTGATGAGGTTCAGGAAAAGAGATTCCAGGACAGAATCAACGATCCGACAAAACGATGGAAAATTAGTCCAATGGACCTTGAAGCCCGTTCAAAATGGATGGAATATTCAAAGGCAAAAGATGAAATGTTTAAATACACAGATACAAAACAATCTCCCTGGTTTGTCGTTAATGCCGATGTAAAAAAACTTGCACGACTGAACTGTATACATCATCTGCTGAATCAATTTGAATATGAAGATCTTCCAAATCAGAAGATCAAACTGCCGCCAAGACAAGCAGATGAAAATTACATAAGACCCCCTATGTCTGATCAGACATTTATTCCGGAAGTCTACCCCAAAAAGAAGGATAAAAAAGAGAAATAAAACTTATCGGGAAAATCATTACTCCCTCCACTCATCTCACGTATAAAGCAAGAGATGAGTGGAGGGATGATGCGCGGCTATTGATTAAAGGGTGAGCACTCTCTCAATATCAATAGTCGATGTATGTTTATAACGTATTGTAGCACGGCCAATTCTTTCATCTGGTCCTATGCCAACCGATTTAAATCCTCCGTTTATAGCCGCTTCAATTCCGGCTTCAGCGTCTTCAAACACCACACATTCTGAAGGCAGACAGTCTATCTTCTCTGCCGTATACAAAAAGAGATCGGGAGCTGGTTTTGTAGTTTCCACGCTGAATCCGTCTGCAATAAAGTCAAACAGATTATTCGCATTCAGATTGTCTATGACCCTCTTGGCATTTTTACTCGCAGATGCAATGGCTGTTTTAATATTCCTACCTTTTAAAGAAACAATCAAATCCCTGATGCCGGGTAAAAAATCTCCTTCGTTTATCTTATCCAGTGATTGTACATAATATAGATTTTTTCTTAGGCATAGCTCCATTCTTTTTTTCTCGCTTAATTCCTTGCCATTGTACTCCAGGATTATTTCAAGAGATCTTGTCCGTGAGACCCCTCTCAATTTCTCATTAAGTTCTCTGTTAAAAATAAGTCCCTCTTCTTCGGCCATCTTCTTCCATCCAAGATAATGGTATTCAGCAGTATCTGTGATAACACCATCAAGATCAAATATGATACCTTTTATCATTCTTTCACCTCAAAAAAATCAAGGCGAGTATCCACCCGCCTTTCATATCATTTTCTCAATATCATGACCTCATTAGAATTTATTTTCCCATCAAATTTTTTCTTTTTATAATTTGAGAGTAAAACTGAATGATAATCAGAAAAATTCGTGTTCTCAATTTCAAATTCTGATTCTGAAAAATTCAGAATGATCAGTAATTCTTCATCATTATATCTTCGTTTATAGGCGAGTATATCTTTGTCGATATCTATCAGTTCTATTGTTCCGAACTTTATTGCATCGGATGCTTTTCTCAAATGAATGACCGTTCTGTAATAATTGAGGATAGAGTCAGGGTTATCCTTCTGTTTGGCTACGTTGTTTTCTCTGAAATTCTCCGCAAGTGGAAGCCATGGTTCCATATCGCTAAATGAGGCATTTTTACCTTCATCCCACTGCATAGGTGTTCTTTCAGGATCTCTTCCCTTCGCCTCCGGCCAGAAATTGACACCCTCGGGATCCACCATTTTTTCGAACGGAACTTCTACATCCTCCATTCCTAGTTCCTCACCGTAATATATGAAAGGTGTCCCCCTTAAAGTCAGTAACATGGTGGCCATGACCTGAATCATTTTCTCTTTTTCTGATTCTGTTGCAAATCTGGTTGGATATCTCGAAGAATCATGATTTCCAAGGACATAACTTGGCCAGGCAACAGATTGAAAAAACTTCTCTATTTCTTTAATCTTGTCCCTGTATACCTTGGCAGAATAATCTGTAATTTCCTTAAATTCAAAATTAAAGGCCATATTCAGTCTTCCGGGCATTGAATACTGAAAATATGCTGGTGTTCCCATAGGAGACCCTACTTCTCCGATGGTTACCCTCTCATCATATTTCTCTACAAGATCATTGATCTTTTCAACGGCAAGCAGTGTTTCTGGTCTGTCGTTTTCAAAAACTCTGTAGAAATTATGAAATTCTATTTTGGAATTTCTTCCTTCGACTTTCGGATTGTCTCTTAACCTTTCATCTTTATAATACATATTGACAACATCAAACCTGAAACCGTCTACTCCCATATCCAGCCAGAATTTTATCGAATCCATTATCGCATTGACAACCTTGGGATTTCTCCAGTTTAAATCGGGTTGTTCCTTAACAAAAAGATGTAAATAATACTGCTGTCTCGTTTCACTCCATTCCCAGGCAGGGCCTCCAAAATAGGCAAACCAGTTGTTGGGTAATTCGCCTTTCTTACCATCTACCCAGATATACCAGTCTGATTTCGGATTATCTCTCGACGATTCAGATTCGATAAACCAGTCGTGCTTATCCGATGTATGATTATAAACCTGATCAACAATAACCTTAATTCCTTTTTCATGAGATTTTTCAAGTAATTCTTTAAAATCATCAAGTGTACCAAACATTGGATCAATATCAAGATAATCACTGATATCATAACCAAAATCTTTCATCGGTGATTTAAATATTGGCGAAAGCCATAAGGCATCTACACCAAGCCATTCAAGATAATCAAGTCTGCTTATTATTCCTTTTAAATCGCCTATCCCATCCTTGTTGGAATCCTGAAAACTTCTGGGATAAATTTGATAAATTACCGCACCTTTCCACCATTCTCTACTCATTTTTTACCTCCATAAAAAAAAATCCCCCTGTATTATACAGGGGGACTGTTAAAACAATATTATTCAAAAATTGCCGTATATCCCGTTACTTCTTCAAGATCAAGTGCGAGTTCTTCAAGGGTTCCCATTGTATCATCGGATTCTCCACTGATAATACTGTGAACGGCCTTAAAGAATAATGTAGAGACTTCATTGTACTTAGGAGCAGATGCTGTTGATGGTCTTGCAACTGCATTTGTAAATACATCGTAGAGTGATCCGAAGAAAGGAACCGCTTCAAGGACTTCAGGATCAGAATAAAGTGTCTTTATTGTCGGGTTGTAAGAACCAACGATTGCCCTTTCTTTCTGATTCGCATAATTGGCAAGGTAGAATGCGACCTGTGCTGCAAGAGCAGGATCTTTACTGTATTTGCTCACAGCAAGCTGCCATCCGCCAAGTGAAGCAGCGCTTGACCCTTTTCCATGAGGGAGAACACAAACGTCAAATTTGTCTTTGACTGCGCTGTCGTCTCCCTGACCAAGCATGTAAGCATATGGCCAGTTTCTCATGAACATTGCATTTCCACCCTGGAATGCCTTTCTGGCATCTTCTTCGGCAAATGAAAGTACACCTTCAGGGGCAATTGTCCCAATCCAACCGGCAACCTGATCGAGCATCTCAGCCGCATTTGAGTTAGCAATTGTGATTTCCTTGTCTCTGTTGATGATTGTGCCACCATCATTTGAAGCAATCCATTCGAGTGCATCACAGGTGAGACCTTCGTATGCATTACCCTGGAATACAAATCCCCAGAAATCAGGATTTGTCTTTTTTTCGCCTTCCTGAACCACTTTGGCAATTTCTTCGAGTTCATCCCATGTAGCAGGAGGATTCTCAAAACCGTATTTTTTAAGAAGATCTGATCTGTAATAAAGGAGTCCGGCATCTGTAAACCAAGGGATAGCGACGAGCTTTCCATCAACGGTGTTGTTGTCAACGATAGCCTTAAAATGATTTGGCGCATAATCGTATGCACCATACTGGTAAAGATCCACAAAATGCTGCGCAAGATCTCCAGGCCAGATAACATCTACCTGATAAACGTCCACTTCATCACTCTGTGCTTCAAAGAACTGAAGATAAAGTCCAAGTCTGTCCTGTACCATATCAGGTGTATCGAGAACATTTACTTCAACACCCGGGTAAAGTGCTTCAAATTCTGCCGCGGCCTGTCTTGCAAGTTCAAGTTCAATACCTACTGCACCAGCTGCAACTGTAATTGTTTTTGTAGCAAAAACACCTACGGATAACAACGCAACCAATAAAACTGTTAAAAATACCTTTTTCATGTGTTAACCTCCTTAAAATTTCGGGATTTCCCCGTATTATCCTTTAACTGCACCAGCAGTTAATCCTGCGATAATCTTTCTCTGGAAAATAAGTACCAAAATGACTATCGGTATCGTTACTATGACTGCACCGGCCATTATTTCGCCAAATGGTTCCTGTCGTGCAATCTGACCGGTGAAAAGGGATATGGCAACCGGAACTGTTCTCGACTGAGGAGAAATTGTCGTGAATGTTAAGGCAAACAGATATTCATTCCAGGCTGCAATAAACGCTAAAAGGCCTGTTGTTACAAGTGCTGGAGCCGTAAGTGGTAATAAGATGTGATAAAATGTCTGAAACGGAGTAGCTCCATCGACCTGTGCTGATTGCATCAGTTCAACCGGTAGTTCTTTAAAGAACGATGTTAAGACCCAAACGGTAAACGGTAATGTAAAAATCATATAAGATAGTATCATACTCAACATCGGCGGTAGATTCAGGGCATTGATTACGGCGTATAAACCAGCCAGAACCGTTACCTGAGGAAACATGGTCATAGAAAGAACCAGATAGAGTACCGGTTTTTTCCCTTTGAATCTGAGTTTTCCAAGCGCAAACGCGGCAAACGAACCAATGACGAGACAGACGAGTGTCGTCGTTCCTGCAACAATTGTACTGTTTAAAAGACTTCTGACAAAAGTGTTATTCGTGAATACCGCCTTATAATTATCCCAGGTTATAGAAATATTTCCGGCACTATCTCGTGGTAACCAGGTGGCGGGGGTCATCATCAACTGGTTTTCGCTCTTTAAGGATGAATTGACCGCCCAGTAAAACGGAAATACAAGATAGATGAATACGATAATGACAACCACCCAGAACAGGATTCTGTTTATTCGCTTTTTTGTGGTTTTCGTCATGATTGATCAACTCCCAATCCGCGTATATAGATAACCGAGAATATACCGATGATAATAAATATGATAACTCCAACTGCAGAAGATACCCCCATCTCTCTGTTCTGAATCAGTTGGAAATAATTATAGGAAGCCATAGAATACATCTTGCTTTCCATAAGTACCTGAAAAACGTCAAAGACTCTGAGTGCATCCAACGTTCTGAAAATCAATGCAACGGCAAGTGAAGGTTTTAACAGTGGTAAAGTAATCTGAAAAAATTGTCTGACCTTGCTTGCCCCGTCTACCTCAGAGGCTTCATATAATTCCTTTGGAATCATCTGAAGACCGGCAAGGATCAATAAAGCCATATATGGCGAGGTTTTCCAGACATCAACAGCAATCATCGTCGGCATCTGCAAGGCACTGTTTGTAAGAAACGAGGCCTGACCATCGGAAAAACCGAGCCTGTACATAATCATGTTAAAGAACCCTGCCGTTCCAGGCTGTAACATCCATTCCCAGATTCTTGCAGACACGACGGTAATGACCGCCCATGGAATGAGCATAGTGGTTCGCATGAGTCCTTTTGCCTTAAAATTACTGTTTACAACCAAAGCAAGGAAAAAGCCTATCACGGTTTCCATAAGAACTGAAAAAATTGTAAACACCAAAGTATTGCCAATTGCCGTAAGAAATTCTTTATCACGAGCTCCAACAACATATCTTTTTCCAAACCAGTTAAACTGAAAAAGTTCTTTATATCGATACGGTTTTCTTGGTAGAACTGTTATAGCCCGAGTGTAGACGGTTTCCCCAGTTTCTTCATTCTTTACAATTTCTCCAGTTTCCTGATCAACCTGCGGGGGTAATTCGGCAATAGTCATACCAAGCAACTGCGTATAATTATCCAAGCCGACAAAGTGGGTTTCTTCATTACTCGCAAATACTCTATCCGTAAAGCTTGTAACAACCACCTGACCAAGAGGATAAATAGCAACTAAGGCAAGGACAACCAACGTTGGTATAAGCAGCCTGTACGCCAACGATTGCTCTTTTTTCAAGATATTACCCATTGGTGATTTAGTCATAGATCAGCCTCCTTCTATAATTTTTATGTTGTATTTCTTTTGATCAATAACGGTGGAAATTCAATCTGTCTGATAGGTGCATCGGGATTTTTAATCCTTTCCATAAGAAGTTTGGCCCCTGTTTTTCCAAACTCCTCTATCGGTTGTTCTACCGTTGTCAATCCTGCTTTTTCGGTCCAACTTTGATTATCATATCCAACAATAAAAAAGTCCTTCCCCGGATGCAATCCTATCGTCGATGCCACCTGCAGGACCGATAAGGCAAAATTATCCGTCATCGCAAAAATACCGGGGCGTTTAGTTTCAGTAAGCATTTTTTTTATCTGATCAATAGAAGGTCCAAGGCTGTAATCCGCATAGATAACCTGATCATCTTCAAATTTTTTCCCCGCATCTTTCAGTGTTTCCATATAACCTATTATCCTTTCCTTCATATGTTCGTTTTTTATATAGGGATTCGCTGCCGATGAATAAATCGCATAATATTTTGAAACATTTCTTTCCAGCAAATGATTGGCCGCTATTCTACCGCCTTTTCTGTTATTCAAATATACGCAGGAACATTTATCACTTTTTTCCTCAATTAAGACAACAGGTGCATTTATCTCCAATTTTCCGTTAATGATATCGGGTGTTATCGTCATAATCACCACACCCTCTACTTCCTCTATAAAAGATGGATTGCTGATCAACGCTTCATATCTTTTTTTTGAAATAAGCGGATAAATGATACTTTGAAAGTTTTCCTTATCTATTTCATGATCAAAACTCTCCAGTATTCTCCAGTGAAATTCCGATTTCACTTCCGGCATAATCGTAAGAATCCGATCAGATTTCCCACCGGCAAGCGTTCTTGCAAAGAAATTCGGCTTATATCCCAATTTTTCTATCGTCTCAAGAACCTTTTTCCTCGTGTCCTCTTTGACGGAACCGGAATTCAACACTCTGGAAACAGTTCCAACACCAACCCCGGCTTCTCTTGCTACATCGCGTATAGTAATATTTTTAGATCTCATCTATGCACCACTTTTCGTTTTAGTCGTGGAAACGCTTCCATTATAACAAAGTTTTCCACTAAAAAAAAATTCGTTTAAATGGGATTGTCATATATTATAGTTATTTAGAACGAATTATCTTAAGATAGGTATTACTTTCTCTTGTTTTTAAGAAAATTCATTTAATTTCACAGAAGTAGACATGTCAAGAGTGATGAATAACACGAAATTTCCACTTTTTCATATGGAATCGAAAATAAAATATGCTATAATTTCTTGGGTTTTCCTTTTTTCAGTAATTTCAATACCTCCAGGAGGAAAAATGGATTATGTCAAAGTAGGAAAAAAATCCAGCAGAAGACGCTTTTTTCAAATAATAGAAGTGTTTTCAAAATACGGGTTGGGGTACATTTTTAAAAAATTTAATCTAAAAAAACATCCTTCAGATCGTGGAGAACGAGTGCGACTCGCACTCGAAGAGCTTGGAACAACCTTTATCAAACTTGGGCAGATGCTTTCTACACGATATGATCTTCTTCCTCAGGATATCATCCACGAACTGATCAAACTTCAGGATGACGTTCCGCCCATCCCTTTTAGGGAATTCATTGAAGAACTTGAAAAAAGCCTACCCGATTGGAAAAAGGAATTTCTGTATATACAGGAGGAACCGCTTGGTGCCGCTTCTATTGCACAGGTTCATCGTGCATTGCTTTTAGATGGGACCGAAGTCGTTGTAAAGATTCGAAGACCTGGAATCATTAAAACAGTCAACGAAGATATAGATGTTTTGGTAAATCTTGCACATTTTGCCCAAAGTTTCTCACTTTTCAGGGATTTCGATTTGATCCAGATAATTAAAGAATTCGGTTTTTCTATAAACAGAGAGATGGATTTCCTTTCCGAAGCTGAAGCGTTGAAGAAGTTCAACAATTCTTTCAGAATGAATGAGATTATTTTTGCCCCAAAACCATACGATAACTTGTGCAGAGAAAATGTTCTCGTGATGGAATATATCCCGGGAATAAGATTTTCCGAGTTGCTGGAAATGGAAGATACACAGATCCCCTTTAAAGTTGATCGGAAAAAACTTGTAGAAACCGGTGCAGATTGCATGTTTCAACAGGTATTCACTATAGGGTTTCTACATAATGATCCTCACCCGGGGAACCTGATAGCGACAAAAAATAATCGTTTATATTTTATAGACTTCGGTCAGGTTAGTGTTATCGATAAATACACGCGGCGTTTTCTTCTTGAAATGATACTGGCTTTGACGAGAAGAGACTCGGAGTTACTGACCCGGATCCTGATAGAACATTTCCCCATGAAATTAAGTGAAGTGTTTTCTTCAGAAGTAAAAAAAATGTTTGCAAAGTATTACGGAAAACCTCTGACAGAATTCAGTATGTCCGAAATGATAACGGAAACGTTTAAACTGATCAGATCCCATAAGGTTCAGGTCCCCGGTCAATTACTATTGATGGGGAAAGTCATATTGATGATAGAAGGCATTGCGAGAAAACTGGATCCTTCTTTCAACGCCATCACCTTTCTCGATGATTATTTGAGGGAAAGATGGCTGAGTTTATACGCAGACCGAATGGATGCGTTGGAAGAAGAAGGCCTCTGGGGATTTCTGATGTCACCGAGAAACATTAAAAGCATACAGAATATCTACAATTCCGGAAGAATAAAACTTGATTTGGAATCGCGTAAAATAGAAACGCTTCTTCACGGTCTAAAAAATGGATTAAACAGTCTGGCCATATCCATAATAATCGCAGCGCTCCTCATCAGTATTGACAGTTTTGAAAACCAGCTCTTTGCTTATGCCAGCGTTTTTATCCTTGGGATACTCGTCATTTATGAATTCCTGACAGAAGAGAGGAGGAAATGACATGGCCCTTTCTGATGATGTATTTTTAATAACTGTCGGAGTATTTGCCGAAATGAAAAAAAAGATTGAAGATTTGATCAATCAGGGAAAAATAAGTCAACAGGAGGCACAGAGATTGTTTGATAATCTGAACGAAGATCAGTTGAAGAACAAACATCTCAGTCCTCTGGCATTAAGTGTGGGGTTTTCCGTGTATATAAACAGAAAGATATATGATTTACTTTCCGATCTTCAGCAAAAAGGGAAAATCTCTTCCGAAGAGGCCAAAAAATATTATCAGAAATATGTTCCGGATGAATTCAGACATCGTTTCGTAAGGGAAAAATACGAAAAGAAATCGGATTTTGTTCAATCAAGTGATTTTGATAAAATTGTGGAGAAACTCGAAGTAATAGATAAGTTGATTTCTGAAAAGAAAATTTGAAAGGAGAATATGCGGAAAATAATCTGCTGAATATGTCTGAGATAATCATAATAATAGTAACGATAACTACCCTTTTATTGATTTTGGTATTTAGTTTTTTGTTTTTACGAAATGGCAGAAAGAAGGATAATACTACCGCTGAAATAGATCTTTCGGGATTTGAGGACAGTGTTTTGGAGTTGGTGAGTAAATTTCAGCATATTTCCGCCACAAGGTTGTCATCGTTAGAAAATAAGATTAATGAGATGAATAAATTATTAAAGGATGCCAACGAAATATACTTTAAATTATCATCAATTCTATCGGATGCCACTAAAAAAATGACGGAACTCGAAAAGAGAAGCAACGAATTGGGGATAAGCGGGCAGAAAGAAATGGTAGAGAAGAAAAACACCCCACAAACATCAGATACTACTTTGTACGGACAAATGAAAACTGAAACGTTTAACGGTGAATCTGATTTAGCCTCTTCTCGAATCAAAAAAATGCCCTATTCAAAAAATGACAATTCATTTTCCGATGTATTGCTTGAAACACCCGCAATGGAATTCCAGAATACGGCTAGTCATGTTAATAATAACTCTCGTCCAACTATTGAAGAAATCGAAAAGCCATTTGATTTAAAGAGCAGTTCACTTGAACATAAGATACTTAATCTGTCCTCGGAAGGGATGGATTCAACAGAGATCGCAAAAAGACTTGGAGTGGGTAAAGGTGAAGTAGAACTTGTTCTTGGATTGTTTAAAAGAAAATTTATCTAATATATTAAGAGGTGTTGTGTGAGAAGTATTTTAAGAGAAAAAACTTCAGATTTCTTTGTGATGCTGCAATACGATAAGGCAGACTGGCTCAAGTTCTGGAATCTGTATTGTTCAGAAAATAGGGAGTTCATGAAGGGGTACATAGAAAAGTATCAATTGAACGATGAGGGGGTAAAAGAAATTCTTCAGGGTTATGAAAGACCTTTTCTCGATCAGATTAAACAGAAAAACGAACAAATCAAACATTTAAAACAGGCAACGGTAAAAAACCTGAACAAGAGCAGTAAAGAACTCGAATTAATAAAAGAGGACTTCGTCATTTTTTTAATTGGTGCACTTGGGATTGAAGATGTTTCATTTATAGAACGGAAAGACAAACACCTTATACTCATAGATCTTGTTTCTCTTGGAAAAAACCAACGGATCGACGATTTGCAGAATATTGTATTGGGCTCTGCTTATGCAATAAGAGATAGAATAAATACAAAAGAAAAAAATTTGGAGGAGATTTAAATGGCTGTTAAAAGAATCGGAATTATGACAAGTGGCGGAGATGCCCCAGGTATGAACGCTGCAGTACGATCAGCAACAAGATATGCAATAAAGAGTGGGATAGAAGTATATGGAATATTCAGAGGATATTCCGGTATTCTCGATGAAGATATCAGAAAGCTTGAGTATAAAGATGTTGCCGGAATAATGGAAAGAGGCGGAACTTTTCTCAGAACCGCAAGGTGTCCTGAATTCAAGGTTGCCGAAGTCAGAGAAGAAGCTGCTCAGATACTGAAAAAAAATGAAATCGAAGCATTGATTATCATTGGCGGAGACGGAAGCCTTCACGGAGCGGCTTATTTGAATGATGATCATGGAATTCCAACGGTGGGAATTCCCGGAAGTATCGATAACGATATCTTTGGCACCGACATGTGTATTGGAGTTGATACCTGTCTCAACACAACGATGGATGCAATTCAGAAATTAAAGGATACGGCAAGTTCGCATGAAAGGGCCTTCATCGTTGAAGTTATGGGTAGGGAAAATGGTTATATTGCTTTGATGTCAGCCATTATAACAGGCTCAGAAGCAGCGATAATTCCGGAAGTCCCGGTTGATTATGATGAATTGTCAAACAGATTGCTTGAAGAAAGAAAAAGGGGCAAAATAAACAGTATTATTATAGTAGCTGAAGGGGCTGCAAGCGCTTATACGGTTTCAAGACATCTTGAACATAAAATTGGTTACGAGACTAGAATTACCATCCTTGGTCATGTTCAGCGCGGAGGAAGCCCATCTGCCTTTGACAGAATCATGGCTACCAGAATGGGCCTTCAATCTGTAGAGGCTGTTCTTGATGGTGACTTTGGAAAGATGATAGCCCTTCAGGGAAGCCAGATGGTCAGAATACCCTATAGCGATTTACTGGACAAAAAAAAGAAAATCAATATGGATCTTTACAAGCTGTCTTACGTTCTTTCCTGAGGTCAGGTGTCCAAGTATGCGGAGGACAAAAATTGTTGCAACTTTAGGCCCTGCTTCCAGAGAAGAAGCCATGCTGAGAAAGCTGATCAGTGCCGGAGTCAATGTATTCAGGTTAAATACCTCTCATGAAGCTCCGGAGATGCACATGGAAGTTGTAAAAAGAATAAAAAAGTTAAGAGAAGAATTACAGATACCACTCGCTATTTTACTCGATCTTGAAGGTCCTAAAATACGAACGGGGAAATTAGAGACAGATACCATATTACTCGAAGAGGGCCAGAAATTCACTTTAACCAGCGAAGACATCATCGGTAATAAAGAGATTTGTTCCATCAGTTATAAAAGTCTGTCAAAGGATGTTCGACACGGTGATATCATCTTGTTATACGATGGCCTTATTGGTTTGAAGGTTCTGGAAAAAGATGACAATAATATTATTACCACGGTCATGAATTCCGGTTATATCTCTCATCATAAAGGAGTTAACGTTCCCGGTGTTGATATAGGCCTACCACCTTTAACGGAAAAGGATAAAATTTATATAAAACTTGCCGTCAAAGAAGGGGTAGATTATATCGCACAATCTTTTGTCAGGAACCCGGAAGATATAGATATCTGCAGAGAAGAACAGAAAAAATACAAAGGCAAAATCCCCATAATAGCGAAAATAGAGACGAAACAGGCTATGCAGCATCTGAGGAGTATTATTTACAAGGCAGACGGGATAATGGTTGCAAGGGGTGATCTCGGTGTAGAAATTCCCACGGAAGAGGTTCCCGTCGCTCAGAAACTGATTATAAAAATGACCAATGAGCAAAGGAAACCGGTTATCACAGCGACTCAAATGCTTGAATCAATGGTAGAGAATCCGAGACCCACCAGGGCAGAGGCAACCGATATTGCCAATGCCATCATAGACGGAACCGATGCCGTAATGCTGTCTGGTGAAACAACCATAGGCAAACATCCTATTGAAGCGGTCAAAGTCATGGATAAAATAGCTGAAAAAACGGAAGAGGATCTTTATGATCTGATTTACAACAAGAATACCGATGAGCATTACACAGAGGCTTTTATCAATACAGATGAAGGGGCTGTGGCCAAATCATGCAAAGAGATATGCCGACTTCTTGGCATTAATGTCATCGTAACATCAACCGTCACTGGACATACCGCCCGTGTCGTTTCGAGCTTTAAACCGAATGCAAATTTGATAGGTGTTACACCGAGTACGGAAACATATTATACGCTTGCATTGGTTGGTGGAGTTACACCGGTACTTGTTCCAGAAACAAAGAATACGGATGAAATGATAGAAAAGGGCGTTGAAAGACTCCTTGAATTGGGTTTGGTAAAGAGAAGAGAAAAAATATTAATCACAGCAGGTATACCATGGGGAAAAGCGGGTACGACAAATATGATAAAGATTCACTCCTGTTAAAAGTTTTATTTATAATAATATTATTTACCTTTTTACCTTTCGTTTCATTTTCAGAAAGCGGGTTGTACCTCGAAAAGGTACAACCTTTTGTTGATCTGATCAATGATAAAGTTGAAGGATTAAATAGTAGATATCCGAATTTAAATCTGTCTGTAGAAACCGATGCCGATGGGCTCTTTCTTCTCAGCGATGATAGGGTAATTAATCGGATTACACCGGATAAAATTGACAGGATCGGTATCATAAGTCTGTTTTTAAAGACAGAGTTAACTGTCTCGATTAAATACGCCTTATTGAAAGACCTTCCCTTTGACCTTGATTCTGAATCTATTTTTGAATATCCCTATATCGATCCATCAGGGAAATTCCTTGTTTATATCAGCGATAAGACGTACGGTAACAGAAATCCCTTTATACTTGACCTTGATACGCTGAGGGAGAAAGAAATAGTCATCCCTGAGTCAAGTGAATACTTTCCAGTTTATTTAAACGATCACCTCTACTATCTCTCTGGAAAGAAGGATCATTTTTCACTGCAACGGTATTCGTTAGAAACGGAAAAGACAACAGAAATCTCAAATGGCCAGATAAGTTGTCTAAGAACCTTCAAAGATCAGCTCTTTTTCAGTGATCGGGGAAAAATTACGGTATTGAATAACACCGGTTTACCGGTATCTGACTATTTTTTTGATGGTTTTATTCAATCGTTTGCAGTAGATGAAAATTCTATTTATCTTTCTATGAATTTGGGAAATCAATTTGATATCTTTCATTATTCAATAAAAAATAAGGTATTGATTAATCTTACTAATTCAAGGTATAATGAAATGGATGTTAATTTGTACAAAAAGCATTCGATTATCTTTACTTCAAATGAAAATGGCATTTTTAATTTATATATTTATAATCTCGAAAACAATAGCAAAAGTATTATCCTCGAAGATCATCAGTTTGAATATTTTTATCCCTTTTATTCCGATGTCTTCGAGAAGATTATAGTATCTGTTTTTCAAAAGGATAAAGAACCGGTTTTCAGAATTATTCCCATTAAAGATTGAATCTTATTTGTTTTTATTGTATTATATTCATTAAGCGGGGGTGATGAAGTGGAAAACATTTTTGATGAAGAAAAGAATAAATATTTTCTTCATCCTGGATATGTTTTTGTCAGTGAAGAGCCATATCTGATACACACCGTCCTTGGTTCATGTGTTTCTATTGCTGTTTGGGACAGAAACAAGAAATTTGGAGGAATGAATCATTTTGTTCTACCTGAGGCTGATGCAAAACCAAACGGAAGATATGGAAATGTCTCCATCCCTTATCTGTTTCATATGATGCAGAATATACACTCCGAAAAGAAGCACTGGGATATTCATCTACTTGGCGGAGCTTCGAATGTTTCTATGAAATCTGCTGTGGGTAGTTTGAATGTCGATTTTGCGTTAAATTGGCTGGAAAAAAACCATTATGCCATCTCTTCAAGGGATTTAGGAGGTTCTTTAGGCAGAAAAGTCATATTCAACACCGAAACAGGCGAATTACTCGTTTATAAAATAAAAAAGATCAGGGAATCGGATTGGTATTCTGATGAAAAATAAAAAGATAAAAATAATCATAATAGACGATTCCGTAGTTGTCAGAAAAACCGTATCGGATATTATTAATCGCGAACCGGATATGGAGGTTATTGCTACGGCAAAAGACCCTTATGAAGGCAGAGATAAGATTGTCTATCTGAACCCGGATGTTTTGATATTGGATATAGAAATGCCAAAAATGGACGGATTGACATTTTTAGGAAAACTCATGAAATCAAAACCCATGCCCGTTATTATATTCAGTTCTCTTGCAAAAGACCGATCAAAATATGAATATACCGCTTTTGATCTCGGTGCAGTTGGAGTAATCGAAAAGCCTCTTAACAAGGAATCTGCTTCAGATATTTATGAAGAGATGTTTGATTTGATAAGAACCAGCTCTGGATTGACTCAAATTCAATTACGAGCACTTGAAAGAAGGATTATTCAAAAAAACGTTACGATAAAGGAATTGTCAAAAAATTTTTTACTCACGAAACCTGTTATTGCTATAGGTGCTTCTACAGGAGGCACTCACGCGATAAGAAAAATAATTTCCAGATTACCCGAGAAGATGCCCCCTATTGTCATGACACAGCATATGCCTAAAAACTTCACGACTCAATTTGCAAGTAATTTGAACAGTTGCTCTCAATTGACGGTATTGGAAGCACAAGGAGGTGAACAACTGAAAAATGGTATCGTTTATCTGTCGCCCGGAGGAATGCATATGCAAATTGAGAAAAAAGGCGCTTTTTACTACACAAAGATCGTTGACGGACCATTGGTTCACCATCAAAAACCGGCGGTAGAGGTCTTATTCAATTCGATTGCTGAAGTAATGAAGAAAGATGCCGTAGGGATTCTCCTTACCGGAATGGGTGTTGATGGAGCCGAAGGTCTTTTGAACATGAGACGAAACGGGGCGTTTACGATCGCTCAGAATGAGCAGAGCTGTGTCGTATTCGGGATGCCCAAGGAAGCTATTAAATTGGAAGCTGCGGATAGAATTTTAGATATTAACGAAATACCTGATTTTCTTGTAAAATATCTGGAGGGAATCAATGGTTAATAAACATGTATTCACTATGGCTGCATACGAAAATTTCAGTCAGTATCTTGGATCCAGATTGGGTATGGAGTGTAAATTGAATAAAAAGGGGATGCTGGAGTCCAAACTGGATAGTTTTATGCGAATACATAATATCGAAAGATACGAAGAGTTGCTTGAGTATTTAAAAAAAAATGAGGGAACCGAAGTCTGGAATCAATTCGTTCATAGAATCACTACACATAAGACAGATTTTTTTCGGGAGAACCAACACTTTGACTTTTTAAAGCAGAATTTAACAAAGATCATGGAAAGAAACAAAAGGATACTCTTAAACAGGGAAATAAGAATTTGGAGTGCCGGCTGTTCAACAGGCGAAGAACCTTATACAATGGCGATGTTTTTTAACGAGAATTTTCCTGAAATCTATCCGAAAATACTCGCTACGGATATCAGCACAGAAAGTTTGAAAGCGGCAATGAAGGGATTTTATCCGTTCTCCATAAAAAACGAAATGCAGCCTTATTATATCACTAAATACTTCATCAGAACGGGAAAAGGCTTTCAAATCGATGATAGTCTAAAAAAATATATTACCTTCAGAAGTTTTAATCTCACCAAGGAGTTCTGCTTTAAAAAGGGCTTTGATATTATCTTCTGTAGAAATGTCATGATTTATTTTGGTGAATCAGTCAGAGAAACTTTGGTAAATAAATTCTACAAAGCACTGGTTACATCGGGTCTCTTCATCATCGGTCATTCCGAAAGCCTTATTAATCTGAAACAGGATTTTAAATACTTAAAGCCTACAATTTATATCAAATAAGCCATCCTATCCCTTTACGCCGCCAGCTGTTAACCCTTTGATAATATATTTCTGTAAGCAAAGTGTGAAAACAATAATCGGAATAAGAATTATTGTACCCGAAGCGGCGAGCTGTCCCCATTTTGGGGCATATTGTCCCATAAAACCGTTAACGGCAAGCGGAGCGGTCTTTGTTGCATTCCCGGTAAGAACCAGCGCGTAGATATATTCGTTCCAGGCCATGATGAATCCAAAAACCGCCGATACAACGAGGCCAGGTGCTGTAAGTGGAAGAAAAATCTTCCAGAAAACCTGTTTTTTTGTACACCCATCAACCATTGCCGCTTCTTCAAATGACGGCGATACAGCACTGAAAAAAGGTAACAACAACCAAATGATATACGGAAGGTTAAAACTGGTGTATGCCAGAATTAAAGCAATATGAGAATCCGTCAGAGATAATTTGTCAAATAGCATGAACATCGGAACGGATAATGCTATCTGAGGGACCATCCTCGAAATCAGGAATGAATAGGACATCATCTTTCTTCCCTTAAATCTGAATCTTGCAATTCCATAAGCAGCCATCGAACCAAAAATCAACGATATAAACGTTGAAGAAAGCCCTATAATCAAACTGTTTCCAATGGAAGGAAGAAAGTCACTTTTCTGAAATATCAGTTCATAACTCTTTGTAGTGAATTGAAACTCAAAAGGATTGCTGTTCCTTATATCCAGATCCCGTTTAAATCCATTGGAGATCACTATCCAGATAGGAAAAAGTTCAGCAAGTACAATAATCAGGGCAACAATAAATATCAGCCATTTTTTTATTCTCTTTTTATTTTTCATCTTTATCATTTTCATGCCCCTTTACATCGTATCAATAGCCATATTTTTTCTGACGAGACCAAATGCAAACAACAGTGAAATCACGATCAAAAGGACAGCCATAGCGGATGCATAGCCAAGTTTTCCAAATTCAAACGCTTGTTTGTGTATGTATAGAGAAAACAGCATGGTTCCATTTCCCGGGCCACCTTTTGTCATGACAAATACCTCTGAGAATATTCTCAGGGCATCAATTGTTCTCAACAATATTGCGGTTGCAATTGTTCCCCTTAACATGGGTAGAGTGATTGAAAAAGTTTTTTTGAAAAAACCGGCTCCATCAATTTCAGCCGCCTCCATAATATCACCGGGTAAGCTGCTGATCCCCGCATAAAGAATCATAAACATAAACGGCCACATTCTCCAGATATCTTGGACGATAACCGCGGTATATGCAAGTGATTGATCGCTCAGGATCCCCTGTGGAAATTCAAGACCAATCAGTGATAACAAATACGTTAAAGCGCCATATCTAGGTTGCAGCATCAATTTCCACGTTAAACCGGATAGAATAGGAAGGATAAATACCGGTAAAAGGAGAAGAGTTCTCAAAAAAGCGGATAATGGAAATTCATGATTGAACAAGATAGCGACTAAAAAGCCTATAATCAATTCTACGGGAATTGCTATAATGATAAATCCGAGTTGTAAGGCCAGTGATCTCCAGAATTCGCCATCTTTAAACAAGTCAAAATAATTATTTAAACCGACAAATCCCCTTGTCCCATCATCTACCTGCGGCCAATTGAAAAATGAGAGACCCGTTCCGTAAATAACGGGAAAAACCAGAACGACACCAACAATAATGACTGCGGGAAGAATAAAATATAAAAAAGGCTTCCCCTCCTTACGGGGGGAAAGCCCTTTGTTAAAAATCGGATTATTCATATTTCTCCAGTAATTCGTCAAGCCCATTGATTGTCGATTCAACTGCTTCTTCTGGAGTCATTTTTTCTGTTACTGCTGCAAGCCAGTATGTTTTTATTACATCCGAGTATTCCGGATAATGTGTACTTCTATTGGGTCTGCTAACTGCATATACTCCAGCTTCTGCCATTCCGGCATACCACGGCTTTTCCGAAGAGAGTTCCTGAAGAAGATCTGTTCTAACAGGAGTCATTCCAAGTTCAGCGAGTTTAAGCCCCACCGTGTAATTGTTTACCCAATAGGCGAATTCAGCGGCAGCGGATTGGTGTTCTGAAGCCTTCGGAATACCGAATATCCAACATCCCCTTACAGCCGCTCTTTTTTCCGGACCGGAAGGTGGCGCTGTATAAAGAATCTGACCGGCTACCATTGATTCATCTTCATTTTCATGTGATGGAACTATTCCCGGCCACTGGAACATTGAAAATACGAGTCCGTCGCTAAAGGCCCCTATTCTTTCCGCATGACCCATGCTGAGAGAACCTTCCGGAGAGTACTTTATAAGCTCTTTGTAGTAATTAATTGCTTCTGCCGCTTTTGTCCGATCAAGTGTTACTTCATATTTTCCATCTACCATCGTCAATGGACTGGTTCCAAACGATTCATAGAAGAGAATCGCTTCACAGGTTGCGCCTTCACTGTTTGCAGTAAATGGGGCAAATCCGAATATTCCCTGTTCACTGAAAAATATGGACATATCAAGCAGCTGATCGAACGTCTCGGGTACTTGAAGATCGTATCCGTATTCCGCTTGAAATGCTTTTTGATTTGACTCATCCTCGACAAGGTCTTTTCTTGTCATCCAGATATACATATTTCCATTATTTGGGATACCGACAAGTTCCCCGTCCCATTCTGCCGCTGCAAAAATTGCCGCAGGAATATCATCTGTTCCTACCTTTGGGAATATTTTCCCTTCCGGCCACTGTGAATAAGGTATAAGAAGGTCTCCGAACTTTGCAACATTTCCCTCATCAATCGCTACAAGATCGTAATTTGCCTTGTTCTCCGTTACATTAAGTGATGTTTTCTGAAGCATTGACCCCGATGGAATTAATTCAAGGGATACTTTGATTCCAGTTGCCTTTTCAAACTCTGATGTAAGCGTTTTCCAGGACTGCGAATGAGCATCATCCCAGGTTAAAACCTTAATTGTTTCCGCAAACATCATAGTCGAAGATAAAACGACTAACATAACTAAAAAAAGTTTCTTCATTTAATAAAACCTCCCTGAAAAGATTGAGATCTAATTATTATAGAGCTTAAATTAATACCAAAACTATTATACTCAACAAAACTATATAATGCAAAACAGAAATCTGCCGTTTTTTAAAGTAACTTACAGGATATTAACCAATAGGCGAGTATTTATCTGATAGTTGTACCAAATCATAAATAATAGGGTATTTTGATTTTAATTAAAACTTTTAATTTATTTTTGTTTTTTGGTATAATTCAAACTGGTACAAAAAGAGGAAAGGTGATTTGATGAAAAAAACAATAATGGATCTTAATTCAATTAAAGTGGCAAACAGATCGGTCTTGTTGAAAATTCTCAGTGAAAATGGCCCGATGTCAAGAAAAGATATTTCGGAATTGTCAGGATTATCTGCGGGCGCCATCACGATTATTTCAAACGAACTGTTGAATGAAGGGATTATCAAAGAAGTTGGACATGCAGACTCTACGGGAAAAGCCGGGAGGAAAAAAATTCTGATAGACATAGAAAAAAAACACAAATATATACTCGGTATCAACATAGAAAAAGAGCGTATTTCGCTTGCGATATCCGATCTTGATCTTAATATCATCATAGATGATGAATTTGATATGGAGAATGATATCCCCCCGGAAGAACTGTTTCTTGATATTGTAGAGAAGATAAAAGACCTCCTCTGGAAAATGGATATCTCAAAGAGTAATGTCCTCGGTATAGGTGTAGGGGTTGTAGGAAGGGTAGATCCGGTAAATGGAATCAGTATGGAAGCCTATGATATCTGGAATGAACAGGTGCCTATCAAAGATTTGTTGGAAAGAAGTCTGAAAATTCCCGTTGTAGTGGATAATAATGTAAGAGCACTTGCGCTGGCCGAGATTTATTGTTCGGAAATGAAAGATCTGAGTGATTTTATTTTTCTTAAGCACGGTCCGGGACTTGGTGCCGCCATTGTAATAAACAGAAAGCTTCTGTATGGATTTCAGAATATGGCCGGTGAGATTGGCCATATCATTGTGGATCCTGAAGGACCTGAATGCGGTTGTGGCCAACGCGGCTGTCTTGAAACACTCATATCAACGAGGCGATTAAAAAAAGAGATAAAGGAGAATTTCAATGAAACTGAGTATCCGGTTCTTTATAAACTGTGTAATGGAGAAAAAGACATCATCAGAAGTTCTATGATTTTCAGAGCTTTTGAGCTCGGAGAAGAAAAGATCATTGAGAAAATCCAAAAAAATCTGATTTATCTTTCTGTCGGAATAATCAGTATCATGAAAACGGTAGATCCGGAAAAAATCATCTTTTTTGGAGATTTGTTTAAACACAGTGTACTAATTGAACAGCTTAAAAAAACTATGATTTCACAGATAAATGATGAATCTATTGGTGAAAAATTAATAACAAGTTGTCTTGAGTATCGAAGTCCCGCCATAGGAAGTCTTGCCATAGCCCTTGAAAGACTTTTTTATGAAACCGGAGCCATTTACAAATCATACAGACTGGAGTGATTATATGAGCGAGAAGTTAAAAATAGGGGTCGTCTGTCTTGTCAGAAAGACGTTTGATTTTGAGGCAGCTGCTGAGATTTATCAGGAGATCATAAAAAAATATGGAAGAAGAGAGGATGTTGAATATATATTCATAAAACGGACAATCGTTGAACCCGAGGAGGCAAAAAATGCCGCAGATGAACTGTTGAAAAGCAATATCGACGGTGTGGTCATCATAAGCGGGACTTTCCATCTGGGGCATCTCGCACTGATTATCAACAGGGAAATAAAAAAGCCACTTTTACTCTGGGGGCTTCCAGAATTACCCTATAACGGGGGTAAAATCAGATTGAATTCCGTGTGCGGAGTTAATTTAAATGCCTCCAATCTTTATAAATCCGGTAATGATACATTCCATGTCTCCGTATCCGGTGAAATGGATGAAGATTGGATCAATGCACTGAAGATAAAAAAAATTCTCAGCAGTTCTCACATCGGAATTCTCGGTTACAGGGCAAGGGGTTTTTTTAATGTTGGCATAGATGAACTGGGAAGTTATGCGGAAACAGGAATGCTCCTTGATCATTACGATCTGATAGATGTTATGAATACTGAAACGGATTGGGTATCGGTTGAAAAGGCCGAAGAAGAAATAAAGAGTATTTTCAACACAAAACCTGTTACTTCAGATCAATTAAGAAAAGTGGCGGAATTGTCTGTGAAATTTGAAAATTTCATGACCTCAAATCATATTGATGCACTCGCTATCCGTTGCTGGCCTGAATTTGCCGCTCAATATGGCATAGCACCATGTGCTTCAATGTCTTATCTGCAGTCAAAGGGATTTATTCTCGGCTGTGAGGGAGATGTTGAAGGGGTAATGAGTATGCTCGCCCACAAGGCTGTTGGTGCAGAAACACCTTTTCTCGCAGATTTCTCGCAAGTCGATCTTGAAAATAATTTTGCCCTGCTATGGCATTGCGGTGTAGCACCATGTAATCTTACCGATGGAGTCTGTGACTGTTCGCTTGATGCCTATCATATGGGGGGAAAAGGTGTGACGGCAGATTTTGTCATGAAATCTGGTGAAATATCGGTTCTCCGGATAGATACGGCAAGGGGGAAAACGCGAATGCTGCTTGCCAGGGGAACAGCTTACCCCATGGAAAAAGAACTTCGGGGGACGTATATGAAATCAAGGTTTGATATCCCGTTAAATGAATTACTCGATAAAGTCGTTTATAACGGCATTGCACATCATATTTCAGTCGTATACGGCGATTATACAAAATCATTTGAAATTCTCTCACATATCAACAAATGGGAAATTATCAGATAGGTATTTTCTAATTCTATGAGTGGGAAATCTATCGTTTCATTATTATTACTTAATCTGATTTGGGGGAGTTTTTATGTGGCGAATAAATTCTCCCTCTCAACACTATCCCCTCTGTTTGTTGGTACATCGGTCAGATTTCTCGCTATGCTTTTTCTAACCGTGTATATCATCCTCAAAGGGGATTTCAGAAACCTTTTCAACGTAAAACCGGTTATACATAAACTTATTATAATAGGTATGCTTGGATTCTCCCTTGATATAACCGCCTTTCTCGGGCTACAGCTTTCTACGGCCTCAAATGCCTCTATTCTTTTAAAAGCCGATGTTCTGTTTACAAATTTGATCTCAGTATTTGTCTTAAAACAGAAATTCACAAAAAAGGACTGGCTGTTAACGGGTATTATTCTCTTTGGGACATTCCTTGTTATGGATGTTGATCTCACACGGTTTCAACTGAATGGAGTCGGGGATTTCCTGTTTATTGCAAGCGCTTTCTGTGTTGCCTTAAACGGATTTGTGATTAAATCAGTTCAACAGGATACACGTGTAAATATACGGGATACAACCGTGGCTTTTTATAACAACGGCATAACGTTTGGGATCTTCTTTATACTGTTTCTGATATACGATAAACAGGTTCCATTCGAACAGATTGAATCGAACAATCTGGTAATCTACTCCCTCTTTTACACCGGATTGATGCAGACTGCCATATATATCCTGTATTATTATAATCTGAGAATGTTGCAGGTTTGGATTGTCAGAATAATGTTACTACTGATGCCAATTGTTGCTTCTTTTATCAGTTTCTTCGTTCTTGGAGAGACACTCGATCTATTTCAGATCGTCGGAATGATCACTGTAATACTCGGAACAATGGGAATAATACTCGAACATAAAGGGGAAAATAAGGGGGAATAACACATGGACTTCAGATTTTTTGTACCTGTAGAAATCTATTTTGGTCAAGACGAGATAAACAGGTTAAATACGATAATAAAAAATGGCCGTTGCCTGATTATCAGCGATCCCGTCCTTAAAGAGACAGGAATTGTTGATAGGATTAAAGAGCGTCTTTCATCCGAATGCATTGTCAACGAATTTTGCGAAGTAGAGCCAAATCCTTCCTGCGAAACGGTAGAAAGAGGAGCCGCCCTGATAAAGAAGATAAATGTCGATTTCATCATTGCAGCAGGTGGAGGAAGTACAATTGATGTGGCAAAGGCCATTTCCTGTTTAAGTACTGCCGAAGGCGATTTCAAAGAATATCTTTATGGGGAAAGGATATTTGACAGAAGAAACACAAAATTGATAGCCATCCCAACCACTTCTGGAACCGGCAGTGAAGTGACAAATGTCGGTGTTTATACAGATCTGTCAAAGGGAATAAAAATGCCACTCGTAACAGATTTGTTCTGGTGTGATTATGCCATAATAGATCCGACACTGACAGTAACACTCCCCAAAAGGGCAACAGCTTCTACATCACTTGATGCATTTACTCATGCGATAGAAGCTTATTGGGCGGATTCCACACAGCCAATCAGTAAATCGCTTTCCCTGCAGGCGATGAAATTAATTATAGAAAACCTTGAGCTTGCTATTATCACGCCAGATAATTACTCTGCCAGGGAAAATCTCCTCTTCGCAAGTCTGATAGCAGGTATGTCTTTTGCACAGACAAGAACAACAATTCTTCATGCCCTGAGCTTCCCACTAACCAGTCGGTACGGACTCGAACATGGGTTTGCCTGCGCTATTGCGCTTCCGGAAGTCATGAAAGATAATTATGAATTTTACAAAGATGAAATGGACAACCTGTTAAAATATCTTGATTTCGAAGATATTGAAGGTCTTTCCGCTTATTTTTCAGACATGATGAAAAATGTTGGAGCACCGGTGTGTTTAAGCGAAATCGGAATCAGCTCAGAAGATCTTGATGAAATTGTCTTGACCACTTTGAATGCACCGATTTCAAAGTTGAATCCAAAAAAATATACCTACGAAGAACTCAAAAGAACACTTAACAAAATCTTATAAAGAGGTGAATGTCTTGACTGAAACGGAAATTAAGTACCTTGAAAAAAAGGCAAAAGAAATCAGAAGTCTTACTATTGAAATGATAGGCAGACTTGGGGTCGGTCATATTGGTGGATCCCTTTCTATCATCGATGCGCTGGTTGCACTTTATTATCATGAAATGAAAATTGATCCCAAAGATCCAAAATGGGTAGAAAGAGATCATTTCATTCTCTCAAAGGGACACGGTGGGCCCGGAGTATACGCGGTACTGGCCGATAAAGGCTTCTTTCCTAGAGAATGGATAAGCACGTTAAATCAGCCAAATACAAATCTGCCTTCTCATTGCGATAAAAATCTGACGCCGGGTATCGATATGACGGCCGGTTCATTGGGTCAGGGATTGTCTGCAGCCATTGGTATGGCTATTGCGAAGAAGATAGATAAGAGGGATTCAAGAGTTTACTGTATTATCGGAGATGGAGAAAGTCAGGAAGGGCAGATATGGGAAGCGGCAATGCTTGCACCTGCCAAAAAACTTGATAATCTCACCGTTTTTCAGGATTACAACAAGATGCAGATCGATGGAACGATTGAAGAGATCAACGCTCTCGAACCATTGACGGATAAATGGACGGCATTTGGCTGGAACGTTTATTCAGTCGATGGACACAACATTGAAGCGATTTGTACGGCTATAGAAAAGGGTAAAGAAGTAAAAGATAAACCGACTATGATAGTACTCCATACGATAAAGGGAAAAGGCGCCTTCTTCGCTGAAGGAAAATTATCCTGTCATAATATGAAAGTTTCAGAAGAGGATTGGAAAAAGGCCGTAGAAGAATTGACAAAGGAAGAGGTGTAAGCATATGATGCACGAAAAGGAAATGAGACAGGTATACGCCGAACTTCTCGTTGAAAGAGCAGAGAAAGATGATAGAATAGTCGTTCTCGAAGCTGATCTGATGAAAGCGACGGGAACAACACCTTTTAAGGAAAAATTCCCCGAGAGGTTTGTGGATGTTGGAGTTGCCGAAGCAAACATGATCGGAACAGCTGCAGGTATGGCCGTTATGGGAAAGATTCCCTTCGCCCATTCATTTACACCTTTTGCAACAAGAAGGGTACTGGACCAAATAGCCATCTCTATCGCTTACGCAAAAGTTAATGCAAAGATTGGGGGCACAGATCCCGGAATCATGGCCGAATTGAACGGGGGAACCCATATGAGTGTGTCCGATGCGGGTCTTATCAGAGGTCTTCCGAATATGATAGTGGTAGAACCCGCCGATGCAATACAGCTGAAATCTCTATTCCCTCAGATTACCGATGTTGAAAACCCTGTCTATATGAGACTTGCCAGAAAAGCTAAAGAACTGTATTTTGAGGATGAAACTGAATTTGAATTGGGTAAGATTTACCAGATGAAAGAGGGACATGATGTCACCATTATTTGTTCAGGCCTGATGATCAAGTATTCAAAGATGGCAGTGGAAATCCTTGAAAAAGAGGGTATCAGTGTCAGATTGCTTAACATGCATACCCTTAAGCCGGTCGATAAAGAAATGATCATTAAAGCAGCAGAAGAAACCGGTGCCATTGTTACCGCTGAAAATCACAGTATTGTCAACGGATGGGGAACGGCCGTTGCAGAAGTTGTTGTAGAGAATTGCCCGGTCCCGATGGAAAGAATAGGCATCAGGGATCATTTTGGTGAGGTAGGACTCGTTCCATTTCTGCTTGAAAAATATCACATGACGGAAAAAGATATCGTAGATGCCGTAAAAAAAGTGTTAAAGAGAAAATAAGGCGATTCGCATGATAAAAATAGTTGAAGGGACAGAGGAACTCGAGATCTTTTTCAAAGACAGAAAATTAATAAAACATTCGGAAGGATTTCCCGCTTTTTCATTTGGAAACGGAAAGGCTGTTTTCGATATGTATCATGGAAATTTTGATATCAAAAACGCGCTTGAATCAAAATACCCTCTAAGGCATTTTGAAGTGATAGAGGCGGGGGAAAGAAATGCCATCATAAGGTTTTTCTATAACGGTTTGTGTCTGAAACTCCTCCTCAATGTAACAGATGAAGGATTGTTAGAACTCTTTCCACATTGCGAAGGGGGGACATTCAACAGATTCTGGATAAGGTTCTGTTCTCAGAAGGATGAAGCGGTTTACGGTTGTGGTGAACAGTATTCGGAGCTTAATTTAAAGGGAAAAAGAGTCCCTTTGTGGGTATCGGAGCAGGGGATCGGTCGGAATAAAAACGAATTACTGACCTTCTTCGCGGATAAATTTGAAAGAGCAGGGGGAGACTGGTATACAACTTATTTCCCTCAACCCTCCTTTATCACCTCTTCAGCTTTTTTCTGTCATGTTAATGATACCAGCTATATGGAATTCGACTTTACACCTGAAGATTATACAGAACTGGAAACATGGCACATTCCTTCAAAAATAGTCATTGGTGTTGAAGAGAATTTTTTAGAAACGGTTGAAAGCCAAAGTAAATATCTTGGATTACAGCCGGAGTTACCGGACTGGATATTTGATGGTGTTATTCTTGGATTACAGGGTGGCACGGAAGTTGTTCTTCCAAAGGTGGAGCAGGCCATAGAAAAGAAGGTAAAAATTTCTGCCATGTGGATACAGGACTGGGAAGGGAAAAGAATCACAACTTTCGGAAAACAGCTTATGTGGGATTGGCATTATGAAAAAGAGATGTATCCGAATCTTCCGGAAACGATTAAGCAATTAAAGGAAAAGGGTATTCGTACGATGGGCTATATCAATCCTTTTCTCGCTACTGAAGGACAATTGTACAAAGAGGCACATGAAAAAGGCTATACCCTTAAAAACAATGCGGGAGAAGAATATCTCGTTGTCGTCACCACTTTTCCTGTTGCAATCGTGGACCTGACCAATCCGGATGCATATAACTGGCTAAAAGAGGTTATCAAATCGAATATGATAGGTATTGGGTTATCAGGCTGGATGGCTGATTTTGCCGAATACACCCCGACAGATTCTCACCCGTTCAGCGGGGAAGATGCTGAATTACTTCACAACAGATTCCCGGTTTTATGGGCACAGTTAAACAGAGAAGCCGTTGAAGACTCCGGAAAGCTCGGAGAAGTTGTTTTTTTCATGCGGGCCGGTTACAGTTTTTCACAGAAGTATAATACGCTGATGTGGAGTGGGGATCAGATGGTAGACTGGAGTATTGACGATGGTCTTCCTTCCGTTATCCCATCGGCCTTATCACTTGGGTTGAGTGGTTTTGGCATCTGTCATTCAGATATTGGCGGCTATACAACCATTGCCAATCAGATGGGAAATGTTCACCGATCTAAAGAACTTTTTATGAGATGGACCGAACAATCGGCCTTTTCTCCGGTTATGAGAACACATGAGGGAAACAGACCCGATTTAAATATTCAGTTTGATTCAGATGATGAAATACTGGAACATTTTGCAGAGATGATCAGAATACACGTGAAGATGAAAAAATACCTGATGTATCTCAACGTTGAAAATGCAGAAAAGGGGTTACCCTTCATGCGATCTTTGTACATGCACTATTCCAGTACGGCAAAAGCCGAAGAATATGGATTAAAAGATATTAAATATCAGTATCTTCTCGGCCGGGATCTCCTGGTATGTCCGGTTATTGAGCCTGGACAGACAAGAAAAACCGTTTTGTTACCTGAAGATCGCTGGTTGAATATCTGGACAGGGGAAGAATATGAACACGGTATTTATGAAGTAAGCTCGCCTTTAAGAAGGCCCCCGGTTTTTGTGAGAAAAGAATCGGAATTCAAGGATTTTTTCTTGAAGTTGAAGGAGGAAAACCAATGAAAAAAATTGTTATTGGAGCCGATAAGTCGGGATTTACACTTAAAGAGGCATTAAAAGAGCATCTTTTTGAGCAGGGATATGAGGTTGAAGATCTTGGCATGAAGACACCGGAAGATTTTCAGGCTTATTATGAAGTTGCCCCAAAGGTAGCCCGAAAGATACAGGCGGGGGAGTACGAAAAGGGACTACTCTGCTGCGGAACCGGAATGGGAATGGCAATCGTCGCCAATAAATTCAAAGGGATCTATGCCGCAGTCGTTGAAGGCAGTTACGGGGCAAAGATGTGCAAAGTCATCAACAACGCAAACATTCTGACAATGGGTGGCTGGAAACTGGCTCCTCAGGAAGCCATAGACATGCTTGACAGATGGCTGAATACGGAATTTCTTGAAGGCTTTGAATTTAAAAAGGATTTTCTTACAAATGCTTTTGAGGAAGTTAAAAGGATAGAAGATGAAAATTTCAAGTAATTGATATAAAATAAAAGAGATTTCTTTTGGCCTTCCTCGCCGGTTGAAGTCTCTTTTTCTTTTTATCTATACAATTTTATTAAAATATTTCTTCTAAAAAGCAAAATATGATATAATTTTTAGTGATACTGGGTAGAACAAAATTCTTATCTTAAGTACCAGGTTAAATTTTCTTTTGGGGTTGTGTAACTCCTGGGGATGATGTGGGGGACATCATAATGAAATTAAAAAATATTCATCTTGAAGGTTTTAAATCTTTTGCAAGACCGGTTGATCTCGATCTTACCGATGGAATTAATTCCATTGTGGGGCCAAACGGGAGTGGTAAATCCAATATAGTCGATGCCATTTTGTGGGTTTATGGTGAACATTCGATGAAAAATATCAGGGCAAATGATAAGACAGATGTCATTTTCTCCGGCTCTGATGGTTCTTCTCCTGCTTCAAGAGCTGTTGCCACGCTTACTTTCGAAAGAGATGATCATTCAGATCTTTCTATCTCCCGTGAACTATACCGAAACGGAAAAAACACTTATTATCTGAATGGAGAGAAGGCAAGATTGAATGATATTAAGGATATCTTTGCCGGAACCGGTGCTGGAAAGGAACTCTACTCGATAGTAAGTCAGGGAAGGGTGGATAAGATATTAAATTCTTCACCAGAAGAGATAAGGCTTCTTGTGGAAGAAGCTGCAGGTATTGCTGTTTACAAAAAGAAGAAAAAGGAAACAATTTCAAAGATAGAATCTACTGACGATAACCTTTCCCGCGTTGTTGATATCCTGAACGAACTCTCAAAGCAGAAGAAATCGCTTTATCTGAAAGCCAAAAGAGCCGAGAAGTATATTGAGTATTCCGGAGAGTTAAAGGAAGGACAGCATAAGCTTTTTTCCCATTTAAATCAGAAATGGATGGATAAGAAGGATGATTTATACGCAGAAATAGAAACCAATAAGAAGAGAATACAGGAAATTCAAAAGGAACTGATCAAGACTGAAAGTGTCTACCATGAATTGCGAGATAGTTATGATGATTCAGATAAGGAGATGGAAGGGGTAACTTCAGTCTTAGAAGAATACAAAGAGCGTCAGAATCATTTGAACGAGACACGTACGATGTATGCAAAGAACCTTTCGGAAAAGGAATCCAAATATGTGGAATACGTCACTAAGCTCGATTCTTTGAAAGAACAGGATGAAAAATTAAACAACAGAAAAAGTGAACTTGATATGTTGCTTGAAACAATCATAGATAATCTGGACAAGATTACCATTCAGCTGGCGGAGAAGAAGAAAGCCAAAGAGGAAATTACGGAAAATTGTACGGAAGAAGAACAGGCCATACTTGAACTTCAACAGAATCTTGAAAGCGCCGAAAGGGAATTTGGCAAGCTTGAAAATGAGTATTTACGACTCGAAGACTCTATAGAAGACAACGAAAAAAGGATTATCGTTATAAAAAACCAGCTTGAGCAGAAGAAGGAAAGACTTGAAGGACTCCTTACCGAGCTGGATGAATTGAGGAACAGAGGTTCGGATAGTTCCATGAAGGAAGCCGAATTGAAAGATGAACTCGAAATGGTCAAGGAAAGGCTTATAGAAGTAGAAAAGACGCTCAGGGATATAGAAGAAAAAAAATACTCGGACATTCAGAAGGAAAAGCATCTTGATGCCGAAAGGGCCGTTCTTGAAAGACAGATTAAGGAATTTTCAGGATATTCAAGATCTGTAAAGGCTCTTTTTGTAAAAAAACAGAAAGATGAAAATCTGAGAAACATGATAGATGTTCTCGCAAACCTCATAGAATTCGATAGGGAATACGAGACCGCTTTTGAGGTGTTGATAGGCAGTCGGGCACAGAATATCGTTACAAAAGATGCCGATACGGCTAAATATGCCGTTAATATCTTAAAATCAGAAGATCTCGGAAGGGCTACTTTCCTTCCACTCGATATTCTGCGTGTCAAACCGGTATTGCAGGGAGCCAGGTTTGAAAATCATCCCGGCTTTGTGGGTTACGCATCCGAACTGGTAAGAACGGGCGAAGAGTTCGTACAGCTTCCACTCTACCTGTTTACAGATACCATATTGGTAAAAACGATTGATGATGGTCTGGATCTTAAGAAAAAATATGGGGTCTCGAATCAGATCGTTTCCCTTGATGGACAACTGATTGCCTCGAGAGGTGCCATCACCGGCGGAAGCTTGAAAATAGACCGTAAAGGCTCATTTATTTCAAGAACAGCAAGGCTTTCAGAAATAAACGAAGAACTTGAAAGTCTCAGTAAAAAGATCATCTCCTTGGAAAATCGTGAAAGGGAACAAAAGGATGAGCAGGATCAGATCATCAGATTAAAGAGGACTCTGGACGATGAATTGAATGAGATAATGCTCAAGAACGCATCTATCAGACGAACACTTCAGAGCCTTACGAGCGAAATTGGGGAACTGGATAAAGAAGTTACCGATCTTGAAAAATTGAATGTTGATTACAGCGCAAAAATAGCGGGATCTAAAGCAAGACAAGGGATCATCGTCGAAGAAAAGGCCGAATACTCTTCTGAAATTCGTATCTCTTCCGAGAAACTCTCCAAGGTGAGTCAGACGATAAGGGAGAAGAGGGCCGAACTTCAGATACTGAATGAACAGATCACGGATATCCGGCTCGAAGTGAATTCAAATTCCGACAGAAAGAAACAATATACATCCGAGCTAAACGATATTTATGAAACGTTGCGAAAAAACAGGGATGTAGAAGGGGATTGTAAATTTAACCTTGAGCACATAGAAAAGGCGCTTACAGGTGAAAAAGAAAGAGTAGAAGAACTGGATATCGAATTGAAGAGCCTGAAAAGCGAGATTTCCAAACTGTTTGAAAACATGAAATACCAGCAGGAAGATCGGCAGAATATGGCAAACCAGATCAAGGATTTTGAAACGACACTGGAAAACCTCAGAAATGAACGGGCAACGTTGAGAGATAACGAGCATCACTATGATTTAAAATCACAGGAGATAGAGTACAATGTTCAGTCTCTCATCGAGAAGATGATAAACGCCGATATAAAAACTGAAGATCTTGAGGCGGTTAAACTTGATGAAATCGAAGAAAGGTCGATTACGGAATTTGTCGATCAACTTGAAAATAAAATAAAATATCTCGGGGCAGTTGATTTAAATGCCATCGAAGAATACAACGAAATCGAAGCGAGATACGTCGATATGGATTCTCAGAAACAGGATCTTGAGGCGGCAAGGGCTTCACTTGAAGAATTGCTTGAGCAAACGGATTCAGAGGCCAAGAAGATCTTTATGGAAACCTTCAATTTGATCAATAAATACTTCAATGAGATGATCCAAATCCTTTTTGGCGGCGGAAATGGTGTATTGAAGATCCTTCCGGATAACGATTTACTTGAAACGGGTATAGAAATTTCGGTAAAAAGACCTGGGAAACGTTCTCAGAAGATGTATCTGCTTTCCGGTGGGGAAAAGTCACTCGTCGGTATTGCACTGGTATTCTCCATGCTGAAGATCAGCCCCTCTCCTTTTTATATTCTGGACGAGGTCGATGCGGCACTTGATGATTTTAACGCCGAAAGACTTAAAAATCTGATCCATGAAAATAAGCATCTCTCACAGTTTATCGTAATCACCCATAATAAACTGGTTATGGAAATAGCGGATATTCTTTACGGTATCACACAATCCAATGGAATTTCTATGGTTATGACGGTGGAACTTGAACAGTATGCAATCTAAAGACAACAGGAATAATGAAACCGATTATATAGAAATTAAGGTAAACGAATTATGTGTTGGTGAACGGCTCGATAGCTTTGTGGTAAAAAATACACCTGAATGGGTTTCAAGGAATCTGATCCAAACCGCAATCAAAGAAAGAAAAATTTTTGTGAATTCTGTCTCAAAAAAGCAATCCTATAAAGTCAAATTTGGTGAAACAGTTGTACTTGAAGTCCCGTCGAAACCAGAAATTACCGTAGAACCGGAAAATATTCCACTCAATATCATCTATGAAGATGAAGATATCATCGTGATTAATAAACCGGCAAATATGATCGTCCACCCTGTCCCCAACAACACTTCCGGAACGCTTGTAAATGCGCTTTTGTATCATTTCAAACAGTTTCAGGACTGGGAAGATCTTGAAAGACCTGGGATTGTACACAGACTTGATAAAGATACTTCCGGTGCCATTATCGTGGCAAAAAATCAGAAAGCACTTAAGAATCTCTCGGAACAATTTCATGATAGAAAAAATAAAAAGGAATATATAACCATCGTGGAGGGAATAATCGAAAAAGATAGAGGTCAAATAGAAAAGCCTCTCGCCAGAAATCAGAAAAACAGAATAAAGATGGCTGTTGATTATTCCGGAAAATATGCACTATCCTATTATACGGTATTAAAGAGATTTTCCGATACAGCAACGCTTGTAATGGTTCAGATAAAAACCGGCAGGACGCATCAGATAAGGGTTCACATGAAGAGCATCGGACATCCGGTGCTTGGAGACGAGATTTATGCGTTCAGGGACTCGACCCCTGAAAAGTATGATTGCAAAAGACAGATGCTACATGCTTTGAAACTTGGAATATTCCACCCATCAAGTGGAGAATGGATGGAATTTATCGCACCGCTTCATGAGGATTTCAAAGCGGTCATAAGATCTTTGAATGCTTAAGGTTAAGAATTTATCTTCTGTATGGTTGCATCATAAATGATATTTAATCCAACCGAATTGAAGCCACCTTCGGGAAGAATCAAATCGGCATAGTATTTTTGTGGTTCAACAAAGCTTTTAAACGATGGTGCAACATACTTTCTATATTGACCGATGATACTCTCGATTGAGCGATTCCTCTCTTTCATGTCTCGTTCTATACGTCTGAGAAGTCTTTCATCATCTGGGGTATCGATGAAAACGGAAAGGTCAAAGAGGCTTCTGAAGCGTTCTTCATACAACACGAGTATACCTTCCACTATCACAACATCTTTCGGAGAGACTTCATGAAAAATCCCCGGCTCCCTGCGGTAAGTGATAAAGCTGTAATCCGGAACTTGTACCGGATTACCATTCTTCAGCTCATTAATATGTTTATAGAACAGATCAAAATCGAAAGCGACCGGTGAATCAAAATTCACATCCTGCGGACTTGTTCCCGGTGGGAGATCTTTATAGTAATTGTCCATCTTTATCAAGGTGCTTCTCTCTTTTAGCCTGCTGTTTATCTTCCGTGCAACGGTTGTCTTACCGGAACCACTTCCGCCAATGATAGCGATCATCAAGGCAAATCACACTCCCATATCTCCTGTTCTGTCAAGAAAGGATCGAATATCTCATGCTTTCCATAATTAAAGAGAATATTCGAATCTTTGAATTCATCAATAATTTTCCTTGCCGCTTCGATCCTCTTGGATTTTATCATCGGAACAACAAGCCAGAGCTTGAGAAACGAAGGACCTTCATGCTTGATCAAATATTCCTGAATCCCGTTTTCAACCACATCGTATTTCTCTTTTTTTAAATTTACCGAAGCCCATATCTCCATTTCAGTTGGATTTTGAGGTTTTGTCTTTTCTATTTCATCCTCATAAGTCATCGCCTCTTTCAAATCACCATTTGCCGTAAGAAGTGAGACCAGATTTATCTTGCCCATTAAATGATTCGGGTATCTCATGATCATCTGCTTCAAAACACGTATTGCAGAAGCGTTATCCTTGAGATTAAGATAAGAATCGACAAGTGTAAAATAAGATATGATATCGTCCGGATTGAGTTTTATCATCTTTTTCCAGATATCAACAGCCTTTTCGTACTCTTTTCTGTTAAAATAAGCCTGAGCCAATGTAGAAAGGGGCTCAACCATTTCATCGTCTAGTTCCACCGCTTTTTGAAGATAAACGATACTCCCTTCTATATCACCCATATCATATTTCACCGTTCCAAGTAAATCATAGCCATAAGCAGAATCTTTGTCTAATTTTATCAACAACTCGGCATATTGCTCAACAAGATCGTTGTCATCATTCAATAAAGCCTCATTTGCGAGATCATACAAAACGTCGAGATCACATTGATTATGGAGATTAGACAGATTGATTTTTGCCGTCTCAAAAAAACCGACTATTTCTGTCGGTGTGGTAGGCAAAAAGAGAGCACTGCCTATTGCCGGAAAGGCTTCCTCTATTCTCTTCGCGCATAAGATATTTTCAGCAATGAAAGCATTTTCTTCCGATATGCCAAGAAACTCATCCCATTTTCCGTAAAAAAGAAGATCACGAATCACGAAAAAATAGGGAGTCCATTCATCAATCAGGATATCATTCTGATTATGAAGAATTTTAATCATCGTATCACTCCTTTACTATTAAGCTGTTCTTAATCATTATAACACGAAGAAAATGTAGTTATACATATAGATAATAAAACTTTATTTTAATATATATTGAACAGCTTCAGGGATCAATTCACAGATATCCGAAGGTAAAAAACTCCCAATATACTTTTCCCCCGAATAAATCTCCGCCGTTAATCCATGGATATATACACCTATACAGGTTGCAATCTCCCCGCATAGGCCCTGAGCAAGAAAAGTACCTATCATCCCTGAAAGTACATCGCCACTTCCACCGGTTGCCAGTCCGTTATTCCCCATGGTGTTTATAAATATCTTTTTTTCAGGCGTACAGATCGTTGTCGTAGAATCCTTCAAAACAATGGTCGCATTACATTCTACGGAATATTGCTGAAGGACGGTTATTCTATCTCTTATTATCCGTTCGACAGAGAATCCCGTAAGTCTGGAAAATTCTTTCATATGCGGAGTCATAATCGTTTGAGTATTTCTCCCCCTTAGGATTCGGGCAGCCGAATTATCTGAAACGGCAAACAAGGCATCCGCATCTATCAATACGGGTTTACTATAATCCGAGAGAAACCTCTTTACAAATCCAATCGTCGATTCATCTCTCCCGAGTCCTGGGCCAATAACCGCTGCATCATAGGCCTCCGCCTCCCGTAAAAGTATTTCGTAATTCGTCAGATCATGGTGATGATGTCCGGTTATATCCGTTTCGATTATCATTTCAGGAGAATACATATGACAGGGTTCATCATACTTTGGAATAATCCCTTTGATAAGTCCAATTCCCGTTTTTAATGCGGCTTTCATCGATAACACAGGTGCACCCTTATAGCTTTCACTTCCCCCGATTACGCATAATTTGCCAAAGGTTCCTTTATGCCCCCATTTGCTTCTATGCGGGATGATGTTTGAAATAAAGGTCTGATCAAGAAGATATTTATTCTCCCAACCAACAGATTCGGGAACGTTGGAGTTGATACCTATATAAGTACAGTCCATCTGACCGACATAATCTCTTGCCGGATAATACAGCATCCCGGTTTTCGGAAAGGCAAACGTCACCGTTACATCCGCTTTAAAAGGATTTTCAGCGAACAGAAGCCCCGTTCGGGCATCTATCCCCGTTGGAACATCAACGGCAATCCTTTTCGCGTTTGATTCGTTTAGTTTTTTCAACAGTCGGTCAATGGAACCGGGAACCATTCTGTTCAACCCCGTACCAAATACTGCATCTATGATTATTTCATACGAATCAAAATTTATGGTATCATCCGGCATTCCGGAATGTATACAACAGGAGGTTTTACTTAAGAGATTCATCTCGGCATTTGCATCTTCCGTTAATCCCGAAAGTCCTAGAATCATGAATAACTCGCAGTGACATCCCAGATCTTGCAATTCTCTTGCAATCGCAAGACCGTCCCCGCCGTTATTCCCAGACCCACATAAAATCAATACATTTTCCGGAACATGTCTCAACCAACGGATTATGGATTCACAGACTGAATGAGCGGCTTTCTCCATCAAAACGATTGATGGAATACCGATGTTCTGAATGGAATACTGATCACATTTTCTCATTTCATCCGGCATTAATACTTTTATACAAAATCACCTCAAAACATTCTGATTTGCTGATTTTTCTTTTTATCTATCTTTGTTTTCCGGGTTTTTTTCTTGATGTTCTCCATCTGTTGAAGTCCCAGAACCCTGACCTTTTCATCAAGGTTCTTTTCAGTTGTGATTGTTTCAAGGACATCATAGGCTCTATTGACAACATTTTCAGGTAATCCGGCTATTTTAGCCACTTCTATCCCATAACTTCTTGATGAAATACCTTCTCCCACTTTATGAAGGAAAACAACTTCATTATCTTCCTCAAGCACCTTTACACACATATTACTCATACCCTCATAGACGTTAGCGAGCTCCGTTAATTCATTATAATGTGTTGCAAAAACAGAATAAGATTGGATGGTATTATACAGATATTCCGAAACAACCCATGCAATGCTTATACCGTCATAGGTACTCGTTCCCCTTCCAACTTCATCAAGTATAACAAGTGATTCGTCCGTTGCGTTGTTGAGTATGGTCGCAGTTTCAGACATTTCCACCAGAAAGGTACTTTTTCCCGATGTCAGATCATCCCTTGCACCAATTCGGGTGAAAATCCTGTCAAGTACGGGAAGATTAACGGAAGTTGCAGGAACATAAGAACCAATCTGTGCTAAAAGAGAAATTAAGGCAATTTGTCTGAGATAGGTAGACTTACCGGACATATTCGGTCCGGTTAAAATGACAAAGTTGTGCTTCTCATCCATGAATAGATCATTCGGGATAAACTGTCCGGTCAATGATTTACTTCTTGAAAAACTCCATTCCACGAGCGGATGTCTGCCTTCCTTGATAAAAAATATTCCGTCATCGTTGAATTCGGGTTCACAGTAATTGTTTTCACGCGCCGTTTTAGCCAAAGATAAAAACGCATCAAGACAAGCCAGAGATACCGCATTTAACTTCAATTGCGGAATAAATCTCACCGTCTCTTCAACAAGCTGCCTGAACAATTCTCTTTCTATCGAGTCAACCATTTCAGCGGCATTATTGAGTTTTTCTTCTATCGGCTTAAGTGCATCACTGATGTATCTCTCACTGGAGACAAGTGTTTGCTTCCGAATATAATCATCCGGTATTTTGGCTGTCTGTGCCTTCGATACTTCTATGTAATAACCAAAGATCTTATTCTTTCTGATCTTCAATCCGGAAATCCCGGTCCTGTTTCTTTCGTACTCTTCAAGTTCCTTCAACTTCCTACCACTTCCGTAAAGCAGTTCACGATACTCATCGAGCCGCTCGGAATATCCATCGTTAATCGTCTTCCCCAATCCGATCTGATTATCCGGCTCCTCTTTTAAGGCAGCTTCTAATAAAGAAACCAGTTCATCTATCGGATCAAGATCGGTAATAATATCTGAAAAGACAGGTTCATTTGACAAAGAATCGATAATCTGAGGGATCTTTTTAAGTGTGGTTTTCAGTGAAACAAAATCAGCCGGAGTAATCTTTTTATAGGATAATCTCGAAATAATCCGTTCGATGTCGTAGACCTCATTCAGATATTCACCAATTTCCTCAGAAAGGAACGGGTTGTCAAAAAAGATTCTGACATGATCAAGTCTTTCTTTTATTTCACTCTCGTCTCTCAGAGGAGAAAGCAACCAGTCTTTCAATTTCCGACTACCCAGAGAGGTAGATGTATTGTTGATAACGTCAAAAAGAGAGTAAGCGGATTTATCCCCCCTCTTTGAAATCAATTCTAGATTTTCGACTGTTATATTGTCAAGTATCATTCTATTGGAAGTATCCATAAACACAGGCCTGCTAAGGTGTTCAAAGGCATCCATATGCTGAAAATCAAGGTATTTCAAGGTTGCTCCGAAAACCGCACAGGCTTCATCGGATAGTTCAAGAAAACTGAGATCTTTTACATTAAAGACCCTTTTCATCTGTGAGACGGCTTCATCGTTGTTATAGTACCACCCGGGAAGCGATTCGGTGTACAGCCCCTTGAGATATGTCTTTAAGACATTGATGTTTTCTCTAAACTGAAAATTCTCCGGAAAGAGCAACTGAACGATATCAAACTTTCTGATGATATCTTCCACTTCTTTCCAGTCATTCTTTTTGAATATCATGGAATAACCTGTAGTTATATCAAGTAAAACACAATAAAATTCATTTGCCTTGCTTACTGATGCCAAATAACTGTTCTGACTTTCAACAAGCATAGAATCTTCTACCACAGTTCCGGGAGTAACCACACGGGTTACTTCTCTTCTGACGATTCCCTTGGCTTCACTCGGATCTTCAACCTGATCACAGATGGCTATTTTTAAACCGGCTTCCACCAACTTCTTGAGATAATTATCCAATGCATGATGCGGAATGCCCGCCATCTCATTTCCATTTCTATGAGTCAGTACAAGCTGTAATACTTTAGCTATCTTCTTAGCATCATCAAAAAAAGCCTCATAAAAATCTCCAAGTCTGAACAATAATACCGCATCTTCATATTTCGATTTTATCGACAAATACTGCTGCATCATTGGAGTCAGCTTTTTTTCATCCAATCAAATCACCTCACCATAAAGCGGTCCGGCAGAAACACGGTTTATTTTAATCGTTTTCCATTCCCCTATCTCTGATTGATCCGACTCAAAAATCACTATCTTATTCCTATCCGTTCTCCCATAAAGAAGATGTGGCTTTCTCGGAAGGGCAGCTTCTGCAATAACTTCTACGATCTTATCCTGATAGATTTCATTAAATACCTTATTCATATTTTTCTGAATATCCAGCAGGTTGTTAAGTCTCTTTTTCTTCAGTTCAAGCGGAACATCATCCGGAAGGTTTTTATAGGCAACGGTTCCCTCACGCTCGGAATAGATCGCCAGATTAACCTTTTCAAAACCTACCTCCCTGACAAGATTCACCGTATCCAGATAATCTTCTTCAGTTTCTCCGGGAAATCCGATGATGATATCGCTGGTCAGCGAAACCTCGGGAAATCCCTTCTTTATCCTATTAACCAGTGCAAGATAATCTTCTCTTGTATACCTCCGATTCATTGCCTTTAATATCCTATTACTGCCCGATTGAACGGGAAGATGGATATTTTTGGCAAATTTATCCGAAGAGGCCAGCACTTCTATCACTTCATCCGAAAAATCAGAAGGATACGAAGTTAAAAACCAGATTCTCTGTAAGCCGTCTATTTTCGACACTTCCCGTAAAAGATTGGCAAAATTGACTTTTTCATCATCCACATCAAGGCCATAAGAATCAACATTCTGACCGAGCAATGTTATCTCTTTGTATCCCTTTCCGGCAAGCTCATCGCATTCTCGAATAATATCATCGAATGGTCGACTCAATTCTCTTCCACGTGTATAGGGCACGATACAATAGGTACAGAATTTGTTGCATCCATAGGCAATTGTTACATAGGCATGATGAGAACTATCCCTTATGATCGGCGTGTCGTAACTGATTTCATCAATATAATCGTCAAACGCCAAAAATCTTTCGCCTTTCTTGGCCCTTATTGCATGTTCCTCAATTCTGGTTATCGCCCTTGTACCAAAAACAAAATCAACTCCCTGACGACGCAAAAGCATTTTCCTCTCTTTTTCCGCCGCACAACCGCAAACACCAACTTTAATCTTTTTACCTTCTTCTATCTTCATTTTGTTCAATCGGCCAATGAAGGCATATGCCTTTTCTTCCGATTTCTGCCTGACCGCACATGTGTTAACGATTATTATTTCCGCCTCTTCAAGCTCGGAAATTTCATGACCTTTCCGTACGAGAATCCCCTTCATTATCTCAGAGTCATTGACGTTCATCTGACATCCGTATGTTTCAAAATAAAATTTCAATTGGTTCATCCACCCTTTCTATTATCTGTACTTTTCCATCGAGACCTGATACATGATTATCGAAGTTGACACGGCAACATTCAGAGAATCACAGGATCCCCTCATCGGTATTTTTATTCGCTTATCATCATAATTATACCATTCTCCGGTAATACCATATCTTTCACTTCCAGCAACAATTGCAATGTTTCCACTGTAATTCGTCTGATCATAATCAACCTCTGCATCGGTATCCGTTAAGACTATTTTTACATCATTCTCCTTTAGCCATTCGATTGCCGTACTGACCTCACATTCGATAACCGGTATACTAAATACGGCTCCCTGACTTCCTTTTATGACCTTGGGATGTGTCAGACGGGCACGCCTGTTGCAGATAATCACACCTCTTATACCTGCTCCGTCACAACTTCTGAAAATAGTTCCTATATTTCCCGGGATTTCCACGCCATCAAGTACGATATATATCGAATTACCGTCCGGTTTCATATCTGCAAATTCATAAGCGGGCATTTCACAAACAGCGAGTATTCCATCGGGTTTTTTATATTCACTGATCCTTGCAAACACTTTATCGGAACAGATACATCTGTCAAATTCTTCAGATTTTGAGATGAGCTTTTCTGCAAGAATCTCAGAATTATCCGATAAGAACAACTCCGGTGAAAATAATACCGCATCAAAATTCAACCCTTTTTCCAGACATTTCTCTACTCCCCAAAATCCTTCAACGACAATTAAATTCCGTGGATTTGATTTGGTATTTTTTATAATCGACTGAACCTGCTTGATCCTCGGATGTTTTATTCCGGCAAATTTTAATTTCCCGGAATGTTTTTCCATAAACTGATTTCTCTTTTCTTCTGAATTCATATTTTACCCCTTAACCTTGAGAAGTTTCTTTGGGGAGATGACCGTATGAACCAAATCATGTCCCGGAAAATACGGAATAAATTTAAAATCCGGTATATTCCATAGAACAACAGAGGCCTGTTTTCCATTTTCAATACTACCATACTCATTCGCCAATCCTATCGCTGACGCCGCATTCAATGTCATCGCGGTTAAGATTTCTTCAGGAGACATTTTCAGTTTCGATGATGCGAGATGAGCGATAAATCCCGGATCATTAATTGTACAGGATCCTGGATTAAAATCACTGGCAAGCGCAACGGCTGCACCCGAATCAATCAATGCCCTGGCAGGAGCAAAAGGTTTGCCGAGAAAGAAACTGGTTCCAGGCAGTAAAGTTGCAACAGTATCACTATCAGAAATAGCAGAAATGGCCTCCTCACCAATTTGAATCAGATGATCAGCGGACTGTGCGTGATACTTAGCAGCCAATCGGCTTGCTCCTATATCTTTTATTTCATCCGCATGCATTTTGATTCTGAATCCTTTTTCTATGGCTGACTGAATATATCTTTCACTCTGCAAAATATCAAAGACCCCTTCTTCACAAAAAACATCGACAAAGATATCCGTTCCAAACTCCCCTTTTATTGCATCAAGCATCGTTTCGATAATCTCATCCATGAATGACGAATACTCTTTAAATTCAGGGGCCAAAGCATGAGGACCAAGAAATGTCTTTACAATTTTCTGCGGACTTTTTTCCTCAAGTATTTTTAATACTCTTAACTGTTTCAACTCTGATTCTGTATCAAGCCCGTAACCACTTTTACCCTCGAATACGGTTACACCCCTTTTAAACAGCTCATCGCTAAACTTAAGGTTAAAAGCAACCATTTCTTCTATCGTTGCTTTTCTGACCGCCTGCGTCGTATTGACTATGCCACCGCCAGATTTCATTATTTCCATATATGTGGCCCCCTGCTGCCTCATAAAGTATTCATCATATCTGAATCCATAAAATGGTATATGTGTATGTGGATCTATCAGCCCGGGAGTGGCCGTTAACCCTTCAGCATTGATAACCTCCCCACAATAGCCTTCCGGAATTTGGATATTCTTGTCTACTCTTTTTATCAGTGAATTTTCTATCAGAATATCAGTATTTTCATATAGCCGTATCTCTTTCATCTTTGCACTTTTTTTCATTTTTTCCCCTGAAGGTGTGGCAATCTGTTTAATATTCTTAATCAGTAAATCCATTATTTGTCATCCCCTTTTCTATCATTTCAACATATTATATCAAATCTGTATTTTCAGAAAATAAAAAAAGATATATGCTATAATTCAAGTGAATCCTAAGTTTTCTTAATTTATTTTTACGGGGAGGCATTTATGTTCAAATCATTCAGTCTATACACGAGAATATTGATAGGTTTTGCAGTGATTACAATTCTTCTACTGCTTATTTCTGTTTTGACATTAACCGCGATAAACAGCAGCTTGAACAGTTTCAACGAATATAGTGAGACTGTAGGTGTTCTTGAAGTGGCAACGGATATAGAAAAAGAAATATTAACATCTATGATGCTTAGTCAGGAGTATCTCGAATCCAATGATGAAGGGGTTGCTACACAATTTACCGCTACCATCAACGAAGTCAAACAGAATATCAGTGAATTGAGACAAATCTCACAGAATTCCGAGATAACCGATAAAGGCGGTATCATACTCGACAATATCGATTCTTTTGATAACGCATTTAAAAGTATTGTGGAATATACAAACAAACAGAACGAACTCGTCAACAATTTTATCATGCCGTACGGAGATAAAATAGAGGAACAGTTGACGGGATTGATGGATGATGCTTTCGGAAACGGAGATACACTGGCTTCCTTTGGATCGGGTCAGGCTGTTAAAAACATTCTCAGAACCAGAAACGCAATTTTTAGGTTACTTAATACAAGGAATCTTGAGATGACGGAGACCATCAACGAAGAGATTACGTTAACCGAAGAGAGCATCTCTTTCCTTGATCAAATGATTACTAATCTTACAATGAGACATTATGTTGATGATACGAAAGATGATTTTGAGATTATGAGGGACAATTATGTAGAATTGGAAAGTTCTATGAAAGAAAGAGAAGATGTGACCATTCAGTTCAATCATCTTCAGGAAACCATCTTTGAGAACACGGAAGATTTAAGGGAAAGTATTTATCAGATACAAATTGAAGTTGGAAGTAGTATAGAAGAGCAGAACAGAACGATAAAGACAGTTGTTATCATTCTCATGTTAGGTTCTGTGGCATTGAGTCTGATCGTCTCATTTATCGTGGCAAAGAGTATCATTAAACCAATTGCCATGCTTGAAGCCACCATCAAGAAATTTGGGGAAGGAGATCTGACACAGGATTTCAGTATGAAGGGGAAGAACGAAGTCGTCCGTATGGCAGATATTCTTCAGGATATGGCAAATTCTCTGAGACACTCTATCTCTTCGATTCACGAAGCGGTAGACCAGATTAACAACTCATCTGAAAACCTGAATGTCATTGCACAGGAAGCCAATGAAAATTCAGAAACACTCTCAAGGGAAAGCACTGTGATCGAAGACAGTATTATCAGCACCACTTCTTCATTAGAAGAAACAAATGCCGGTATCGCTGAGATAGCAAATTCATCACAGAATGTTGCCAGAGTCGCTCAGGACCTCGCAGAAGATACGGAAAGCGCTGAAAGAAAAACAAAAGACGGAAATCAAATCGTTTCAGATATGCTTTTAAGTATGAAAAATGTCAGCAATCAAAGTCGGGAAACGACAGAAATCGTAGCAGATCTATCCGGAAATGCCAAAAATGTTGGAGAAATTGTTGAAACGATCTCTTCTATCGCGGAACAAACCAATCTTCTTGCCCTGAATGCTGCTATAGAAGCGGCACGAGCAGGAGAAGCCGGTAAAGGGTTTGCCGTGGTAGCCGATGAAATCAGAAAACTGGCGGAAGAGAGCCGAAAGGCAACGGAAACGATCGATTCCATACTGAAGGAGATTCAGAAGGGAACGTCCATGGTACAGAAGGCAAGCGAGAAGAATGTGAATTATGTAGATTCGCTGACAGATAATGCCCGAAACGTGGAAAATGCCTTTTCTGTTATTCTCGAAAGTATAGAACACATCTCAAATTCTGTTGAAGATCTTGCAGGTTCTGCAGAGGAACAAAGTGCTTCAACACTTGAAATTACGAGAGCCGTTGAGGTCTCAACAAACAGCATGAGTCAAATTTCTAACGAGATAAAGATACTCTCAGACAGCGCTGAAAAACAAGCCTCTAATTCAGAAAATATAAGTTCATTAGTGGCTGAACTCTATGCCATGGGCGAATCACTTGAAGAGCAGCTAAAACACTTCAAGTATTAAGGTGTTTCATCATCTTTAAACCAAAGTTTTTTAAGGCATATATCCCTGCAATGATCATTGCAGGGATTGCTTTATGTCTCATGTTTCTTTCAGTCAACCTGTTACTTGAGGAAAATTCCCGAAAGGCCAACCTAAAACGAGAAACTGAGATTTTATCCCAATATGAAAGCTGGATGGATTCAAAGCTTGACATTTTATTATCCGACAGCCGTTTATCTGATATCCTGTCGATCATGGATCAGACAGATGATTTAAAAAGCACATTAAAGACCATTCATGCCGATCAGGATGGAATGCTTAAGATGATCGGAAATTCTCTTTCTACCATGCTTTCTGCTATTTTTGATCTTATGGATTATCAGATGGATTTGATTTCCGATAGAGATTATTCAACAGATTTTTCTCTTTCTCATGTATCTATATACAAGATGACTCAGAAACTTTTCATGGAAATCATCTCCGTCAATCTTCAAATCATCACCTCAAGGTTTATCTATTCGGACACTACTCCTGAAGATATCCTTCATTCGATAGAAGTAATTACTTCTCAGTCCACTTTATTACAGGAGTCCTTGATGACTTCCGAAGAAGAAAAAATATTCGATCGTTATCGATTAAATGAAATGAAGTGGAGAACGAACATAGAAAACCTCCTGAACAATGACGACAGAAAAAGAGAGCTTACGAATGCTATTCATTTTTCGCTTGGAGAAATCTCTAACCATACCTATCTACCATCGATAATAATGATTTCTATCCTTCTCTCTTTACTTCTTTTTATTCTCGCCATTGTCCTTTTTACGATCAGTCAAAAACAAAGGAAAACGAATCTGTTGTCTATTACTGAAATGATACAACTTAAGCAAATCAATGCGTCCCTTGAAGAAGAAAACTATCAGTTGAAAATCCAATTGACAGAAAAGGATACCGATTTAATCAAGATTAACCGAATCATTGAAAAAAAGAATATAGAAGCAGAAGAGGGACGAGCACGACTTTCCACTCTTGAAACAGAAATCAGAGATTTACAGGCGATAAATGATCAATTAAAAAGTGAAATAGAAGTAGTCGCCAAACAAAAAATACTCAACACGTCAACAGATGATATTGATACCTTTATTAAAGCGTTTGACTTTATTTCTGATTCGCTTACATCATTCATTAGAGAATATCATGAGCTTTTTTCAAATACAGAATTATTCTCTGAAGTTCAACAAATTGATCAATTGATCTCATACCTTGAAGACTTATTTGGCGAAACACGATTGCTTTCTTTAAATGCGGCGGTTGAATCTGCGCGAGCGGGTGAGAGTGGAAAAGGATTCGGAATTGTCGCGGATAAGATCCGAGAAATATCGGAAAAAAGTCAGAATTTATCAAAAGATTTAAAGAAAATCCTCCGGTTGCTTACCAGAAGACTTGAACATGAAACTCAAAATAAGCGTGATAACATGAGCAAGTTAACGGCTGAATTGGAAGAACTGACTGATTATTCGCAGGAAATGATTAAAACAATCAACACGATAAAAAATAAAAATCACCCTTCCTGATAGGCTTTTTCAGTAAAACCCGGTATAAGAAGCTTGAATTCCCTTCAGTAATTGATCCTGTCTGATTTTTTGATTTTCATTCTTCTACATGTAGGAAAGGATGTTATAAAATTCCTATCTCAGAAAGAAATTTTTTGCATTTATCAAAATATTTTTCCCTGTTTATCTTGTAAGAATCGGCATGTTTCCCCTGTTCTACAAGAAGAAGATCCCGTTTACCATGTGTTTTTTCATTGTATAAATCTACAGACATAGAATAGGGAACCATATAATCCCGTTTACCGTGCACAAATAAGATCGGAACATCTATATTCCGTATTATTTTTTTTATAGACACCTTTTTTATTGGCAAATTTGACGTTATTTTCATAAAAAGGTTAATGAGGGGTAGGAAAAATAATGGGACAAGATGCAATCGCTTGAAATTCTTTCTAAAAAGTAACCTGAGATCTGAAAAGGCACTATCGGCTATAAGGAAGGATGTTCTTTTATCTATTTCCGCATGCTGTAAGGCAATTACGGCACCCAGTGATTCACCATGAACACCTAAAAGGCTGCCGTGTCCAAACCTTTCAAAGGCAAAATCGCATATTTTCTTAAGATCATATCTTTCATAAATTCCGTATGTACATTTTTTCCCCCCTGATTTTCCGTGCCCCCTGTGATCATAAAGAATAATATTAAATCCAAGCTTGTAAAAATCTACAACATACTTCATAGAACCCCATAAAGACCAGGTAATTCCATGAGAAAAGACTATAATTTTACTACTCCCGGGATGGGGATATACAAAACCGTGTAGTTTATAGCCATAATCCGAATCGATATAGAATTCCTCATTTTGAAGTGAGAATATCGTTTTAATATCCAGATTATCCACTTGTATAGAGACTTTTTTAGTCAGTTCATATTTCCTCACTCTGGGATTCACATACCGAAATGCCAGATATCCTATAAAAAGAATATCCAGGATTAAAAATATGATTATATACAGCACACTGATGTCCTCCAAAGATAAAAACCTTAAATCCGATAATAAATTTAAGGTTTTTATTGAATCACTTAATGGAATAGAATAGAGATAAAGAACTTGTTAACTATCAGCCTCAAGTCGCTTGATCATTTCCGGAATAATCTTATGAACATCCCCCACTATGGCAAGATCGGCAATCTTCATAATTGGTGCATCCTCATTTTTATTGATGGCTATTATAAAATCACTTTCCTGCATCCCTGCTATATGCTGTAAGGCACCAGAAATACCACAAGCAATATATAGTCTTGGTCTGACGGTTTTACCAGTTTGTCCAACCTGATGACTCTTATCAATCCACCCCTGATCAATGACCGGCCTTGAAGCGGCAACCGTTCCATCAAGCAGTTCGGCAAGTTTCTTCAGCATATCAAAACCGGCTTTACCACCCATACCCCTTCCACCGGCGATTAAAACCTTGGCTTCGGAGATATTGGCCGTTTCCTTCTTTTGTTTCACCTGCTCAAGAATCTTCCCCCTTACCTTTGTCAGATCGGCAGTGGAAATAAACATCTCCGGGTTGGTAAAGGGTCCTTCTTTTTTTTCACCTTTTGAAAATACCCCTGGTCTAACGGTTGCCATCTGTGGTCTGTGATTTTCACAAGTAATGGTTGCCATCAGATTACCGCCAAAAGCAGGCCTTGTCATTAACAGAAGTCCATCTTCATCAAATTCCAATTCTGTACAATCTGCTGTTAATCCCGTCCTGTTTCTTGCCGCAAGTCGCGGGGCAAGATCTCTCCCCTGTGGTGTTGCACCGATAAACACAACATCAGGTTTGAACTTGTCAAAAAACTCTGAAATAACAGTCGTATAAGCATCCGTATTGTAATATTGAAAGGCTTCGTTCTCTACGTAATACACTTTATCTATATCATAACGGGCAACTTCCTCCGCAATCTTTTTGGTGGAAGATCCTATCAGCAATGCATAAACATCGTGACCATGCACTTTGGATAATTCTCGTGATTTTTGAATCAATTCAAGTGTCACATGATTCAAGATTCCATCTTTCTGCTCACCCACAACCAGTATCATTTTATTCTGATTCATGAAATCACCTCTGAACTGATCAGTTTCTTTTCATTCAGTTTCTTTAAAAGAATGTCTACAGCCTCTTTCGGATTTGTCTTAATAATCTCGCCGGCACCGCCTATTTCTCGAGTTCTTGACTTTCGAACCTTCGTAGGAGATCCTTTTAATCCCAACTGAGATAGATCAACGTCAAGATCTTCAGCCTTTAATATTTCTATTTCCTTTTCAAAGACATTAAAAATAAGAGAGGGCTTCATATATCTTGGCGTATTTAATTCTTTTATAGCGGTAATCAGTATTGGCATCTGATATTCTACAATCTCAAATCCATCATCCAGCATTCTTTCAACCTGAATTGTCTTTTCATCGTTGATAACTATGTTTTTCGCGTAGGTTGCCTGCGGGATATTCAAATGTTCTGCAATTTCAGGTCCAACCTGTGCCGTATCTCCATCAATTGCCTGTCTCCCCGCAAGAATCAAATCATAGTCATATTTCTTGATTGCCGCAGCAAGCGTCAAGGATGTGGATAACGTATCAGCACCGGCAAATTTTGCATCCGACAACAGAACGGCTTTATCCGCCCCCATTGCCATCGCCTCATACAATGCATTCTTTGCCTGTGGAGGCCCCATTGTAATAACGGTGATTTCGGCTCCCCTCTCTTCTTTTATTTTCAAAGCCGCTTCCAAAGCATTTTTATCTTCAGGATTAATAATGGTGGGGATACCATTCCTGATCAAAGTCCCTGTCTCTTTATCGATTTTAACTTCCGTTGTATCCGGAACCTGTTTTATACATACAATTATTTTCAACATAAAAAATCTCCTCCTTATGAAAGTGCACTTGATGCAATAATCATTTTTTGAACTTCTGAAGTCCCTTCATAGATTTCAGTAATCTTTGCATCCCTGAACATTCTTTCAACAGGATAATCTTTTGTATAACCATATCCTCCAAATATCTGTATGGCCTTTGTCGTAACATCCATAGCCGTTTCAGCGGAAAAGAGTTTGGCCCTCGCCGCTTCTACGGAAAACCGTTCTCCTGAAACCTTTTTCATGACAGCCCTTTTTACTAATTCTCTTGTAGCGGCGATTTTAACATCCATATCGGCAATCATCCACTGCAGTCCCTGAAATTTTGCAATAGATCTTCCAAATTGTTTTCTTTCTTTCATATAATTTACCGCTTCCTCAAAAGCACCTTCCGCAATCCCGAGCGCCTGAGCCGCAATACTGATTCTTCCACTATCAAGTGTCTTCATGGCAATCCCGAAGCCTTTTCCCTCCTTGCCAAGGAGATTTTCTACAGGGACCTCACAATCCTGAAAAATCAGTTCCGCTGTCGATGAAGCCCTGATCCCAAGTTTTTCTTCTATCTTTCCTACCTCAAATCCCGGAAATTTCTTTTCAACAATAAAGGCACTTATCCCCCTCGTTCCCTTTTCCGGTTCGGTCATGGCAAAAACAGTAAAGACATCAGCTGAAGCACCGTTCGTGATAAATATCTTGTTGCCGTTTAATATATACTTATCCCCTTTTTTCACGGCTGTGGTCTGTTGCCCGGAGGCATCAGTCCCTGCGTTTGGTTCCGTCAAGGCAAATCCACCTATCATTTTACCTTGTGCAAGCGGAATCAGATACTTTTCCTTTTGTTCATGCGTCCCGAATTCATTAATACTCCCTGCACCGAGAGATGTATGAGCCGCAAGGATAACTCCCGTCGTTGCACAGTACTTACTGAACTCTGTAACGGTCATGATATAGGAATACACATCACCACCGGCTCCTCCGTATCTCTTTTCAAACGGGATACCCATCAATCCATTTTCCGCCATTTTTCTGACAGTGTTAAGTGGAAATTCTTCTGTTTCATCTATTTCCGCTGCATAAGGTTGAATTTCATTTTTTGCAAATTCTTCAATCATTTGTTTAAACAAAATCTGTTCCTGTGTCATAATAACCTCCTTTAATCAATATCCATTTTTCTATTTATATTTTAGCACTTTCTCATTGATATATTTTTCACAATATGTGAATAAAATATTTTGTATGTTAGAATGGTTTGGAATAATAGAGGAAGACATTTTCTAAAACAAATTGGGGGGGAAATATGAAAATTTCAATATTAGGATTTGGAAGCTGGGGAACCGCTATTTCACAGGTACTCGCTAATAACGGCCACTCGATATCTGCCTGGACTGTTGATGAAAGGATCGTTGAGAGTATGAAATGGCATGAGAATCCATATTATTTTCCCAGGAAGAAATTATCCGAAAATATTACTGTATCTACCGATCTGAACAGAGTCTGTAAAGATTCAGAGATGATAGTCATCGCAGTACCCACTCAGGCAATCAGAGAAATCATAAAAAGAATAACAGATGATTCACAAGTTATCGTGAGCCTTTCCAAGGGAATAGAGATTAATTCGGGTCGATTGATTCATCAGATTATAGCTGAAGAGCTTCATATAACAGAACGTTATGTTGCCCTATCGGGTCCGACGCATGCCGAAGAGGTCATGGTAGAAATACCGACAAATATCGTTGCCGCCGGAACTGATGAAAAAACGTTGACACTGGTTCAGAACACATTCGGAAATGACTTTTTCAGAGTGTATACGAATGACGACATACTCGGAGTAGAATTGTGTGGTGCACTGAAAAACATATATGCCATCGCCGCCGGAGTGATTGACGGATTGGGCCCATGGGATAATACGAAAGCGGCATTGATTACAAGGGCTGTCATGGAGATCAGGAGATTTGGCGAACATCTCGGTGCTCGTCGAGAAACCTTCCTCGGACTGGCAGGTGTAGGGGATATGATAGTAACCTGTACGAGTAAACACAGTAGAAACAGATATGTCGGGGAGCATTTGGGAAGGGGGGGAACAATAGAAGCCATTCTTAAAGATATGAATATGGTCGCGGAAGGTGTCTATACTTCGCTCGCTTTAAAAAGGATGCTTGAACGGCAGCCGGTGGAGATGCCTATCGCAGAAAAGATTTATGAGGTAATCCATGAAGGAAAAAATCCGAAAGAAGCCATACAGGAGCTGATGAATAGATGCCCAAAACCGGAATTCTGGTGATAACAGCCTCTCTCCAAATCTATTCCCATTACCTGAGGCGGAGACGTCTTACCGCTCATGCTCCAGGTTAATGATCCTATAGAATTCCTTCGAGATCATCAGATCAAAAGACTATTTCACGTTCGGGACAAACAGTTTCTGTAGCTCATCTTCGTTTATTTCCCTGTACTCTCCCGGATGCAATGTCTCATCAAGCATCAGATCTCCTATTGACTGTCGGTGCAGCGTTAGCACCTCTGAACCGACCGCTTGAAACATCCTTTTCACCTGATGGTATTTACCTTCTGTTATCCCAATTAATACCTTAAAATTGCCCTTAGCTTCATCCTTCAATTCAAAGTGGGTAACGGGCTTTGTTACATATCCATTTTCTATTTCTATCCCTTTAAAAAAAAGCGCCGTTTTCTTCAGATCAAATGGTAATACTTCTGCAATATATAACTTTTGCACCTCTTTTTTTGGAGAAATAATCCGGTGCACCAACTGACCATCAGTAGATAATATCAGCAAGCCCGTCGTATCCGCATCAAGCCTACCCGCTATACTATAATCCGGATGCGGAAAAGAGAGAAGTTCCATTACAGACGGATACTCTCCGTCATCTTCGTTTGAAGATAAATATCCCGATGGTTTATTCATCATGAGGGTACTCTGAGTAATCACCGAAACTAACTCGGAATCTATAGAAATACGACTCTCCGGTATTATTTTCAATCCGGGATCAGTCACCAGTTTCCCATCACAACTTACCCTCTTTTGTCTGATCAACGTTTTGATCTCTTTTCTCGAGCCATAGCCCGCATTTGATAAATGTTTGTCTATTCTTATTACCAATTTTTTTTACCCCTCGCCGTATATATCCCTTTACAGATCAGTCTTATTCTTTCCAAAACAAACTCCTCATCCGAATGAACAAGATACCCAGTCTTAAACATCGCCAACTCAATCAGACGTGGATCATCTATGAATACTGCCGCTTTATCTTCTAATTTCATCCTTAAGGGCTCGGAAAATATCTCGTAATCCTCATAAGTTCCAAGCGCTTTAAGTTGAACGATTGTATTAAGCAGAATTTCCTCCCTTAATGCCGGAAATCTATCCTCATCGACAATCCAGGACCAGGGTAATTCTTTCAGCATCGTTCTATTATATACATTCGCCCTGAAATCATCGATCACAGGAAGGGCCAAAGAAAGAAGACGATACTCGGAATATTCACGATTATCCGTAAATATCGCCGGAAAAACCTTCCTGAATTTCAAATTGTCTATAAAGGCATCATCCAATCCATACTTCGCACTTAAAACAGGAAAGACACCTCCCGCTAAAAGGCCATTGGCTACGGCTTCAACGATCTGAGCACATTGATAGGAACTAATAGAAAAAAAGGGGGCTATCGTCTCATTAAAATTACCCTCTACGTTGAGCACCGTCAGATCAAGCGGTTCTGCATAACCAATCACACAGGCATCTGCCCCGTTGGTTTTGGTGATTGTAGAGAGAAAGAGTCCATACTCAAAAAGAAGAGCCTCATCACTTACACTTCCGATACAGAAAGGGGTAACATCCTTCATCAGCTCTTCATAACGGGGAAGTAAGATCCTGTAGCCGTCAGCAGTAACATATATGTCTTCAGCACCTGCTATACAACCTATCGGGAAAAACATGACAAAGAGCATGAAAAACACCGTCTTCATTGTTGGTTTTCTCAAGCGTATACGAAGCTGCTTTTTTAAGTTTGTCCGTCGCATTTCCCATGGCAATCGAGTATCCAACCACTTCAAAGGCAAAGACATCATTATCACCATCTCCGATCATTATTGTCTCTTGAGGATCAAGATCATAGTATTTCAACAGTTCCAATATGGCTATTCCTTTATTGGTCTTTTTAGGGATGTAGTCAAGATAAGTAGAAAAGGATTTAAAAATGTTTACATCTTTACCAAAGCGTTCCTGACTGCCTGATTCTACCTGTTCCAGAAATTCCCCATTGCCTATTGCAAGAATTTTATCCGTTCTGCCTCTCTTTTCTATTTCACCGACAAGATCCTCAACAACCACATAATCCATTCCAGAATGGATCGAATACCGTCTGATTAATTCGTTATCCTCTTCCACGATTATCTGATCATCTATATAGATCTGCCTGTGGCAGTTAAGATCGCGAAGATATTTGATTATTTTTACCGCATATGGGTCTTCTATGTACTCATGGAATATTTCTCTCTTTTCATCGGGTAAGTAGATGATACTGCCGTTGTAACCGATTATCGGGAAATGAACAGAAAAATATTTATCGATTATCTTCTGTGCGGATGACAACATTCTCCCCGTACAGATAAATACATTCTTACCGGAGTTCCTCAGCTCTTCAATCGCGTTAGCCGTTTTTCCTGAAACGGTCAATTCATCAGTCAGTATCGTCCCATCAATATCAAGTACAATCGTCTCGTATTGCAATATGTTTTCCTCTCTTTCATTTTATCCGGTCGACTTCTCTCTTCAATTATCATTTAATCCTTCTTTATCCGATTAATTCTTTTATTTGTCCGATAATCTTCTCACAGGTCAGTCCAGTTTCCTCCAGTAATTCATTCCTGGTTCCATGTGTAATAAATCCCTCAATCGCAATAATCCTGCTATCAGAAATCCTATCTCTAAACCTTGTATTTAAACATGAAATTAAATGCTCTCCAAATCCCCCAGTCCGGACACCTTCTTCGACTGTTACAATATACTTCCGATTTCTTGTTATAAACAGAGATTCAATCGTCGCTTCGTCAAAAGGTTTTACTGAACTGACTTTAATAAGTTTAAACGGAAATTCAAATCGATCGATCTGTCCTTTAATTATATTGTACATAGTGCCAACCGTAAAGATCAGAATCTCTACCGCTTCAGTCCGAACACCAAATTCTTCCACTTCCCAATGATACGGATCTGTCCGACGGTTTTCAACTATCAAATCTTCTATTTCAGCATATGAAAAAGATTCTTTTTCTCTCGGATATCTGATGAAAACTGGTCGTTTTACATTCCATGATCCGTTGAGCAGAAAATTCATTATTTCCACAAGATTTCCGATAGAATTCGGCGCTATCACTTCAATTTGAGGAATCGGATTCAACATGGCAAGATCAAACGTTCCATGATGCGTAGGTCCATCACTTCCTACAAGTCCCGCCCGATCAATTCCAACAAGTAAGGGAATCTTTTGTAAAGCAATATCATGAATAATCTGATCATAAGAACGTTGGAGAAAGGTGGAATATACCGCATATACCGGATGATATCCCTTCAACGCCATGGCCCCGGCAAAAGTCAACGAGCTCTGCTCTGTAATTCCCAAATCAAAAAATCTCCCATTGTCCAACTTTTTAAAATGGTAAAGTCCCGTTCCTATATCCATTGCAGAAGTAATCACGACAAGCTTCTCATCTTTTTCTGCATATCTTGACAGGGTATACCCAAAGGCATCACTGAAGGATAATTTCTTTTCCTTATCCTTAGATTCTCCATTCTTTTTTTCTATCGGACCTATTCCATGATATTTACTCGGTTTTCGTTCCGCATAATCAAGGCCATATCCTTTTCGGGTATGGATATGTAAGACAACCGGTTTTTCATACCCTTCATTCAAATTCGAAAAGACCTTTATCAAGGCTTCCATATCGTGTCCGTCGATGGGTCCGAGATATTTAAATCCCATCGCCTCAAAGATCGAAGTAGGAATAAGATTGTGTTTAAGACTGTTCCTCATCCATTCAAGCAAAGATTCGAGTCCCTTTAAATGGGTTTCAGTTAAAAAGGCCTTCATTTGCCTTTTAAAATTATTGTAGCCCTTGCTTGTTCTGATCAAAGAAAGATTATTTGCAAATGAACCCACATTATCTGATATGGACATTCCATTATCATTTATGATAATTTTCATTTTACTATTCTGTCCAGTAACCTGATTAAGCGCTTCCAATGCATTTCCTGAAGTCAGCGCACCATCACCTATCACCGAAATCACTTCTCCAGATTCATTATTTAATCTCTTTGCCCGATCGAATCCCAAAGCAGCTGCAATTGAAGTACCAACATGACCCGCACCAAATGAATCAAATCTGCTTTCAAATATATTCGTATAACCGCTTAACCCATCTTTTTTTCTTATCGTTTTAAAGGCTTCTGCCCGTTCGGTAATAATTTTGTGTGCATAAGTCTGATGTCCAGTATCCCAGACAAGAATATCCTTTTCGGGAAAGTCAAAAACATAATAAAGGGCAAGCGTCAATTCAACAGTGCCAAGATTTGAAGCAAGATGCCCACCATTATCACTGACAGTATCTATGATATAGTTCCTTATCTCATCGGCATACAGGTAAAGCTCTTCTATTGTAGCATCCTTTATTCTTCTGATAATATTCTCAGAACAGAGGATGTTATTCTTCATTCTCTATATCTCTTTTTATTTCTTCAATCTTCAATTCAGACTCTTTCAGTTGTTTTTCCGCCTTTTGATACAATAATACAGCATCTTTATATTTTTTGATAGAATCCTCAAGAGGAATATCCTTATCTTCCATCTCCTCAACGAGCTTCTCCAGGTCAGAAATAATCTCTTCTATTCTTTTTTTAGTCGCCACGAAAATCCTCCCGGAATCAATTTTTAAGTATATTTTTTACTTTTGCCTTTAAAATACCGTCTTTTAAATAGATATCAATTACATCACCAGCGCTTAATTGTACCACACTAGAAATAGTTTCCCCTTTATTCTCTATTCTCGAATAACCCAATTTAAGATATTTATCAGGATCAGAGGCAAGAATTTTCTCATTGATAACGAGCATTCTCGATTTGATTCTTTCAAACCTCGACTCGATCATATGATACTTCCCTATATATTCCATGCTCAACAATCTATGTTTCAAACCGTTTACCCTGTTAATCAGGATGTTTTCCGCTTTTATTAAAAGATCATCGATTTTGTCTCTCACCCTTTCTATTTCAAGAAGTGGATCTTTGTACGAGAGAATACGATTCAGTGAAAAAAGCTGTATCTTGATCTCATTGATCCGTTTTTCCAAGATAAAATCAAGCCGACTGATGACAGCTTTTTTATGAGCCAAATAAGCAAAGATATCAGGAGCAGAGACCATTGCAGCAGCTGTTGGCGTAGAAGCAATATAATCCGCGGCATATTCTGAAAGTGTATGGTCTGTTTCGTGACCAATTCCAGAAACAACCGGCTTTGTGCAATATCTAATCTTTTTGACCACATTCTCATCGTTGAAACACCATAAATCCTCTATAGAACCCCCGCCTCGTGCGATGATAAGAAAATCAACATCTGAATTTTCAGCCATTGTTATCGCGTCAATAATTTGTTTCTCCACTTTTCCCTGTACACCCGTATGAAAAATATTCAGTGTTATTTCGGGGTATCGGGTTTTAAAGGTTTTAATAATATCCTGAAGCGCTGCACCCTTTCTTGAGGTAATTATTCCAATTTTTTCAGGAAATTCCTGTAACACCCTTCTCTCACTTTCTTTTCTTGGAATGACACCTTCCTTGAGTAATTTTTGTTTGAGTTCCTCAAATTTCTGCTGAAAAACACCGGTTTTTGAGATTTCTCTGGCCGATTTTATGTAGAACTGAAATTCTCCCCGTTGTTCATAAATTGACAGATAACCAAAGGCTTCTATCATGGATCCCTCTTTGAATTTTTCAGCATTCTCATCAGAGATATTAAAATAAACCCCTTTTAATATGGAAGAATCCTCTTTTAAGGATAAATAGGCATGTTTTCCGTATAACTTTATCGTCCCTATTTCTCCGATTATAGAAATATACCCACCAATTTCAGGATTATTTTCGATTAATTCCTTTGATTTGCGTAGAACTTCACTAATAGTAAAAGGCATATTTACTCCTGTAGAAATTTTTTCGGATTTTTTTCGTCACATATATACCCCAGAGGGGTATATATGGAGGTGCTTTATGCATAAAAAAATCACTATTTATTCTACACCAAATTGTCCACATTGTGTCAGTGCAAAGAGGTATTTCAAGAGTCTTGGAATACCATTTAAAGATTATGACGTTTCAAAAGATCGGAAAGCGGCAGAAAACATGGTAAAAAAAACCGGCCAAATGGGAGTTCCTGTTATTGAAATAGGTAATCAGATCATTATAGGATTCAACAAGGGACGGATAGAAAATATGTTAGAAGGAAGATAATGAGGATTTAATCCTCATTATCTTCTTTTATCAGGAGCTTTCCAAAAGCCGCTTCAAAGTTTCTTATATTCTTTTCTATTACAGAAAAATCCGTTTTAAGGTCTATATGAACACCGAGTTGTTTTATTTTTTCTTCTATAGATATTTTTTCACCGATTTGTCTGATCTTTTCCTTTACTTTCTCATATTCAAAATCATAAAAATAAACAAGATAAAAACCCTCTTTGTAGGTTCCGAGAATATCACTCTTTCTTATTTCACTTTTTAAAACGGCGGACACGGAATCATTGATCATCTGAAAAATATCAGGACCATATCTACCGATAATATCTTCACGATTGTTTATAACAAAGCAGGCGAGAACCCCCTTTAAATTGTATCTGTAAACTTTATGGATTTCTTTTGAAACAAGCTCTGTGAACAGCTGAAAATTCCTTGTGGAATTTAATTCATTCGTATACTCATTACTTTTAATAAAATAAAGGTAAAGCAGATATTTAACGAAAATATCAAATAGCAATAATTCCAACTGTCTGAAATCATAGTTCTTTTTTTCTTCAAAGACTATTTTAATTTGTACCTTATACGGACCTAATTCGACTATTTTCTCTATTAACTCAAATGTTTTTTCCGTTTTTTCACCACATGAGAAGATTTCCTCATCATTGACCGCTATTACGGCAAAGATCGTAGAATTATTTTCAGCAAAAAACATCCTGAAAATATCAATGACGGCTTCTTCAAGCTGTATCGTCTCTTTAAGCTGTAATTCCTCAAAATATCTCTGTATGTATTCCAGATTTAATTTTAAATTCTTATGATATTCAGAAAAATCACCGAGTTTTTCCGAATATCTTAAAATCTCTTTTTTATAAACATCCGCTTTTTCTATCAATTGATTGACTTCACTATATATGAGCTGATTGACATCTCTATTGATTCCATATAAGTCTTCGGGGATTTTTTCACCGGATTCAATCATTTGAGAAACGGCGCTTATCTCCTCCGATCTACTTGAGAAATCGGAAAAGAGCATTCTCTTGACGAGGTTGATGATAAGAAAACCTATAAAAAATGGTAAAAGAAACAGGAGAAACAGCGGCAATATTTTATTTAAAACCGGAGAAAAAGAGATGAAGTGCAATAAATCGACAGTGGTTTCAGAATAATAATATACCGTGTTATCAATACGGAAAAGAGAAGCGTTAAGCCATTTTATCTTCTGACCGTTATTTTTATTAACGGCAATAAAATTATTCTCTTTCAATAAATACCCGTAATCATTATCGTCGAGTACAATAAACTCACACAGATCAGCATTTCTCAGAAATTTGTTGATTGATTCATCTAATGTGATTGTACCGATATATACCCTGTTTTTACTCTTTAATCCTATATCAAAGCAGACCTTTTTAATCACCGGATCAAAATAAAAATTTGAAATGGAATAATCATCAGATACGATTTTACCAAAGATCGGATTTCCATTCAGAACATCCAGTCCAGGTATCAGATTCCCATACTGTATAAGTACCTGCCCCTCCATATCAGAAACAACAACCCGCTCAAAATCCTCAGGATTTGAAACAAGTTGCAATGAATTCTGATGTAATACGGTTTTAAACAGATTTATCATTAGGAGATTTTCTCTGTTCAAATCACTGATAACCGCTGAATATGAAAAGTAACCGGCTATAACGATGAAAAGCATATACATGACAATCCATAAAAGATATATATTGACTAATTTTTTATTTATCAATGCAAAAGAATTCTTCATTTCTCACCAATCATTCCATAATCCGTTGATTATCCTATTCAACGGTATATAGTCCATTTTTCCCAAATTTTACATGATATAAATTCATAATGACCTGATCTTCATCATTAATGGTAAAAAAATCACCATTCTGCTCATTTTGAAAATAAATCCATTCTGCCTTATCAAATCTACCGTATTCTCTTATAAAATCAGCAACTGATGCCGAAAACATTCTGTATAATTCTCTTTCATTATCAAATACAGGTGAATCAAATTCCTTCGATACCGTTATTCCATTCACTCCATAAGAATTCGCCCCTGTATAATACACCGTTTCTTTGTTTGTATTCTGTAAGAGTAGAAATATCTTCTCCCGCGGGTAACCAACGATAGAATCAAGAATACTGATCGTGTCAAATTTATTCGTGTTTAAAACGATATAATCTGGATCGTAGGTCTCGATCATATCAATAATCTCATTTATGCTATCTTTAAAATTCTCAGCGGGATTAAAGGGATACGATCGGACTTTTCCGTTGATACGGCTCGAAAAATCAAACTCGGTCTGATATTCATCGATGATTAAAGTAATCGAATCCTCATTCAAATTGCAGAATCTATTTAGTGCCAAAGATATTTGATTTAAATCAGGCATCAAATTGATACTGTTATTGAGTAACTCCGATTTTTCAAAAAAAAGGGTAACAAACAAAGATTCTATCTCGTTCATCCGCTGTAGATTTAGGAAACGATCGGAATACCCCAGGTCAAGAAAAAACAAGTCATATTTATCTCTATCTATCGATGGGATAAGTTCCTGAAATTCACCCTCAGATAACACCGCTTCAGACGTAAACCCAACCTGAACGGCATTATCCTTCAAGCCTTCGCTTATCTCCTGATAGATGGTATATGAAGCCTTTGACTCAAAGATAGAGAAATCAGACTTCGTCAGGCAAAAAACATTCAACGTTGTCTTTTGATTAAAAAAAGAGAAGAATATTATAGCCAAAAAAATAAGTAGTAATGAGACAAAAATATACTTTTTTATATCCCCCATATCTCACCTTCAGCATTTCACGTCAAGATATCTTTTCAGATCTGTATACTCTGATACCGCCGCTCTTTTCCAGTGTCTTTACATTGGAAAAAATCTCCCTCATAAAAGTTCTGATTCTTGCCCCGCCTTTGTTATGGTAGGCAACTATCTGAAGATCTCCGTTCTTTTCAAGATAATCGACTGAGTCCTTGATGGCCTTTTCCCATGTTTCTTTTCCTGCTGCCATAGGGGGATTGAACAAAATAGAATCAAATTTCATTCCCTGCCATGGCTCAAACAAATCCCCTTCGCGGACATCTACATTCAAATTCTGATTCAGGGCATTTTCTTTCGCAAACCTGACAGCCCTTTTGTTGATATCACTCATAAAGACATGAACAAATGGATTCTCTTTCGCTATTATCGTACCGACTACACCGTACCCACATCCCAAATCAAGAATCTTACCGGGCCTCACGATTAAATTTTCCAGAAAAACAAGTGTTGCCCTATTTGACTTACCATAGGCAAATACACCGGAAGGACTTCTGAAGACATACTCATGTCCGTTTTTCAACTTAATTGCTACATCTCTTACAATTAGCGCTGATTGTGGATTGGGGGAAAAATAATGATCGTTGACCTGTTTTTCCATCTTTTCACTCTTCATCCGGTAATTCTTCCAATTCATCATCGTGACTATCAGGCTGAGAAATAACCGAATCCTTTCTTTCCTTGAAATAATCAAACGCAATCTCGTAATTCTTTCCATCATCCGTTAAAACTGAAACATTTTTTGTAAAAATATTGCAGCTTATCACCTTGCATATCTCATCGTTATACTGAACAATACTTCCCTGTACCGGTACATCCTGCATAATCTCTTCATAGGTATCAAGTTCATATTTCAAACAGCAAAGTAGTCTTTTACACTGACCGGATATCTTTGCTGGATTAATCATCATCTGCTGCTTTTTTGCATCTTTTAAAGTAATTTTATCAAATTCTCTCTTGAACCTCCGACAACAAACGGGCTGTCCACACATACCGATACTGCCTATGAATTTCAGTTCATCTCTGACACCTACCTGCCTCAGCTCGATTCTGGTTCTGAAACTATGCGCCAATTCTTTCACAAGTTCTCTGAAATCCACACGCCCTTCAGCACTGAAATAAAACAGCAACTTTGAACGATCAAACATATACTGTGCTTTAAGCAGTTTCATCGGTAAAGAAAGTTTCAGAATCTTTTCCATACATATATCATAGGCCGCTGCAGCATCTGCTATGTTAATTTCATGTTTTTGCATATCGTCTTCCGTTAGCGGTCTCATTAAAGGTTTGATCTCATAATCGACTTCGTTTATATCTATTTCAAATGGTCCTTTAATAATCTTTCCCACGTCAAGTCCAAAAAAGCTCATTCCCAACACGAGGGTACCGGGAGATAATTCTCCCTCATAAGTAAAATAATTTATCTTCCCATATTTTAAAAATTCTACTTCATAAACCTTTGCAATCATTTCCATTTTTGTCCTACTTTCTTTTTAATATTTTTTTGATACCTGTCAGATAATTATAAAACAACAACTCTCGATTACAATTGATCTGTACACTGTTTTTTATTCGTTCAAGAAATTTCAAAAATTCTAACAGTTCGACAAAATTAAAGGTCAAACCTGTCTCCAGTAACTTTATTGTTAAATGAGTATACGTTATTAAATCATTAAATTCAGAGTTCTCAGATTTGTATATCGAATAAAGGAGTTTTTCCGTTGTACAAAAGAGTTCTTTGAAAAATATATTTGTAAAAGGCGATTCCATGCCCTTTACAAAATCGGAAGAATCAAGCAGAAGTTCCTGATACACCCAATCAGAATCGGAAAACAACAATTTTTCCACAATACAGAGAGAAAACAGTTTTCGAAGGATTTTCCCTTCAAACTCCATATTTTCTATCTTCAAGGAATTTTCTCCTGAACAGATTAGTGAATAATCAACAAACAATTCTTTTATCTCTCTTCCCCTTAAAGATTCCAAGATTGTCTTCTGTTCCGAATAATCCATATCCGATGCCAGTTTAAGGATTTCTAAAGAACTGTCTGATATCCAATAAAACTCATCAGTATTCATTCCTTCAAAATCAGATAACTTTATTCTAACGGGAAGCTGGATCTTAAACAACCTACTTTGAACCGTACTTAAAAGAGCCGAGAAAGAAGTTGTTGTACAGATAAACACGGTACCTTCAGAAGGTTCTTCTATTAATTTCAACAAACTGTTTAGTGAATAAACATTGGCCTTCTCTATATTCTTTACGACGATATACTTGTAATTAAGAAATTCCTTCTTAAAAGAGGAAAAGGAAATCAATTGGCGAACATCCTCTATCTTTATCACATCATCAGACGCACCGATTTCAAAATAATCATTTGAATTGAAAATAGAACTGTATTTGATACGTTTCTCTTTATTCTCCTCTATCCTTTCCAAAAGATTTTCAAGAAACAGATTAATCAATTCACCCTCTTCTCCAGAAAGGCATATCGCCGGAATCTTCTCATTGGACTCCCTTTCGTCTTCTTTGGATAAAAGGGAGAAAATTTTTTCTATTTCACTTTCATAGCTCTTATTAATCTTTGTTTTTAAGACTTCTCTTTCCATGTATTTAAACCCTTATCGATACAAATCAAGGACAAGCCCATTTATTTCTTCAACTTTCCCAGCAAAGCTCATCGTATTTTTTTCATTTTCCATTAACAACCCGGCAAGCTGATGTATTTTATCATCGACTTTTTCCGCCACCATATACAATTTTGGATAATCCACATCCATTCCCATATCTTCCTTAATCTTGTAGAGTCCTTTTTCAATAAACTGTAAAAACTTTTTCAGTGAATCTCTATAGCCTTGAAAATTCCTGTGCGTAGGAGACCTTGAAAACTTATTCCCCGCACTTAACACATATTCCAAATAGCGTCTGGATTCTTCTTCTATCTGCTCTAATTTCACTTCGCCAAGCATATCCATAAAACCGTTCCAGCCCTCAGTATCCACTTTTGCATTACCAGAGTTGATTGACTTTTTCCTCTTGGCCTTAGATGATTTTTTGTCTTTATCGATTGAATTGTTTGGCGGATTTACTCTCATATTATTTACCTTCTTATTTTGGTTTATCTTTCACAAGATCTTTACACAGTTCCAAAGCACCCGTGGCGTCTCTCGAATAGCCATCACAGCCAAAGTCTTCTGCCAATTTCCGGTTCATGGATGCCCCTCCTGAGATTAATTTAACCTCTATCCGCTTTTCCATCAACAGCTGTTTGACTTCCTGAACCCTTCCGACCGTTGTCGTCATCATCGCTGAAAGGCCGAGAATATCGGGTCTTTCTCTCGATACGGCCTCCAATATATCTTCAGATTTACAATCTTTCCCCAAATCGATTACTTCAAATCCCCCACTGCTTAACACCGTACCGACGATCTTCTTCCCTATATCATGCACATCGCCTTCAACAGTTGCAACCAGTACCTTCCCTATAGATTTTATCGACTTTCCTGATAAATCATTTAGTCTGTCAAAGACTGGTTTCGATGTCTCAGCCGCAAGAATAAGTTGTGGAAGATGAATTTCCTTTTTCCCATACAGGACACCTATCTCATTCATAGCCGCTCCTAAGGTTTCCTGGCTGATCTCAAGGGGGGATTTTGTTTTCAGTTCAACATCGATAACCGTATTGATTTTTTCACTCTGACCGTTGAGGAGATATTCTGTTATCTCATTCTCGGTATTTATCTTTTCATCATTTTCATATTTTTCACCTTTCAGACTCAATGAACCCTGCATTACACCGAATAATTCCAAATCGCCCGTATTCATTATCGCCGAAGAAAGTCCTCTTTCTATAGCTCTTGACAGGAATGCCGCGTTGATTCCTGAACGCAGAGGCATTCCAAAACTCAGGTTTGACAACCCCATCGTCGTATTTATTCCAAGGGCTGTTAATGCCTGGACGGTCTTGAGTGTAACTTCCGGATCGTTCCCTGCCCCAAGAGAAAGCACAAGAGGATCTGCAATGATCCTGTTCGCACTGATTCCCAATTCATCCAGCCAGTTTATTCCCTCTAGTATCACCTGAACCCGTTCCTCCGCAGTCGTCGGAATCTTTTTTCCCATTGCAAGCAGAATCAGAACGCCTCCATGCCGTTTCAGGATTTCCGCTTTTTTTTCTATACTTTTCTCTGTAACCCTTGCGGAGTTAATCAACGGTCTTCCCGCATATTCATCCAGAGCCCTGTAAAGATATTTTGTCGTTTGAATATCAAATGACAACGGGTTGGAAGATATCCTGTCCAATTCAATAACCGCTTGATTAAAATGGTCCTGGGCCAGAATTTTTTCTATGCCGAGGTTTAAATCAAGCAATTTGGCACCTTCAGCTTCCTGTTCCTTGGCAATAGAAACAATCCTGTGATAATCCATTCTTTCTATTTCTTCCTGAAATCTCTTTCTTGAAGCGGGATTAATGCGCTCACCGATAGGCATAAAGGGAGAGAGTTGTATTAATTTAGTTCTGGAAGAAAAATAAACCTGCTCTGTCTCCTGTTTAAAGTCTCCACTGGCCCTTTTTTTGGCCTCATCATAGGTATAGGAAGGATTTTTCAAAACAAGCTCTTTTAAAGCTGAAATATGTTCGGGACCTGTTCCACAGCAGCCCCCAATAATTCCAGCGCCTTCCATTACGATATCCGATGCATAGACTGCAAATTCATCTGCACTCATTTTATAAAAGAGTCTGCCATTTTCAAGAAAGGGATCTCCGGCATTAGGTTCTACCGAAATTGGTTTTTCAGTATACCGTCGTAGCTCAGAAAAAACGTTAAAGATTTCTTTTGGACCAAGAGAACAGTTTATGCCAACTACATCCACATCCATATCATTCATCAAGTTGGCGAATACAGACACAGGCGTGCCGGTAACACTTCGAGGCTCTTCATTTTCATTGAGATCAAACGTCATCTGCACAATCAGCGGCTTTTCCCTGTTGACATCCCTAATCGCGAGGACAGCGAGTTTCGTTTCCTTAAAATCGGTCATCGTTTCTATAATAAACCCATCTACTCCATATTTATCGAGGATCGAGGCCTGTTCGTAAAATGTCTCGTATACCGTTTGGGAATCGGCCTTTCCAACAGGAACGGGAAACTCTCCGGTCGATGAAATATCTCCAAACACGAGTGTGTTTTTTCCGGACGCCTCTCTCGCGATTAAAACCCCTTTCTTGTTGATCTCTTCTATCTCCTGTTCAAGACCATGAGACGTCAGTTTCATCCTGTTGGCATTAAAAGTATTCGTCAGCAAGATATCACATCCTGCATCAACATATTCTTTCTGAAGGCTTAATACAACATCCGGTTTTATTAGATTTAACTCTTCACCAAGTACGTCACCAAAGCCCCTTTTAAAAAATTGTGCCCCATAGGATCCATCAAGGATCAAAGGACCGGTTTCGAGACGTTTTATAAATTCCGCTCTATTCATACCTCACTCCATCTCTCATCTTAATCCTGATAATTTCACGATTTCATTAACCTGCTTCCAGCGATTCATCGTATACAAATGAAACCTTGTGATTCCATTCCGTTTTAGTTCTTCTATCTGTTTGACAGCGTATTCTATTCCAAATTTCTCCATCTCTTCGGGTTTATCTTTGTATAATTCTATTTTTTCGTTCAAATCCTTGGGGATAGTTGCACCGGAAAGTGAGACAATTTTCCGAATCTGCTCAGCCCTGAGTATTGGCATTATCCCTGGAATAATTGGCATGTGCATCCCCGAATCCTCTACCTGATCCAGAAATTTAAAATACAGATCATTGTTAAAAAAAAGTTGTGTGATAAAGAAATCGGCTCCCGCTTCGACTTTCACTTTCAAATGATCAACACTTATTTTCATATCCTTACAATCCTGATGTCCTTCTGGATAGGCCGCAGCTCCGATACAAAATCTCCCGTCGGATTTGATGACTGAAATAAGATCCTTCGCAAATTCAAAATCACACCAGGCCCCATACGGAAACGTAACATTCTGTGGAATATCTCCACGCAAAGCAAGGATGTTGCGAACTCCTTTATCGTATAATTTATCGAGAATTTCACCGATATCTTTTTTAGTGTATCCGACCGCCGTCAGATGGGCAAGCGCAACGGTTCCTTCATGACTTCCCATTTCGTGACGGTTTTCTATATATTCGGAAATCTCCACGGCCTTTCCCTTGTTTGTCCCTCCGGGGCCATAAGTTACACTGATGAAGTCTGGATTTAAATCGGTCAGTCTATTTATCGTTTGCTTTATTATCTCAAATTGTTTTTTCTGCCCTTTTTTAGGCGGGTAAACCTCGAAAGAAACGGAATCCCCTTTTCTTTGAAATATATCACTAATTCTACCTGTCATTCATTTCCTCCATTAATGTATTGGAATACCAACCAATCATACAAACGGTACTCTTCTGTGGAATCAAAACGCCTGATTTGATATGGGCAGAAATCTTCTCCGCATTTAACAAGGCAATTATCTTTATATTCTCCAGCAGGGAGACTTCGCCATACCCCGGTGAAAATCTCATGGTCCCTTCTCCATATTTTCGTCGCAACAGGATATCGTATTGATTATTTATCTCCTCTACTGATTCAGAACCCCATGCATCCAGTAAAGAAGCCCTTAGTATCTCTCCCCTGTTCTGATAATCATCTATCCGATCATCAATTTCGGAACCAATCGTACTGCAGAAATAGGTGAGATATTTTATTCCGTTAAATTTTTCAGGGATATTCATCGTATTCAGATTGCTTATTTTAAAAGTATCACTGTACACAACACTTTCAACAAGATTCATCCCCTCAATATAAACCTGATTTACAATATCTCTCATATTTTCATCAAAATGACTTGTCTTCCCGTGAAACCCAGCCCTTAATAAAAACAATTTTTTTGCCGGAAGACTTTCTTTTTTTAATGGATGATATATATACGAAATAATATTACTCCTAAAATAAGATCAAAACGACTACAATAACAACTATTGCCAGAAGCAATAATATTGTCCCCACCATTATGAAATCAATCAGTCTTTCTTTTTCTTCAATAGCTTCTTCATCCCTTTTTACAGATCCGCCTTTCATCAATGTCTGTAAAAAATTCTTATCTTTATCCGGAGCCTCATTTAACAACTTTTTATGCTGCTTATCTTTCATAATCCTCATACTCGAAACAATAATGGTCTTAGCTTCAAACCATTCATCGATAATGACCTTTATCAACATCGTTCCTTTTCCGTTTGAAAGGAATTCTCTTGCAGTAATATAAGCTTCAAACGGTTTGATATTATTCCCATCTCCGTCAAACTTCTCAGGAAACAATGACACTAATCTTTCTCTATCCGATTCATTCGGGAAGTTCATAATACTGACATAAATCATCTCTCCGACTTTAACGGTAGATATGGGATTTCCTTCCATAGGATCGACAATCGGGTAAAAATCAGGCAATTCAAGCAGGTCGTTTCTCCTGTTCGCGTAATTGGCGGCAGATTCCGCATCAATCTGACTCCCAGCTTTTAAAGCCTCGCCCGAACTCATCTCGGTATAAGTAGAATGTTCAAAATCAAACTTGATGTTTACTTCGCTTGTCCATTCATTAAAGAGCTCCTTAAGTTCTATTCTTATGGCCGATGAATCGCCTGTTGAAATCAAGGCACCTAATTTCTTACTGAAAGAAGTCCGGCCACCTTTTTTATTGATATATGTCTTGATATAATTCGTGAAATCATTTGATTTTGTAATCACATCTCCGGTTCTTGACAAGAGTTCTTTATAAACTATATTCAGTTTTTCACGAAAGTCGTTTATATCATCTTCTACATTAATCTTCGCAAAATTTTTAAATCTTCTTGCAAAAGTGACAAACTGAAAGTCTATACGACCATCGACTTTTCCAAAAAAATAACCGATTATGATTTCATCAGACGACTGACTCTCAGCGTATAACTTGATTGTATAAAAATCAAAATCCATAAACGTCTCCTGTCAAATAGTATTCTATCTTAAGAGATTATATCATGAATCGGTTCCGTTGATTTTTAAATTCAGACTTTTTTTTGATGAACCCGGAATCAGACTAACTTCTTCCGATTTTGTCACACAGAAATTCAAAATCTCTCTTTTATCGTTAAAATGATACCGCGAATAGATAAAAAATGCATCAAATAAATCTCCACTCCCCACCGTGTAGGGTAATTTTTTACCGTTCCCGGGAACAAAAATACCATCCCATAAGGCTCCATTGACTCCCTTTTTCACAATATTGCACTCACTGTTCACCGCCTCTGCTTCATTCCCGATGACTATCATATGATCTCGAATACGCTCAAAGGACCGGTTTCGGTAAGCAGGCCCCAAGTCAACATATACAAAGGCCCAATTTTTATCCATGATTTCCGACTGAAGCCTCTCATCTGTTTCCGTCGCAAACATCAAACAGATATCATCTGAAGTGTACTCAAAATTCATATTCAGTAAATCATTTTCCCCGTTAAGGTTTACAGCGAGTGGGCGATTATTTCTCGAAACAAAAAGATTTGTCTCATTCATATTCCGCTGTAAATACCGAAGATTAACACCCGACGTATTTAACACCTCAAGGATATAATCCCCGTTTCTGTCATTTCCCAAGCACGAGTGAATATAAGTCTCAAACCCCAAATTGGATAATGCAACAGATGCATTTACAGCAGAACCTCCAGCATCCTCAAAAACACGTGATACATGAATGTCCCCACCATATATGAGGATATCTTTAAAACCTCTTCCAAAGACGTGTATATTCATTAAATTCCCACTTTAATCAGCTCATATCCTCTTTTTCCCAGTCCTATTTTTTCCGCATGCGCCAACTGTTCAGACCAGTCGGTTCCGGGATGAATTTCTGAAAAAGGATCATGTCCCACCTCTTTAATGACAAGATCAATACAAGCCTGATCTAAGGCTACCGGATCTTCACTGACTGCTATTCCAATATCCGGTGAAACGGGTATATCGTTAGAACTCCAGCAGTCACAATTCGGAGAAACGTTATTTATAAAAGAGATATGAAAGGATTTTTTATCTTTTAATACGGCAAGTGTATATTCAGCCATTTTCTTACACAATAAATCGGCAGATGCATCCCATACAGGAACTATCGCCCCATAATTACACATGGCCACACATTGACCACATCCTATACATCTCTCGTAATCTATTACGGCAAATTCATCAACAACTATAGCATCAACGGGACAATTCCTTGCGCACAAGGTACATTTTATACAATTTTCTCTGATAGTTCTCGGTTTTGAAGTTGAATGCTGTTCCAATTTACCGGCCCTTGAAGCACACCCCATCCCAAGATTTTTAATTGCGCCACCAAAACCCGCCTGTTCATGACCTTTAAAATGGTTAACGGAAATAACCGTATCAGACTGAACAATCGCCGCCCCTACCTTAGCTTCCTTTACAAATTCACCGTTAATCGGGATTTTGACTTCATCCGTTCCCCTGAGACCATCCGCGATAATAAGGGGGGCATCCACAACTTGTTTTGCAAAACCGTTAATCACAGCGGTTTCAAGATGATCAACCGCATTGGAACGCGATCCCTTGTATAAAGTATTTGCATCGGTTAAAAAGGGTTTTGCAGAACTTTCCTTTATCATGTCCACAATCACCCTCAGATAATTTGGTCTGATATACGCCAGATTTCCATATTCTCCAAAGTGGATCTTTATTGCAACAAGTGAATCTTCCGAAAAAGAGTTTTTAAAACCGGAAATTTCCAACAGATTTCTCAATTTTTTAAGTAAACTTACCCCAGGTTTTGTCCTGAATGTAGTGAAATAAACCTTTGCCATAATCATCTCTCCTTTCATAACACGTTATGGAATTATACCATCACTTTTAATTCCACTCTCAATTCCAATAGGCATGTTATAATTCAAAGTCCGAAATTGTGAGGTGTAAAAATGAAACTATATTTAATAAAACAAAAAGCAGGACCCGGAATGTCAAAACGAATGTTTGATACGGTAAGATCCAGAACTGGTATCGACATCAATTACGATAATCTCGTCATCCCCCTCGATTACTACGATCAGGTTCTTGTCAGATTAAAAGAAGACGACGAAGTTGTCGGTTTTAACGTCACTATTCCATATAAGGTGAAAATCTGCGGAAATGTGATACCGGATATTGACGTTCGGAATTGCGGTGCAGTAAATTGCGTAAAGATTGATCATAAAACCGGTGTATTTTACGGGTACAATACGGATTGGAAAGGAATTTTCAATCCGTTAAAAAACAGAAAGGTCAATAACGCCATAATAGCGGGAGCCGGTGGAGCAGCAAGGGCTGCATGCTATGCATTGACTAAAATGGACGTGAAAGATATTTTTCTATTCAATCGTTCTGTAGAAAAAGCAGACTCATTAAAGACTTTTTTCCCACAATTGAAACTGTTACCGCTGGAACGACTTGATGAATTTGTCAAATTAAACGGAATTGACCTAATCATCAACACGACACCCCTTGGAATGAATCCAAACCCCTGGACATCCATTCCTATACAGATGGAGACCCTTGAACATTGCAGAATCGTATTTGACGCAGTCTATAAGCCATTGAAGACAAAATTACTCGTTTACGCTGAAAAAAGTGGTTGCGAATGTATCAACGGTTTGGAGATGCTCATTGATCAGCATATAGAGAACGTCAAGATATGGCAGCTTCCCATGGAAAATGAAATAATAAAGATATTGGAAAGTTTCAAAAGGGCTTAGTTTTGCCAGATTCTATCGCTTAAAACTCACTATTGTTTTTGCCTTTTAAATGAAGCGAAAATCAATATCATTTCCGGTGTTCTTCAAAAAAGACACCGCAAAGGCAGTTCAAGGCCTCAGCGGTGTCTTTTCATTCATAACGTGAACCCATTATTTTAGGTTTTTATCGCAATTCGCACATTTGCCGTAGAATTTAATGTTATGATCATTCGGGATGAAACCCATATCGTCTTTCAGAAGTTTTTCTATCTTTTCCATCAGCTCATCTGATAATGTAATCACTTCTCCACAATCAGTACAAATCGCATGATGTTTGCCATGTTTGTTGCTATCGGCAAGTTCATACCGGATGATTCCCTCGTCAATCTCTATTTTCCTTAACAGGTCAAGTTCACTTAACAGCTCTACAGTCCTGTAAACCGTAGCCTTACTTATTCTGGATCTCTTATCGAGTAATTTCCTGTACACTTCTTCTACACTGAGATGATCTTCAGGGGACTCGGCAAATATCTTCATAATTAACTCCCTTTGTGCCGTTATCCTGAAATTTCTGTTTTTCAGCTCTTTTCTTAAAATATCATTGACCATGCTTTGAAACTGCACCTCCTAAAATGCTGTATCTTAACTGCTCATAATTGTACCAGTTTTATGTTACTTTAATGACCCAAATGTATTATAATTTGTTTAATTTTTGCTTATGAACCTTGATATAATGATAGTTCCTACCACATTCAAAACAAGTAATACCAGAACGATATCTAATAAATAAATCAAACCAGATTCGTTTGAATATAATATAAAAACAAGTAACAATTTGATCCCGATAGAATTTATCTGAACCAATAAATTCCAAATATCCTTGTATTTGACGGCATGCAATACCTGAAAAAAAATAAGTGCAACAAGAACAAAGAGAATTATTGTTTCAAACATGATCATCCCCTCTATAGGTTACAAAACTCGATTCTGTCTCATAGACCTTTATCTCATAAAGACTGTAATTTTCAGCAGTCAAATGATCCTTAAGCTGATCCCAGACCCATAGAGCAATATTTTCAGCCGTAGGCTGTTCTATAAAATCATTGATATAGGAATGATCCAACTTACCGATGACCTGCTTGGCAACCGTCTCCTTCAAAGTCGCAAAATCTATAATCATGCCCTCTTCGTTCAATGATCCTTCTACGGTAACATCCATACGATACGTATGACCGTGAAGGTTCTCGCATTTCCCATGATACTTAATTAAATTATGAGCGGCATCAAACTTGAAAATTTTGGTCAGAAACATATTATCCTTCTCTTATTTCAAGATTTTCTGTATTAAAAATCCCAACCACATTATGAATACATTTTTCAAGTTCCTTTTGAGAAAGTGTATGATCATCCGCTCTGAAAATAACTGAGATCGTAATGCTGCTAAACCCATCAGGAATAGTCTTACCACTGTATACATCACTGATATGCACATTCTCTACATCTTTGATCTTCTTGATCTTTTTTATGACATGTCCAATTTCCATGCCTTTTCCAACAAGTACGGAAAAATCTTTTTTACTCGCGGGAAAATTGGTTCCAAGCACAGATTTCCATTGTTTGACATTATCCTTTGAACATTGATAAGTCTTCTTCAGGTCAAGCTCACACCAGTATGTATAATCGTTGATACCAAATTCATTTAGAACTTCTCTCTTAATCAATCCAAAGATACCAATCTGTTTATCATCGATAAATATCAAGGCACTTTGACCCTTATACATAAATTCGTTATACAGACTCTCTTCCCGTATCCTGTCAAAAGCGATCTTTTCTTCATCCACATCAAGATGGGTTAGCAGTTCCTCTACCGTACCTTTAAAATTATAAAAATCGTTCTTATTTTTGCTCTGGTAATCATAATGATCCATCTTTCCGGTAGCCGCAAAAGAAAATGTCTCATTCTCGATATATTTGCCATCCTTACCACTCAGAATGGATACCCCATTCTCAAATAATTTTATATCATTCTGCTGATGAGAGTTATTATAACCGATTGTCTTTAACAGCGTAATCAGCAAGCTCGGTCTTAACACCGATAGATCCTGAGACAAAGGCTTCAGTACTTCAACCTTACTTGTATTCCATAAGGCTTCATCGTTGTTTACCACTCGTTTAATATCTTTAGGATCGATAAGCGATAAGGGAATTATCTCAGAATAACCGGAGGAAAGTAAAAGATCTCTCAGTTTGTATCTGAATATCTGATAGTCATCCCTGGCAGGATTATAACCTTTCAGATAAGGAACTACCGACGGAACTTTATCGTAACCGATTATTCTGCCGATTTCCTCTATCAAGTCGACTTCCCTCTCCACATCAGGTCTGAAAGTCGGAATAGTGACTTCCCAGGTGTCATTATCTGATTTTTGGCTCAAAGTAAATCCCAAAGAGGTAAGGGCATTTTCTATATCTTTATTCTTGTATTCAATCCCAAGAAGACTTTCCACCCGACTCTTTCTCAGAACAGTCATCTTTTTTTCCACTTTGTTCGGATAACAGTCAAGAATTTCCGCAGCAGCTTTCCCACCGGAAAGTTCTTCTATCAGAACAGCGAGTCTACTGATAACAAATTCCGCATCGCTGGGATCAACACCTCTCTCAAATCTATAGGAGGCATCACTTGAAATATTTAATTTTCTGGCGGTTTTCCTGATTTTTATGGGATTAAAATACGCCACTTCAAGCAATATATTTTTCGTTTCAGACGATACACCCGAAAGTTCTCCGCCCATTATTCCGGCAAGTCCAAGTGGTTTTTCGCCATCGGTAATCAGTAGTTCTTCATTGTTAAATTCGACGGTTTCCTCGTTGAGAAGTAACAACTTTTCACCTTTTTCAGCGGTTCTGACTACAATTTTCCTGGATTTAAGATTATCGTAATCATAGGCATGCACCGGGTGTCCTGTTTCCATCAACACATAATTCGTTATATCCACAATATTGTTTATCGGTCTCAACCCCATGGCGATCAAATCCCTCTTCAACCAGACGGGGGACTCTTTTACCGTTACATTTTCTACGAGGAGTGAGGTATATCTATTGCATAAGTCCGGATTCCTGATTTCTATCTCGACAAAGTCAGAAGTCTTCTTTTCACCCGTAGCATATTCTATTTTGATTCCTTTTCCCACTCTTGTTTTTGCGGTCAGTGCCTCTATTTCTTTTACAATGCCAAGGTACCCCAATTCATCCGGTCTGTTGGCAGTCACCTCAAAATCATATACACTGTCATCGAGCTGAAATAATTTCACAACATCTGTTCCGAGTTCGACAGGTTCATCAAATCTATATACACCCGTAGACTTTTCTTCGAGGTTGAGTTCCTGAAGTGAACACATCATCCCTTCAGACTCCACCCCGCGTAATTTCGATTTCTTGATTTTAAAATTATCCTTTAATACAGCACCAATCAAGGCAACAGGGACAATATCACCGGTATTCAAGGAAGTATCACCGGTTACAATGGTTCTTTCAAATTCACCAAAATTCAATTTACAGACTATTAATTTATCCGCGTTCGGATGCTGGGTGATCTCTTCGATCCTGCCCGTATAAACTCCCTGTATGCCTTCCCAGGGATTTTCTATCGACTCAATCGAAGTTCCGCTGAGACTCATCATAGAATCCATTTCCTTATCCGTTATATCTGAAATATCTATATATTTATTTAACCATCTTTTTGATATCAGCATTATTCAAGCCTCCTTATTACAGTTCCTGCCTAAGGAATCTGATGTCTCCACGAACCAGATCACGAATATCCGTAAGACCGTATTTCAACATTGTAAGTCTTTCGATCCCCACTCCGAATGCAAATCCAGTCCAGACTTCAGGATCATAACCAACAGCCTTGAATACGTTGGGATCAACCATTCCGGCACCAAGTACCTCAAGCCACAGAATGTTTCCATACTTATCTTTCCAGCTCAAATCAACTTCAAAACTCGGTTCCGTGAACGGGAAAAAAGATGGTCTTAATCTTATCGGTACATCTTTCCCGAATAATTCCTTCATAAAATGCTCCAGCGTCCCTTTTAAATTTGCCACACTGACATTTTTATCAACAAACAACCCTTCGGCCTGATGGAACATCGGCAGATGAGTTGCATCATAATCGCTTCTGTAAACCTTTCCCGGCGCAATGATGGCAATAGGAGGCCTTACTTCCTGCATGGTTCTTATCTGCACTGGGGAGGTATGAGTTCTCAGAAGATATTCATCCATTTTCAGATAAAAACTGTCGTGTTCATCCCGGGCCGGATGCCAATCAGGTGTATTTAACGCTTCAAAATTATAAAAGACATGTTCCACTTCAGGGCCTTCCTTAACGGAATAGCCCAACGAAATAAAGATTTCTTCTATCTCTTTCTGAGTCCTTCTGACAAGATGTTCAAATCCGATCTGTTTTTTTGAACCGGGACGGGAAATATCGACCCACAAATCTTTTTCACGCTTTTCCTTTTCTCTGATAGAAAGCTGTTCCATCCTTCCGGAAATACATTCTGTGATGGCCGCCTTGCAAATATTAGTTTCCTTCCCAACCTGAGGGCGTATCCCGGGATCAAATTCGCCAAGTCTTTTTAGAAAATTAGTCGTCAAAACCCCTTTTTTTCCAAGATATTTTATTCTTAACTCATCCAGATCTTTTATTTCCTTTGCATTTTTTATCTCTTCAACAGCCGTCTCCTGGACATCCTTCAGCTGTTTGAATATATCCTTATCCATACAAAGTCCCCTTTACTTTATTGATGTTTTTCATTATTTAAAATGCCGTTTAGTAAATGTATAAAGTCCTATTTTGTTCGTTTTAATCATTTCTAAGAATTCAGCATTTATTCTCTTGTTATCAGGAATCAATATTGTCTCTATTCCCCATTCTTTTTTGGCCTTCAGAATAACATCGGCGGAAGGGAAGATATCAAAACCGAGAAGACCCCCATTCACATTTTTTAAAGAGGTCTCGAAGCGATCCCCGCAAAGGCTGAAGCATTCTTCAACATTCAGCATGCCACTGGCCATTCCATACATCCTCCCATCTTTCATTCCAATAAGTGAGCAGGTTTCGAGCGATTTAATAATTTGAGACATGATCAGTAAATCGGAAGAATACTCCTTGTCGTTTTCATTCGGTAAATAAACGCCGTTTAAAGAACCGAAGTCCTCAAGTTTGTCATTTTGCTGAATAACCAGTTCATTATCGAAGAAAATCCTTTCATTCTTACCGGACTTAATTTCGTTGAATTCAGCGAGGATGATAACGTCAGAGCTTTCCAATTTTCGTTTGGCATCATCCTCAAAAGAGGTGGCAACGACGACATTAATCCCGGTTTCTTTAATAAAGTCGGCCGTTTCCCCATCAATAACCCCTTTGGTAATAAAGGCCGTATTATTATTTGAATTATGTAATAATTCTTCCTTGATTCCCCTTAAATAGTCTGCATCATTCTCATTATTTGAAAAGTAAACCGGTAGAAAGTTAATCAGAATAACAAACCCCTTGGAAGTAATATTACGCATAAAATCCAACCCACTGTATAATTGTCTGTACAGTCTTAAAGTCAATCTCTTCTTTACAATGAACTTTATCTGTCCGAAGAGAGATTCTTCATCAGCCACTTTTGATAAATAGGCTGATTGATGTGGATTTTCACCATATTTAAACTCATATAATTTCTCAAAAGTCATATGCTCATATTTTTCTTCGGCAAAGAGGAAAGATAAGGCCTGATGGATACTCTCTTCATAACGCATTGTGTTATAAAAGGCCTTTAAGGCATATCTCCTTCTGTTCTGAAGTGGTACGTCACCACATAGCTCAAAATTCGCCATTATTTTTTTGTAATCAGCGGGATCAACAACAGGTAAAACACTTCTGTAATTCTTTGCCGCAGCTCTGACAAGATTTATACCGCCTATATCTATTTTCTGAACCAGTTCGTATTCATCATAGATATCTTCCGCAAAGGATTTAAAGGGACAGAAATTCACCACCAGCATATCGATCTCGGGAATATTTTCTGAAATCATCTGCTCAATATGTTCTTCATTTGATCGGTCTGCCAGTATTCCCCCTACCAGTTTGGGTGAAATTGTCTTTATCCTTCCACCGAACAACCTTTCGCCATCGGAATATTCCCCTATCGATCTGACAGGAATACCGTTCATCTTTAGATACTCGTAAGTTCCTTCCGTTGAAATAATCTCTACACCTTTTTCAGTCAGATAAGCGGCAAGTTCCTCCAATCCGCTTTTATCATATACCGTTATCAAGGCACGTTTGATATTCAATCGAATCACCAGCTCAAGAGATATTTTTTCTGCTCGTCGGACAATTTATCTATAGAAATCCCCATCGTACTCAGCTTAATCCTTGCGAGTTCCATGTCGATCTCCTGTGGTACTGTCATCAGATGTTTTTCCAGTTTCCCCTGATTTTCCCAGAGGTATTTAAGACTCATCAGTTGAACGGCAAAAGACGTATCCATGATCTCTATCGGATGTCCATCTGCAGCGGCAAGGTTTACCAGTCTGCCTTCGGCAATCACATAAATACTTTTTCCATTAGGCAGTTTGTAACCCATGACATTAGGCCTCGCCTCCCATTGTTCTACCGCTATACGCCTCAGCTGCTTCATGGCAATCTCAACGTCAAAATGTCCCGCGTTGGCGAGTATTGCCCCTTCTTTCATTAGGGAGAAATGCTCTTCGGTAATAACATTGATGTCCCCGGTAAGGGTTGTAAAGATGTCCCCTATCTTTGCAGCTTCACTCATTTTCATTACTCTAAATCCATCCATGATGGCTTCAATCGATTTGACCGGATTCACTTCAGTCACTACGACGTTGGCCCCAAGCCCCTTTGCCCTGAGTGCCACACCCCTTCCACACCATCCGTATCCGGCTACAACGACCGTTTTCCCGGCAACAGAGGTATTCGTACTTCTTATGATTCCGTCCCAGGTAGACTGACCCGTTCCGTATCGGTTGTCAAAGAGATACTTCATCATTCCGTCATTCGCTGCAATCGCTGGAACTGCCAGTTTACCTGCTGCATCAAGCGCTCTCAGTCTATGAACACCTGTCGTCGTCTCCTCAGAAATACCCTTCAGATTTTCCAGGTAATTCGTACATTCGGTATGGACAATCGTTGAAAGATCGCCACCGTCATCAAGAATAAGATCCGCATTAAGTTCAAGAACCTTATAAAGATCCTTCCTGAATTCCTCATCATCGTTTGTATGTTTTGCATGGACCGTCAACCCGTAATGTTCTCGAAGTGCATCCGCTATATCATCCTGTGTAGATAACGGATTTGATCCGGTTACCCAAACTTCGGCCCCAAGATCTCTGACTGTCCTTGCCAGATTTGCCGTCTTTGCCTCAAGATGACAACAAACTACCACCTTAGATCCTGCAAATGGTTTTTCATCTATATACCTGTTCTTGATTTCTTTTAAAACATCCATATACTGCCAGGCCCATTCCATTTTCTTTACTCCAAGTTCAACACTGCTACTCATCTTCATCACCTCTTTATCAATATATTTTTATTTTCTTTTTGCCGTAAAGGAACCTGTTTTAGCGAAAGTACCGGAGCTTGAAGCCATTCCACTCATGTTGTTTGCATCTTTCAGAGACGCATCAAATGTGAGCGTTCCATTGTGAAAGGATTTTCCCTGAAATTTAATTTCCTTCTGATCAATTATCGTTATCGGGTTTTTATCATCTGAAAAAGTCCCATGCCAGATCATCACATAATTTCCATCCTGAAGGTAAATTTCAGCATCTACCTCCTCATCGAATATCCCCACGGTCCACGAAATTTTCCAGGAACCCGTTATATCATAGGCCAGCTGAACAGATGGGGTAACCGGCGAAGGATTATTTACCCATTCCCAAGTACCATTACTGTTCAAGACAACTTTTCTCCCGTCATCTGTCGTAGCAATCATTGCCGAAAAAGTTGAAATTACCATAAACGTCAAAATTAAGAACATAGTGATTTTCACTCTTGTCATAAGAACCTCCCCTTTAACAGAAAAATGAATCCTATTTGATAATACATTAAATCTGATCTCAGATTTCATATAAAACTATTCTATCATAACTTCGAAAATCAGGTATGCAAATCAGTTTTTTTAAATGTTACTATTTATGAATATCATACGCTGTCCGATTTATAATCTGTTGCATGATATAATCCATTCAGGGTAAGAGAGGCGGAATTAGAAGGTAAATTGCTTAAAGGGGGATAAGCGAATATGAGAGACAAATCATTTATTGCGGCCATTGATCAGGGAACAACCAGCACGAGAACCATTATTTTTGATGAGAAACTCAACATTGTAAACATTTCACAAAAACCATTTCAGCAATTTTATCCACAAGATGGCTGGGTAGAACAGGATGCGGAAGAAATCTACCGAACAGCCATTGAAACACTTGTTGATGCCATAGACAAATCAGGTCTTAATTTTTTTCAGATCTCGGCTATAGGGATTACAAATCAGAGGGAAACCGTTGTCGCATGGAATAAAGAGACCGGAGAACCTCTTTACAGGGCAATTAACTGGCAATGTCGGAGAACCACTGAAAGATGCGAAGAACTAAAGCGATACGAAGAAATGATTCATGCAAAGACCGGATTAATAGTAGATCCTTATTTTTCAGGTTCAAAGATGGAGTGGCTATACAATCATGTTCCAAAGATCAGAATCGCTGCCGAATCCGATCAACTCGCATTTGGGACGATAGATTCATGGCTTGCCTATAAACTAAGTCGTAAAAATGTTCATGTTACAGACGTTTCAAATGCTTCAAGAACCATGCTTTTTAATATCAACAATCTGGATTGGGATGATGAGCTTCTCGATCTTTTCTCTATTGACAGAAAATGGCTTCCCAAGATCGTTGATACCTCAACAGTAATCGGTTATACAAGAGAAGGGATTCCCATAGCTTCACTTGTAGGCGATCAGCAGGGAGCTTTATTCGGACAGATGGCACACGAAAAGGGAATGGCAAAGTGTACCTATGGAACCGGCGCCTTTCTTCTGATGAACATGGGTTCAAATCCGGTATTATCAAACGAAAGGTTATTGACCACCGTGGGATGGAAAATAGAAGACGAAGTCTGTTATGCCATGGAGGGATCTCTTTTTATGTGCGGTGCGGCTATTGACTGGATTGTCGATAATCTTAAACTGGCGGAAAATGCTTCACAAACGGAAGATTTGGCCTATTCGGTGAGAGATAACGGTGGCGTATACTTTATCCCAGCCTTGGCAGGTCTTGGTGCTCCCCATTGGGATCCGAATGCCAGGGGACTTTTTATGGGAATGACTCAGTCAGTAAGGCGTGAACATCTTGTAAGATCCGTACTTGAGGGGATTTGCTATAACGTCAGAGAACTCTTCGATATTATGATGGAAGAAAGTAGCATTCCGTTAACCGATCTCAGGGTCGACGGGGGAGTCAGTAAGAATGAATTTCTTCAGGAATTTCAATCGGTATTACTTGGTATTCCAGTTACCAGGCCAGTCAATACGGAAACGACCGCTACAGGAGCGGCTATTCTTGCGGGTCTCGCTATAGGAGTCTGGAAGGATAAGGGAGAATTAACTGAATTCTGGGAGATAAAAAACAGGTTGACAAAAGCCAAAGAAGAGAAAGTAGAGGAAAATTACAAAAAATGGAAAAAGGCTGTAGAAAGATCGAAAAACTGGAATTGAAAAGACTTTCAGAACATATGGCTCTTGATAAAAAGGCATTGGATGATCTTGGGAAACAATTTGCAAAAAGATTAAGAGGCTCAGAAATCGTTTTATTTTTTGGCGATCTTGGGAGCGGTAAGACAACATTTATACGCTCTATCCTCAGTTATTTCAACGTTCCTGAAGATGAAGTAAGAAGTCCGACCTTTAATATCGTGAACAATTACTCGACTGATACGCTGGACTTTTATCATATAGATGCCTACAGGATATCGGCTGAGGAACTCTTCGAGATAGGATTTTACGATTATCAGCAGGAAGATAGCATTATCTTTATTGAATGGGCCGAAAAAATAATAACGGATCTTGACGGTGCTGATTTTCTGATCAAACTGTCGATTGACGCTAACGATATACAGAAGAGGAATATTATCATATACGGAAAAGAATGAAAGGAGTTATTTTTGAGAGAACTGAAAAAACTTTTTTTGAATAAGGCAGGAATAGAGGTATATAAAGCCGTTCTGCCTCCGGTAGGTGTTAATTCATATGTACTGGTTAAGGATAATTACCTGTTGATTGTAGATCCAGGGATGGGGATCGCCGAAATAGTGGAGAGTTTTATTCTTGAGGGGAAAAAAGTCTCTATATTATTGACTCATTCACATTTCGATCATATTGCCGGGATTGACGAACTACAGAACGCTGAAATTCTTGGGAAATCAGAGGTTCTCGATGGACTCGATAAACCGGAAATCAACTTGTCCGGCATGTTTGGCGGACCTGAACTCGTGATACAAAACAAGAATTTTATGATGCTGGAAGATGAAAAGAATGAATATGGTCCATTTATCTTTAAAGCCATTTATTTTCCGGGACATACTGCAGCCGATACGGTTTTCGATTTTGATGACTTTATAATTACCGGTGATTTTATCTTTACGGATTCTATAGGTCGAACAGATTTTCCCCACTCTGATGATAAGAAAATGCGGGAATCATTAACAAGGTTCCGAAAGTACCTCAGTGTAAAAAGCGGGAATACTCTCATTCTTCCGGGACATATGGGATATTGTGATGTAAAATCCCTTTTTGAAAATAATTTTTATCTTTCTATGTATTAAACATCGAAAAGGGAGATGATTTTATGTCATCTCCCTTCTTATGCTTAATGCCTCTTTTTCTCTCTCTTTTTTCTTTGTTTTAATAGAAATTTTTCCTTTTCTATCTCTTCCTTCAAGACCTTCTTTTTCTTTTTTGATTCAACCTTCCTGCTCTCACGCTCAAGTCTTAGTGCCTCTTGTGCCTTTGTTGAAACGCCTGTCTGTTTTCTTTCCCTTGTGATCCTGCGCTGAAAGCGCTTGGGATTCATGCTTAATTCTTTTTTTCTTTGGTATTGAACGGTACTTGAAAAATCGAGTGTAAAATACCGCTTTAAAATCAGCGAGTACACCTCATATTCCTTGGGTTCCGCCCCAAAGACATATCTTGCCACACCTAATTCTCCCTCATCATACCATTCAAAAAAAGCAACCCA